>MDSW01149737.1_pt1 | contig 18264 bp, 22 predicted proteins | sample 811171 | NCBI WGS metagenome assembly MDSW01 (sample SAMN05326641, study PRJNA326480) | marine metagenome | isolation source: seawater | place: Atlantic Ocean: North West | collected 2012 | reverse complement strand
CGACAATTGTAATATTCATTAAAATTTATAATGAGCCTTTGGTAGATGGTATAGCGTTTTTAGTTCTTGGATCTATTTCTAGCGCAGTTCTTAATGTTCTAGCCAATCCTTTAAAGCATGATTCTATTATATGGTGACTGTTGTCTCCATAAATATTTTCTATGTGAAGTGTAATACCAGCTGTTTGGGAAAATGCTTGGAACCATTCTTTGAATAATTCTGTATCCATTTCACCAAGTTTCTCTACTTTTAAATTTACTTTCCATATTAGGTAAGGTCTATTTGATACATCTATAGCAACTCTAGAAAGCGTTTCATCCATTGGAATCATTGCATGAGCATATCTTTTGATTCCTTTAAATTTATTTGATGCTTTTTTTATACACTCCCCAATAGCAATACCTACATCTTCTGTTGTATGGTGTAGATCAATATGTGTGTCACCTTTAGCTTTAACCGTTAAATCAATTAAAGAATGCTTAGATAGTTGTTCAAGCATGTGATTTAAAAATCCTATTCCTGTATCAATTTTATATTTACCCTTGCCATCAATATTAACTTCAACGTTAATTGATGTCTCTTTTGTTTTTCTAGTTATTTTAGCTTTTCGTTTCATTATAAAATATACATATATATAGATTATTTACTGATATCAATATTTGTAAATTAGCTCTTGAACTATAAAAAATAGTATCCACCTATGATTCATGACAACAATAGCCTTAGTTAGAAAAAAAAATCAAGTAGTTGTAGCCAGCGATGGTCAAGTTAGTATGGGTAATACTGTAATTAAGAAAACGGCAAACAAAGTTCGAAAGATTGAGAAAAGAAATGTGATTGCTGGTTTTGCGGGATCTACAGCCGATGCATTAACATTATTTGAAAGATTGGAGTCTAAATTAGAAAAACATGCTGGAAATCTTGCGAGAGCAGCTGTGGAATTAGCAAAAGACTGGAGAACAGATAAATATTTAAGAAGATTAGAAGCATTAATGGCAGTAGCTGACAAAGAAAAAAGTTTTATAATTTCTGGAACAGGTGACGTCCTTGAGCCAGAAGGAGATGTAATTGGAATTGGCTCAGGAGGAAATTATGCTTTAGCTGCAGCAAAAGTTCTAATGAATACTGATATGTCTGCAGAGGAAATTGCAAAAAAAGCTGTTGAAACTGCAGCTGAAATTTGTGTGTTTACAAATAATAATATTTCAACAGAAAAAATATAATGGATAAATCGAACGTAACAACATTAATTCCAAAGGATAAAAAGGGAAATAAAAATTCCCTTCCAGACTCATTGTCTCCAAGAGAAATTGTTTCTGAACTAGATAGATTTGTAGTAGGACAAGATAAAGCAAAAAGAGCCGTTGCAATTGCTCTAAGAAATAGATGGAGAAGACAAGCTATTGAAGGCGAAATGAAAGATGAAGTGCTTCCTAAAAATATACTTATGATGGGACCAACAGGAGTTGGAAAAACAGAAATTTCTAGAAGATTGTCGAAATTAGCAGAGGCTCCTTTTGTAAAAGTTGAAGCAACAAGATTTACAGAGGTTGGATATGTTGGAAGAGATGTTGAACAAATAATTAGAGATTTGATTGAGATTGCAATCGCAATGGAAAGGTCCAAAAAAAGAAAAGAAGTACACACTAAAGCTCAAAAACTAGCAGAAGAAAGAGTATTGGATGCTTTGGTTGGAAACAATGCAAGCGTTGCAACAAGAGAAAGTTTTAGAAAAAGATTAAGAAGCGGTGATCTTGATGATAACGAAATAGAAGTTGCAGTTAGTGAGAATAATCAAATGCCATCTTTCGAAATTCCTGGAATGCCAGGAGCGAATATTGGAATGATAAATATTTCTGATGCCTTAGGAAAATCTTTAGGACAAAAACCAAAAAAGAAAAAAATGTCTGTAAAGGAATCTCACGAAATTTTAATTAATGAAGAATCTGATAAGCTAATTGAAGAAGATAAAATTATAAAATTAGCTAAAGAGTCAACTGAAAATAACGGAATAGTATTTTTAGACGAGATAGATAAAATTTCAGCAAGAACAGACAGGGTTGGTGGTGATGTGTCCCGAGAAGGTGTTCAGAGAGATCTGTTACCACTAATTGAAGGAACAACAGTTAATACTAAACATGGCCCAATTAAAACTGATCATATTTTATTTATTGCATCTGGTGCCTTTCAACTTGCTAAACCATCTGACTTATTACCAGAACTGCAAGGAAGATTACCAATTAGAGTTGAGCTAGATGCTTTAAATAGTGAAGATTTTAAAAGAATTTTAAAAGAACCAGACAACAGTTTAATTAAGCAATACAAAGCATTATTAAAAACTGAAAATGTAGAACTTAATTTTAGTGATGATGGAATAGATTTAATTGCAAGTATTGCAAGTGAAGTTAATAATACAATTGAAAATATTGGCGCAAGGAGACTTCACACAATTATTGAAAGAATTTTAGATGAAATTAGTTTTACAGCATCTGATAAATCTGGAGAAACTGTAGTAGTAGATCAGGAGTATATTAAAAAACATATTGGAGAACTTGTTAAAGATACTGATTTAACAAAATTTATTTTGTAGGATTTTTTATTCTTGAAATATTTTCTCTAAATTTTTTTCCGATAAATTTTCTTATCAAAGTAAAAAAAGATATTTTTTTATCAAATTTAATTGACTCACCTTCAATTAGATCAATGGAGTTTTCCCAAAACAACTGTATAATTAGACTATCCTCAAAATATTTCTGAAATTTATTTAAAGTTCCTACAGATATAAATTTTTGTAAAACATCAACTTTTTTTATAAATCTTAATTTACTACTCACATCATCAAATTCTAACCACCATTTATGACCCACATCTTCTTCGTCACAACCAAAAGTTAAATTATCTGCAAGTTTAGTTGGTAATTCTATGTAACCTGAGTGTGAAATTCTTTCTATTTCTTTAGTGAATTCATAAATATTATCAACATGCTCTAAAACATGACTTAAAATCACATAATCAAATTCTTTATCTTCAAATGGTAATTTTTCATTAGGCTTTATTAAAGTAAATTTTAGATTTTTTTGTTTAAATTCATTAGAGTAATCTACTATATCTGCAAAGTGATTTGCCTCATGCCAATAGTTAACATGAGTGCATCCTAAGTCTAAAATTTTTAAATGACTATTTTTTTTAAGCCAACTTTTTTGATATGATCTTTTAGTTCTTTTAATAGTCATATTATTTTCTGTTTAGATTTTATCATACCTTATACTCAAAATTTTGAGTTTCATCATTAACTCTTAATTCAATTGCTCCGTTCCTTAAATGAAAATTTCTAGCCATTTCAGTCAGTGGTGAAAGTGTTACCAATCTATTCAAATGGTTAGTTTTTTTTATCATTTTAAATACCTCTTTAACGATTAATTTTCCCCCACCTTTCTTATTTGACCAAACAGTATAAGCAATTGCTATTTGTCCAACTTTTTGATCACGCGTCACGCTTTGTAAAAAGGCATCTCTACTAAAAGTATCAAGTTCATAAACCGATTTAGGTATTTTACTTGTAAAAGCAAAACACATAACTGCATGAATTTCATTTTTATATTTAACACCATAAATTTTCCTTCCATAGCTAGTTCTAAATTCATTATTTAATTCAGGTCTGATTGGATCTTTTTCTGTTTCACACTTTTTTAACTCCACGAGTTCAGCGCCCTTTATCCAATCAAAAAAATTTCTAATATTTTTATTAAAATCTTTTTTACTTTTTCTTAAACGTGCTCTAATATTTTTTGAAACCTTTGTTTTAACCACGTTTTTTTTTCAAAATTACATGGAAATTTCCCTCTGCAGGATTATTAACTGCATCAAAGTCAACCTCTAATATATGTTTCATTAAGTTTTGATTTTCTTTAATAAAATTTGGAACAGAGTATTTTAATATACTTAAATCTTTTGATTGGTAGGGATCGTTAAGATTTTTTGATCTTTTGCCTTTTCCAGTGATAATATTAATTTTTGCTACCCCTTTCTCATAACAATTTAAAATAAATCTTTCAATATTTCTATTTGCTTCTTCTAATGTGTAACCATGAAGATCTATGGTTTCTTGTCTATAAAAAAAGTTTTTAGGTTTATCTTGCTGATCTTTATTAAAAATTTTTTTCTTAGAGTTTACAAACTCTTCCCAAGCTTTTTTATCTTTTTCTGATATTTTATCTTTCAATTATACTTCTGTTTCTATTAATTGCCAGTTAGGATTTTGAGATCTAATATTTCTAGAAAATTTCCATGTATCGTTTACTCGTTTAATTTTTTGTGGATCACCAGATATAATTTTATTCTCTTTATCTTTAATACAAGTTATAATTTCGCTTATAAAGTTAACACTGACTTCTAGTAAATCATTTTTTTGATTATGATCTTTTATTTCAGCGGAATTAATTCCAATGAATGTTGTTTCATTTTTAATTTGTTTTGAAGATCTTTCTTTAATTGCTTCATTAAACGAATTGTAAACATCTTTATTTAAAATAGATTTAATTTCACTTATTTTTCCATTTGCAAAAGATGTGATTATTGTCTCATAGGCAATTTTTGCACCCTTTAAAAATTCTTTTTTTGCGTCCTCATTGAATTCATATATTTCTTTCTTTTTAACTGGTTTCTTAAATTCAAAATCATGAGCAAAACTAGAAGCCATATCTTCATCATGCCCAGTCTTTTTTCCAAGTATTCCTCTTAATCTTAGAAAAATAAAACCCGCAATCATTGCAAGTAAAATAATATCTATGTATTCAAAACTATAATTCATTGTAATTTATATATATTTATAATATTTACTAACTTGATCTTTTTCAATAACCTAAATTTAAGAATTAAAGAAAAATGAACTCACTTTTATTAGCAATTATTATAATCCCTGCTGTCGAAATATATTTATTTATTAAAATTGGATCCTCTATTGGAGCTTTTAATACTGTTTTGCTTATATTTCTTACAGCATTTATTGGAATTTATTATGCAAGAGCCGAGGGCTTAAATACTTTAAATCAAGGATTAAGAAAAATGGTTAAGGAAGAAATTCCTATTTATGAGCTAATTTCTGGTGGTCTTATAGCAATCGGGGCTGTTTTTTTAATCATACCTGGTTTTGCAACAGATTTAATTGGTTTTTTAATTATATTCTCACCAACAAGAAAACTGATTTTTAAAAGATTTTCAATTAAAAATAAAAAAAATAATCATAAAAAAAGTGATTACATTGAGGGAGAGTTTAAAGACTTAGATGAGTGAAAATAAATTGGAAAAATTTAAAATTATCCTAGAATATATAAAAGATCTTTCTATTGAAACTCCAAGTGTAGCAACACTAACATTTGTTAGAGAAAATTTATCAAATTATAACATGGATATTGATATTTCATCACTGATACTTAAAAACAAGGCGATAGAAGTAACGACAAAATTAACTTTACAAGATAAAAAAGATAGTGCCGAAAAAGCTTTTTTTGAAATTAATTATGCAGCAGTAATTACTTTGGATAGTACACTTGTTGATAAAAATGCTATTGGAAAAATAGTTCTTTGTGATTTACAAAAAATTATTTATCCAAAAGCAGAAAAAATATTTTTAAACTTAATTAAGACTGCTGGATATCCTGAACTTAAATTCGAAAAAAAAGTAGATTTCGAAAAATTATATAACGAAAAATTTAATTAAAATAATTTTTTTTAATCTCTCTTTTTAAAAAATTCTTATGTAGTTTTAATTCTTCATCAGTAGGTTTTATAATTTTATCAAAATATTGTACTTGAGAATTGCTAATGATTTCACGACCATAATCGTTGTCAACATTTAATTCAAACGTCGGCTCTTTTTGATCTAATAAATTTATATAAACTCTAGACAATAACTCACAATCTATGACTGCATTATGCTTTTCTCTTCTTGAACTATCAATATTATATTTTTTACACAACGCATCAAGACTTGTCCCAGAACCAGGAAATTTATCTCTTGCAATTTGAAGTGTATCGATAACCTCTTCTTTTATTGTATTTTTTCCTAGTAAAGCTAATTCATTATTTAAATGAGAGATGTCAAACTCAGCATTATGTATTACAAGTCTTTTTCCTTTAATAAAATTTAAGAAATCATCAACTATTTCAATAAATTTTCTTTGTTTTGATAGGAAATCATCACTATAACCATGAACTTTGAATGCCTCGGGCGAAACTTTTCTTTCTGGATTTAAATAACAATGAAATTTATTTTTAGTAGGTATTAAATCTTTAAGCTCTATACAGCCAATTTCTACTATTCTGTGTCCCTCTGAAACTGAAAGACCTGTTGTTTCCGTGTCTAAAACCACTTCTATCATTTTTTTATTTTATCTAAAATATTTCTAACATATTTTAAAACTGTTCTTTTAGTAAAATCATTTTTAATAACATAGTGAGATTTTTTCTTTTTGTAATCAATTGGTAGTTGAATATTATTAAATTTATTAAATAATTTTCGGTTAAAATTCTTTCTTTTTTTTAATCTTTTTTTTATTTTATTTTTTTTTGCATCTACAAAAATAATTATATCTTTCTTTTTATTGATCTTGTTTTCGAAATATAAAGGTATATCGAGAACAATTGCTTTTTTATTCTTATTTTTTTTAACAAAATTTAACATTTTTTTATGCACAATCGGATGAACAATTTTTGTTATTATTTTTAAATTTCTTTGGTCATTTAATATTGATGTTAAAATTTCTTTCTTTTCGATTGGAAATGATTTTATAAACTTTGGTATTTTTTTTTTAATTTTTGAAAAACAATTATAATTTTTTTTATAAATTTTATTTACTTCTAAATCAGCATCAAATATTGGAAAACCCAACAATTTTGCTACATAGCTTTTACCTGAACCAATTTGACCGACTATTGCTATTCTATTCATCTAATAATTTAATTGTTTCACTATCAATCTTGGGGAAAACCTTATGCCAAATAGTAAATGATTGATGGGCTTGATAAATAAACATCATCTTCCCATTTTCAGTCTGATTTCCTAATTCTTTTGCTTTTTTTAAAAAATTTGTCTGTTTTGGATTATAAATTACATCATAAAAAAACTTATTTGGACCAATTAATGAATAATCTAAATTAATATTATCTTCATTTTTTAAACCAATACTTGTAGCATTTATAATCATATCAAAATCAACAGTTTTTCCCCATTCCACTAGTTCAATATCTTTAAATAAATTTTTTAAATCTTCGGCTTTTTTTTGGGTTCTATTACTTAGTGTTATTTTTGAAGCTTTCATTTTTTTAAGAGAATAAATAATCGAGGGGGAAACTCCTCCTGCGCCTAAAATAAATATTTTCTTATTATTGAGATCGTATTTACTGTATTTTATAGCTAATTCAAATCCAGCTATATCTGTGTTATGACCAATTATTTTTTCATCCTGTAAATAGATTGTATTAACAGATTGTGTAATTTCAGCTTCAGGGCTTAATTTATCTAAAAAAGATATAACTGCTTTCTTAAATGGTACAGTAATATTAATACCAGCTACTTTCCCTTCTTTAACTTCAGTTATAATATTTTTTAAATTACTTTCGTCAATTTTTTTTCTATCATAAATAGCATCAATATTATTTTCTTTTATCCAATAATTATGAAGTTTTGGCGACAAAGAATGTTCGATGGGATTTCCTATGACTAAATATTTTTTCATTTTATTGTATTTAAATATTCTTTAATTTTTTTAACTGGCAAACCCATAATTGTATTTTCATCTCCTTCTATCTTAGAAAATAAGCTTCTACCCTCACCTTCAATTTGGTAGACATTATAAGCATATAAATCATCATCACTTATTTTTGATAAATAATCTCTAAGGTCTTCATCTATCATTTTTTTCATAGTTAATGCAGCTTTATCTGTATAATTCCAAATCATTGAACCATTTTTTGAAATACAAACTGAACTTATCAAATAATGTTTTCTACCATTAAGTTTTTTTAAAATTTCTAATGCCTCACTTCTATTTAAAGGCTTTGATATAACTTGACCATCCAGATCAATAATACTATCTGCTCCTAATACAATTTCTCCATTTTTCTTTTGACTTACTTGATTTGCTTTTAACTCTGCTAAATTTTTTGAAATAATTTCGGGAGTTGCTCCTTCATTTAAAAGGCTTTTTTTTATAGGATCTTCATCAATTGTTGACTTTTCAACAATACAATTAATATTGTTTTTATCTAATATTTCTTTTCTAACTTTGCTTTGCGATGCTAATATTATTTTAGTTTCTTTTTGAGAATATTTCATACATTTTTATCACAGATGCAGCTGTTTCTTCAACTGATTTTCTAGTAACATCAACTATGGGCCATTGATATTTTTGAAATGTTTTTTTTGATTCATCTATCTCATTCTGGATAGTCTCTAAATTGGTATACTTAATTTTTTCTTTCTCTTTTATTGTTGTAAGTCTATTTTTTCTAACATCAAGAAGTCTATTTGGATCTGCTATAAGACCAACTATACAACATGTCTTTGGATTTTTTTTTATATTTTCTGGTATTGAATTACCATTCACAAGTGGAATGTTAGAAGTTTTATAACCTTTGTTAGCTAAATAAATTGAGGTTGGTGTTTTACTTGTTCTACTTGCTCCTATTAAAACAATATCAGATTTGTATGCATCAGATAATGAATTACCATCATCATGATTCATTGTGAACTGTATTGCTTCAATTCTTTTATAATATTCTTCATTTAGCACGTGTTGCCCACTTGGTATATTGGTAGCTTTTTGATTCAGAAGTTTAGAAAAATTTATAATTAAATCTCCCAATACTCCAAAACAAGGAATGTTTTTTTTGTTTGCTTCTTGAGATAAATATTTTGCAAGTTTATTGTCTACTATTGTATATAAAATTATCGCATCTTCTTTTTTTTTTGCTTCCTCTAAAATTTTTAATATTTGATTTTCTGTTCTAGTAAAAGAATAATGAGATAAATTATGTTCAAAATTTTTAAATTGTGCTTTTAAAGCCGTAAATATTCTATCCAAGGTCTCACCTGTTGAATCTGATATTAAATAAATATTATGTGTATTGTTCATGTATAAATAATATATTTTTATATAAAATTTGTTTTTTTTCTTAAAAAAAAAATATTGTTATTTTTTACAATTAGTTATTAACACATTTAAACAAGTAAAAAAAAATATATTAATATTGAATAAAATTGTTAATTTTAAATAAAAATTAAGTAAATCAATTGTTTTAATTCAATATTATTGTTAAAAAAAGTGTGGAAAAAAATGTATTAACTTTAATCCAACTAATTCACAGGTTAATAATATAAAGAAACAAAACTAATTATATTTTATTATGGGTGTTCTTAAGGATTGTATAAAGAATAAGAAAACTTCTTCCATACCTATATGGTTTATGAGACAAGCAGGAAGATATTTGCCTGAGTTTAGAGATATTAGATTAAAAAATCCGAACTTTATTGAGCTGTGTTTAAATCCTAATTTATCTATGGAGATAACATTACAACCATTGAAAAGATTTTCATTTGATGCTGCAATTATATTTTCTGATATTTTGTTAATACCTTATGCTTTAGGTCAAGATTTGGAGTTTAAAAAAGATTTTGGCCCAAAACTTGGATATTTAAACTTGGAAGAGATTATTAATATATCAGATAATGAAATTTTAAAAAAATTAAATCCAGTTTATGAACTTATTAAAAAAACATCTGAGAATAAAATTTTAAAAAATAAAGATTTAATCGGATTTGTAGGCGCCACATGGACTTTATTAGTTTATATGCTAAACAAAAAATCACCAAAAAAAACATTAGATCCAAATATTTATAAGAACCCTGATCAAGATAAAATTATAAACAAAATAATTCATACTCAAAAATTACATATTAAAAATCAAGTAGAAAATGGAGCTTCAATAATTCAAATTTTTGATAGTTGGGCAGGCCTTTTAGAAACTGATAAGTATGACAAGTATATTTATCAACCAACTAAAGAACTAGTAGATTTTGTTAAAAGTTTAGGAGTTGAGGTAATTTGTTTTCCAAGAGGAATAAAATCTTATAAAAAGTATTGTGATATTATTAAACCAAATGCAATTAGTATTGATTATGAAGTAGACCCAAAAAAAATTGCGGAGGATATCAACATTCCAATACAAGGAGGATTAGATCCGAAGAGTTTGTTGTTAGATAAAAAAGATATGTTAAAAAATGCACAAAAATATTTAGAAATATTTAAAAATCATCAATATATTTTTAATTTAGGGCACGGTGTAATTCCTGAAACAAAACCTGAAAATGTCAAAATATTAGTTGATTTTGTGAAAGATTTTAGATGAACAACGATCACCCAAAAATAAATTTTGGAAAGACAGGAGTATTAATAATAAATCTTGGAACTCCTGACTCCACAAACTGGTGGGATATTCGTAAATATCTTAAAGAGTTTTTATCAGACAGAAGAGTAATAGAATTAAACCCCTTTATTTGGCAAATAATATTAAATTTATTTATATTAACGTTTAGACCATCCAAAACAGCAAAGGCTTATAAAGAAATATGGATGAAGGATGTAAATAAATCACCATTAAGATTTTACACCGAGATGCAGACAAAAAAGCTTGCTGAAAAAATTGAAAATAAGAATTTAATAATTGATTTTGCTATGAGATATGGAAATCCAAGCATTAAAAGTAAAATCAAACGCATGCAGATAGAGGGTTGTGAAAAATTAATCATTTTCCCCCTATACCCGCAATATGCATCGCCAACTAGTGCAACAGTCTGTGATGAAGTTTTTAGGGTATTAATGAAAATGAGATGGCAGCCGGCTATACAAATAGTACCTCATTACGAGTCTGAACCATTATACATTGATGCCTTAGTTAACAGTATAAATCAAAAGCTTAACATCATAGATTGGAAACCAGATTTAATTATTGCATCTTATCATGGCATTCCAAAGAAATATTTTGAAAAAGGTGACCCATACCACTGTTACTGTCAAAAAACTACCAGGTTAATCACAGAGAAATTCAAAAAGATTAAAATAATAACAACATTTCAATCAAGATTTGGACCTCAAGAATGGCTTCAACCTTATACAGATAAAACTTTAGAGAAGTTGCCCAAAGAAGGAGTAAAAAAAATTTTAGTAATATCCCCAGGTTTTGCCTCAGACTGTGTTGAAACACTTGAAGAAATTTCAATTCAAGGAAAAGAGATTTTTGAAAAAGCAGGAGGAGAAAAATTTGAATTAATTCCTTGCTTAAATGATAACGACGATCATATTAGTCTATTAGAACATCTTGTAAAAAGAAATTTAAATTAATGAACTTATATTTAATTTTAAAATCACTTCACCTGATCGCGGCAATTTCTTGGATGGTGGGCCTTTTATACTTGCCAAGAATTTTTGTTTATCATGTTGAAAATTTTGAAAAGAAAGAAACTACTGATATTTTTGAAATTATGGAAAAGCGCCTCTATATTTACATTATGAGGCCAGCAATGATCTTTTCCTGGATATTTGGAATAGGTTTAATTTATTTGAACGGCCTTGATTTTTTAACAAACTTATGGATGCAGTTAAAAATTTTCTTGGTAATTATCCTCTCAATTTATCATGAATATTTAGGAAAATGCCTCACCCACCTTAAAAATCAAACAAATACAAAAACCTCAAAATATTATAGGTATTTAAACGAGGTGCCGACTGTATTGCTAATATTAATTGTTTTTATTGTAATTATTAAACCTTTATAGGCTTGTAATTTTAAAATATGATATTATATTAAAACTATCTTAACAAATAATCCCCATGAACATTCAAGAATTAAAAGGAAAAACATCAGAGCAACTAATTGATGAAGCAGAAAAACTAGGAATAGAAAATGCTAGTACTTTAAGAAGGCAAGAAATACTTTTTGCAATTCTTAAAAAACATGCTGAAAAAGGTGAAGAAATTACAGGAGCAGGCGTGCTTCAGCTGCTACAAGACGGATTTGGTTTTTTAAGAGCAATGGAATCAAATTATTTGCCTGGACCAGATGATATCTATGTAAGTCCAAGTCAAATAAGAAGATTTGGTTTAAGAACAGGAGACACAGTAGAGGGTCCAGTTAGAGCACCAAAAGATGGAGAAAGATATTTTGCATTACTTCAAGTAAGTAAAATAAATTTTGAAGAACCTGAAAAAGGGAGACATAAAATTGCTTTTGATAATTTGACACCTTTATACCCAAACAGCCAATTGATAATGGAATCGGAGAAAAACAAGGTTGAAAAAAATCCAGATCTTACACCCAGATTAATTGATCTAGTTAGTCCAATAGGAAAAGGTCAAAGATCTTTAATTATTTCTCCGCCTAAAGCTGGCAAAACCATGATTTTACAAAGTATTGCAAATGCAATAACAGCCAACCATCCAGAGTGTTATTTAATGGTTTTATTAATTGATGAAAGACCAGAAGAAGTAACAGATATGCAAAGAACTGTTAAAGGGGAAGTTATAAGCTCAACTTTTGATGAGCCTGCCCAGAGGCACGTTGCAGTAGCCGAAATGGTAATTGAAAAAGCAAAAAGATTAACTGAACATAAAAAAGATGTGGTAATATTATTAGACTCTATCACTAGATTAGGAAGAGCATATAATGCAGTTGTTCCAAGCTCCGGTAAAGTTTTGACTGGAGGAGTAGATGCTAATGCTCTTCAGAGACCTAAAAGATTTTTTGGTGCAGCTAGAAACATTGAAGAAGGTGGATCTTTAACTATAATTGCAACTGCTTTAATTGATACAGGTAGTAGAATGGATGAAGTAATATTCGAGGAATTTAAAGGGACTGGTAACAGTGAAACAATTTTAGATAGAAAAATATCTGAGAAAAGAATTTTTCCTGCAATTGATATAACAAAATCAGGAACAAGAAGAGAAGAGCTTATATTTGATAAAAACGATCTTCAAAAAATGAATGTTTTAAGAAGAATAATTGCTCCAATGGGATCAATGGATGCAATAGAATTTATAAATTCCAAGCTTAAAAATACAAAAAGCAATGCCGAGTTTTTCAACTCAATGAACAAACCAGGTTAAAAAGAAATTCATCTTATAAATATTTAAGTTCCTTCATTTCTTTTTGGAATTCACTTTCAATTTTTTCTATAGTTTCTTTATCTAAAAATTTTTGCCAACTATTCTTAAAGCCTAAATTAAAAAAAGGTATTTTTTTATCATTACTTTCTGAAAAAATTGCCTCTGAAAAACCTTCTTCTGCTTCCTTTTTTTTAAGGAAATTAAAATTAGTTGTTTCCAAAGCTTTATTAAATTTTTGATAATCTATACCTCTATTTTGATTCAATAGATTGTTTATAAACTTAATCAAATCAGTAAATACTTTTTCTTTATTATCCTTTAAGTCCTCATATTTAATTAAAATTGTTCTGAAACTTTCAATATTTGACCATGATTTATAATGATTAGACCAGGAGCTTAAAAATGTATAGGTAGCAAAATTACCATCTTTAGATTTTATTCCCCTTTTTCCATCTAATAGCATATCTAATGCCTCAACTTTTTTTAAAGAAAAGTGATTCATTAAAGATGATATTACATTTCTAGGATCTCTTACGATATATATTGCCCCAAGCGTTACTTCGGAAGATGTAAATGGATTATTATTATAAGATCCATAAGCGGAATGGGTTTTTAGAAATTTAATCTTTTTAGATTGAGTTATATCTCTCTGCAATTGCAGCCACTTTTTTGAGGCCTCATTTTTACTATTAACAAAACCATTAAAAAATTGCTTATCAGGAAATTGCTCAATATGCCTTAATAATTTAAAATCAAATATTCCATTATTACTAAAAAAATACGAACTTAAGAAAGACCGAACATAAGTATTTCCACTTTTGGGATATGAGGCTAACCAAATAATCATATTTAAAGATAAGAAAGTTCTTTCATTTCAGAGTTAAATCTTTCTTCAACCTCAGCAATAATATTTTTATCTACTAACTTTTCCCATTTGTTCTCTGGTCCTAGATTAAAAAAACTTTTCTTTTGATCATTATATTTATCATTTACACTTTCTTTAAAACCCTCATTTAGTTCTTTATTTTTCAAATTTTCAAATGATGTTGAATTAATCGCATTTTCTATCTTTTCATCGTCGATACTAACACTCAAAAGTTTTTCGATATAATCAACAATTTTCTTAAATTCTAATTTTGGATTTTTTATTAAGTTTTCATATTTTACTAATAAAAAATTTTTATTTGTAATTTTCCATGAATTATAATTAGTTTTCCAGGAGCTTATAAGAGTTGGAAATTTTGTTACCACAGCTTTTTGATTTACTTCTTTAAATCCTAACCAATTTGTTTCTCTAAATAAAAAATTTTTAGCTTCCAATTGGTTATTTAGTGAATAATGATTGATTAAAGATGTAAGAACATTTCTCGGATCTCTAACGATATAAATTACACCCATAGTATTATCAAAATTGGTAAAAGCATCATTTTCCATTTTACAATTTACATGATGTGTCTTAATAAATTTAATTTTATTATCTAAATTTAATTTTGTTTGAGAAATAAGCCAATTTTTTTTAATAATATTTATATTTGAAAAATCTTGCATTATTCCTTCAAATTGTTTTCTTACAGGGTATTGAGGTATATTATCCAAATTTTTAAAGTCAAAATTGCCATCTTTGGTGTATAGAATTGCAGATATAAAAGCTCTAATCCAAGTATTTCCGCTTTTGGGATATGAGGCTATCCAAATAATCATGAAAAAATTATATAATATTTTATGATTTAATAATAATTAAGTTTTCCAAAACAACAGAATAAAAGTTATAATCAACACATGACAATTTATGCCTTATCAACCGGTCCTGGAATATCAGGAGTGGCCATAGTAAGAATTTCTGGCCCAGAGGCCTCTCTAGTCATAAGGTCTCTTACAGGAAAAGAAATTCCAAGGCCTAGAATGGCTACCTTAAGAAAAATAAACAATATCAACACTTCTGAGCTGATTGACGAAGCAATAATAATCTGGTTTCCTGGGCCCGAGAGCTACACAGGCGAAGATATGGCAGAAATACATGTTCATGGCGGCCGAGCTGTAATTCAAGCAGTACATAACTCAATTTCAAAAATAAAAAACTGCCGTTTAGCTGAACCGGGTGAATTTACGAAGCTAGCTTTTCAAAATGGCAAAATAAATTTATTAAAGGCTGAAAGTATAGCTGATTTAATTTCTGCTGAAACAGAAATACAAAGGTTACAAGCTGTTAAAATTATGGAAGGTAAATCATCCAAAAAATTTAATCTATTGAGAGAAAAATTACTAAAGACTTTATCATTTATTGAAGCTAAAATTGATTTTCCTGAAGAAGATTTGCCAAATGATATTCTTAATAAAATAAAAAATAATTCTAACGATGTTTTAATTAACATTGAAAAAATATTAAATGATCAAAAAGTTGGTGAAATAATTCGAGAAGGTTTTAAAGTTGCTATTATTGGTCCTACGAATGTAGGAAAGTCTAGCCTATTAAATAATCTATCGAACAGAGAGGCTGCTATTGTTTCGGAAACGGCCGGCACTACAAGAGATGTAATTGAAACACATTTAAATTTTGATGGCTATCCTGTTATTATTTCCGACACTGCAGGTATTAGAGAATCCAAAAATGAAATAGAAAAAAAAGGTATTAAGTTATCATTAAATAAGGCTGAGGAAGCTGATCTAATATTAGTTGTGGTAGACGCTAGAAGTGTTGATTTAAGCGGTATTTTGAATGATTTTTTAAAAAAGGAGGCCATACTTGTTATAAATAAATCAGATTTAATTAAAAATATGTCAGAACAGATAGATGTTAAATTTGATCACGTTTTAATTTCATTAAAGAATAATACCAATGTTGAAGAATTAATTTTAAAAATAAAAGATAAAATAAAAAGTAAATTTATTTCATACGATGATATTTTAATTACGAGAGAAAGACATAGACAGCATTTAGAACAGTGTGTAAATCATCTAAAAAATTTTAATAAAAAAAATGATCAAAAGGATTTTGATATGGCCGCTGAAGATTTGAGGTTAGCAACTCGTCATTTAGGTATGATAGTTGGAAAAGTTAATGTAGAGGAGATATTAGGTAGCATTTTCAACGATTTTTGCATCGGAAAATAACATCAATTTTGCTGGTTTTTTTAAGCATTTTTATCAATTATTGTTGATAAATAAGGCTTATTTTCAAAAAAAACTCAATTCTTGTAAATATTTTAATCAGTTATAAGTTTAGTGCATGAGAAATGAGTTATCATTTGATGTTGTTGTTATAGGTGGTGGACATGCAGGTTGTGAAGCTGCTGCAGCTTCATCAAGGCTAGGAGTAAGTACAGCGTTATTTACACATAAATTTGAAACTATAGGTGAGATGTCTTGTAATCCTGCAATAGGAGGACTTGGTAAAGGACACCTAGTTAGAGAAATAGATTCATTGGATGGTGTCATGGGAGATGTAGCAGATAAGTCTGGAATACAATTTAGGTTATTAAATAGAAGTAGAGGGCCAGCTGTAAGGGGGCCTAGAACACAAAGTGATAGATCATTATATAAAAAATATATGCAGGAAAAACTTTTAAACTACTGTAATTTAACGATTTTTTCAGATCCTGTAATAGAGTTCATATTTGAAAAAAACGATATAAAAGGTTTTATAACGCAACATGGTAAAATAATTAAATCTACTAAGCTTATATTAACAACGGGCACTTTTTTAAATGGTGTTATACACATTGGAGAAAGTCAAACGCCTGCCGGTAGATATAATGAAAAACCCACAACAGGTTTGAGTGAGCAATTAAAGAAACATAATTTTAAAATTGGTAGACTCAAAACCGGAACTCCACCTAGGCTTGATTCCAGAACTATAAATTATCAAAATCTAGAAGAGCAATTTGCAGATGATAATCCTTATTTTTTTTCTTTTCTTACTTCAAAGAATTTGAATAAACAGATTTCATGTAGGATGACATATACCAATGAAGCTGTTCATAAAATAATTTCTAAGAATCTTAAAAAGAGCGCTATGTATTCTGGCAATATAAAAAGTGTTGGACCAAGGTATTGCCCTTCCATTGAGGATAAAATTGTTAAATTTTCTAATAAACAAAGGCATCAGATATTTCTAGAGCCTGAGGGACTAGAGGATCATACGGTATATCCTAATGGTATATCGACATCACTACCGCATGAAGTACAGCAAGAAATATGTAGTAAAATCAATGGTTTAGAGAATGTTAAAATATTAAGAGCAGGTTACGCAATAGAATATGATTTTGTTGATCCTAGGGAGCTTTTTTTAACATTAGAGACAAAGAAGATTAATAATCTTTATATGGCTGGCCAGATCAATGGCACAACAGGATATGAAGAGGCGGCAGCACAGGGTCTTATAGCAGGTGTTAATGCTGCTTTGTCAGTTAAGGGTGAACAACCATTTATATTAGACAGATCTGAAGCATATATTGGAGTGATGATAGATGATTTAGTTACCAAGGGTGTAGCGGAACCTTACAGAATGTTTACATCTAGGGCAGAATATAGATTAAGCTTAAGAGCAGATAATGCTGATTTAAGACTAACAAAAAAAGGTATGATGATTGGTCTTGTAGGTGACGAAAGATCTAGACATTTTAATGAAAAATCATCAAATCTCAAAAAAATGGAAGTTTTTATGGATGATCTTAAAATTAGCCCCTCTAAAGCATCTAAATATAATATAAATGTAGCAAAAGATGGTGTTTTAAGAAGCGCAGGTAGAATTTTGTGCCAAAATGGCGTTAATATGAGTAAAATTAGAGAAATATGGCCAGAAATACCTTTATTTTCAAGAGAAATTGATGAACAAGTTGAGATAAATGCTCATTATAAAGGTTATTTAAACAAACAAAATGCAGATATTTTAGCTTTTAGGAGAGATGAAAATTTGATAATTCCTGAAAACATTAATTATGCCAGTTTATCTGGATTATCTAATGAAGTTAAGGCTAAATTCAGCGAAATTAGGCCAAAAACATTAGGTCAGGCATTAAGAATTGATGGAATTACCCCTGCCGCTGTATATATTTTGTTGTCTCATGTCAAAAGAAAGTCTATTAAGCATATAGCTTGATTGATT
>MDSW01015876.1_pt1 | contig 18270 bp, 12 predicted proteins | sample 811171 | NCBI WGS metagenome assembly MDSW01 (sample SAMN05326641, study PRJNA326480) | marine metagenome | isolation source: seawater | place: Atlantic Ocean: North West | collected 2012 | reverse complement strand
CGATTCTAAACTCACTATCGCCTGCCGCATCGACAAGCTTCAGCATAACTCCTGAGTCGCCAGCAGTTGAGTTGGCTGCCATGTGTAAGTATGCGTAATCTGTTCCGTTTGAGAACACAATAGCTGGTTGACCACCGAAAGCGGTAAACGATGAGTTTGAACCAGACAGAATAAAGTTAGCGGCGTTTGTTGATAGATCAGTGATATCTCTTAGAGTTAGAGATTTGAAGTCTGGATTATCAGTGCCACCAGAAAGTCTCAAAAACTGACCAGCGGTGCCACCTGAGATGATGACACGAGAAACGTCACCAAGATTCACACGGTCATTACCAGCAGTAGTAAATGTTACGTTACCAGTGAATGTTGTGTTAGAAGAAACGCTTAGACTTGTTCCAGAGATAGTTGTATTAGATGTGATAGCAATGACGCCTTCAACAGTAGTATTACCACCGTGAAGTTCTGTTGTTCTTAGTTCGTTAGCACTAAATGTACCAGATACATGACCGTTACCTTTAGCGGCTCCGCCTCTGTTGGCAGAACCAGCTCTAGATACAGTTACCACGTTATTACTCATCGTGGTAGCAACGAGATTTGTATTCAATCTCCAAGTATTAAAACTATCATTCAGATTTGTATTTGATACTGCAACAGTCATTTGTTACCTTCTTTGTCTATCATTTGTAAGAGAAGAGATTTTATTTCAGAAACATCTCGTTTAAGGTCTTCAATCTCTCTGTCTTTTTTTCTTTGTTGTTCTCTTCTCATCTTATATTTAGATAGAGCATCCGTGTCAACATTTAAAACAGCAGAACTATTTTGATCTCTAACTAGGTCTTCATTATCTTTTATTTTCACATAACTCATAGTTATCTCTGAAGTGCGATTGCTCTCATATCTTTCACAAGAGGTACGACATTAGTGCCGCTACTTGTCATTACAATCTTGATTGCAAATGTCTTGTATGTGGCGTAAATAGAACCGTCTGAACTTCTGTAAGATACAACATTGTTGTTAGCACTATTTAGTTGCGCTTGATTATCAGCATTCGAACCAAGGAAGTTATCACCATTACTATTCGCAGAGAATCCGTATTCAAACTCTTTGAAGTCTGTAGTATCGACACTATCAGAGAGAGTATTAGATGCAGTGATCTGTGTCAGAAGCGTATAGTCTTTGTCACTAAAGTTCTGTGAATCTTCTGCATTGTGGATTCTCGAATACACTTTGATATCTGTTCCTGATGGCTTGTAAGCACTCAAGAAGATTTTGATATCTTCAGCATCCTGTCCATCAGCAAGTTCGACTGGCTTAGAAATGTATCTCATTACTGCATCACCAGTTTCGTCAGTTTCATTTGTGAACGAGTTGTTGATGATGTTTTCTACGACATAAGCATTTGTTCTTGACAAGTCTACAACAGGCGATAGTCTGTTATCAGTAGATGAGAACGTGCCTTTGAGAACAAGAGTCTTTTTAGAGCCGGAAACAGCCGCTAGACCAGCTTCATTTGTCTTACCAAAGATTTTCTTTTCTGCATCACGGAAGTTGTTCTCAACGTCGAGATCAATATCAGTGAATGAAGAAGAGATAGTACCACCAGTGCTTGTAAGTCTAGCACTCCAGTTTGCACTTGTGTTAGCATAAGTCAACTGAGGAATCTTAGGAACAAGTGTATTCATAACCAAGTTGTTAGCGGCTAGAACTCTTGCAGATGCGCCACTGACTGTGCCACGAATGAAGCCATTTGCAAATGAACCAGAAGAACCCTTTACATTCATTCTTAGATTTGTTGTATCTAAGAAGTCGATGAAGCCTGATGTCGTGTTTGCAGTGAACGATACTACGTTACCTACGAATGTGCTTGCGCCGACATAAAGATTTTCTGCATCACCAGTTGTTGGAAATGTACCCTTGTTGTCAATCTTGATTGCAACTTGACCACCACCGTATGTGCCGATAGAACGGATTGTTCCATTTGCGACATTTGTTTTATTTCTGATGACGGTTCCAACTGATAGTGTTTGTGTGTTCGCTACAACAAGGATTGATTCACCAGTTACTTTCTCTTCAGCATTGAACGTGCCTGTGAGGTTATCAATGTTAAGATAGTCAATCTCTTTGTTTTCAACATATGCGATACCTGTACTTGTGGTAAAGTTTGCACGATACAGATTAAACTTCAAGTCTTCATTCTGAATAGCAGTCCAAGACTTATCGTTTGCAGATGAGAATAGAACACCAGAAGCAGGTTGCTTGTTAATGACACGGCTGTCGTCAACATCTGTACCGCCCATTGCGCCAACCCATACTGCATACTCATCGTTATCGCCCGCAGGCTTGATCGTAATACAGTAATCTCTGCCAGCTCTCAAGAATACTGGTGAGTCAAATACAAACTGTGTCTCATCACTACCGCCACCTGTGCCAACTGAGTTAGCAGTGATAGCAGAAGGTTGAAGTGTCTTTGATGCAAAAGGCAGAACAGTGGGTGTTGGGAATCCATTTTCAACTTCACGAAGCTGAAGTGTGATTGGATATGTGCTTGACTTTCTACCAAAGAAGATACCAACTTTAGTTGCAAAGATACCCTCTCCATCTGGACCTGTATCTACAGTGAACGTCTGAGATAGCGGATCTGACGGACGACTTGGATCCTCTGGAGGCTGTACTGTAACAGAACTTGTAAGTGTTCTTGTGTCCTGAACTTCAGATGTTTGAATCTGAGGTGTAACAAGATTGACAGATGCGCCTCTTTGAGTGATATTGAGAGGAATACTTGTATAATCACCAAACGCCGAAGTTGTAATCAGTGATGATTGAGTGATTGTATTAGCAACGTCTTTGAACTCAAAACGCTTTGTACCGATTCTGAACTTGAGAGTATCAGTATTTGGCAGTCTGAAGTTAGCGTGAACTGTGCCTGAACTATCTGTTGTAAGTGCTGAACCTTCAGCCGCAGTATTGGCGAACGAAGAGTTAGTAGGTGTTACGAAGTCAGAAACAAGCTCATCATCAAAGTATGCGAATACTCTTGTATTCGGCTTCATACCAACACCAGTCACTTGGATCAAGCGAGAACGCATGAAGTCCCGAACAGCAACATTCTCTACAAAACCACCGATATTGAAGTTTTGTGAAGATGGGCTAACCGAAGTTTGAATGCCATTGATGATCTGTTCTGTCTGTGTAGTAATCTCATTGCCTTGCTGTGTCTGAGAAACATCAACAGTTGTCCAGTTACCCCAATCAATACCAGTAAAGCCTGTTGCATTTGCGATTGCTTCAATGGCTTCATACATTCCATCAAAGTCTAGCTGAATATCAGGCAGAGTTGTGATATCAGGTGTATTGTCCATGGGCGGATTGAGAATCACTTCACCTTTCCAGTTGAAAGTGATCTCTTGTACAGGATTTCTTAACTTACTTGCAAAAGGTTGCTTTAACTCATTTGTATGTGTATACGAAAGTGTGAGCAAGTTGCCAGTCTTTGTAACATTCGATGAAGTGAATGATACGTCTTTCTCAAGACCAACATCTGTTCTGCGGAAAGCAGGTCTTAGTTCATTTCTATTTCTGTCGATAGCAGCCCTGTAGCCAACTTTTGTTGTATCAGCATGATTGTGACCATCAAAGTTTTCTACAAAGAAGCCGTTCTTAAATCTCTCTAGACCACCATCATCGAAGAGTTGCTTATTTCTTGCATTAGCTTCTAGAGCATTAAGTGAAGAGTAGTATTCTAGATTCTGAACACGACTTTCAATGGCTCTTAGATCGGCCATTGTATATCTGCGATTATTCTCAAGCGATAGTTTCACCTGATAATCTGTTCTACCGCTGGCTCTTGCAGCCTGTGCAGATAGAGAAGGATATACAGGAATATCAAGAACAGCGATTGTCATCGTGCCTGATTTTTCGTCAGGCGTCTTCGGCGTAAGTGAAGGAACACCTTTGATGACTTCAATGCGACCAGCTTCAGTAACGACAACCCTGTCTTTTCTCGGCAGATAGAACTGAACATCTGCCTGGAAGTTTTCATCAGGCGTCGGGAAGTATGCACCATCACTGTCGATATCGAAAGTTGTGCTTGTAGCAGGATTTGTAGGTGCGGCTGCAACCGTTCCTGTTGTTGAAACTGCTACTGTATTTGCTTTGAATGATCTGAAGTCTACTGCATCACGCAAGTCAAAAGTTCTACCAGTTGTAGGTGATACAAACTTAGGAATATCTTGTGTGACAATAGCAGTAGTGTTAGCTGTATTGCTATCATCTACAGGATATGAATCTACTGACAAGAAGCCGATACCCTGAGAACGATCTCTACCAAAGTGGTTGAACTTAACCATGAGTCCAGAGTTTGTCAAGTCAAGTGTGCTTGAGGCCTTCTTGACAAGAGCCGAAGTATCATAGAATGCATCTTTCATACCAGTGTCAAGTTCAAAGTGTGATGTCACATCATTGTCTGTTGTACCAACACCAGTGTTCGAACCTTTGTAAACTGCTACGAGTTTGAATGCATCTGATACGCCAAGAGGCCAAGGACCATTCTTGCTGGCTGAGTGTGAGCCAGTATTGATATGTACATATCTGTCTTTGTTTACAGTCTTTGCTGTCTGTACAGCCGATGTTCTTAGAACATTGAAGTATACAGAAGCTGAGAATGAAGATAGGTTTGCTTGCTGTAAGTTGATTGTATGTGTCGTAGAAGTAGAACTGATTGTTCCGTTGCCCGATAGATCGAAGATATAACCAGTTGGAAAAATTGTCTTATGTGCGCCTGTTTGTGATCCACCGTATGTGTTAGCAACTTTCAATGAAGTGTCGCTCACAATCTGTGTAATTCTCTGAATAGGATTAGAACCAATTTTAATGAAGTCGCCGACTTGATATGCTGTTGTAAATGATGTACCTGATCCAGTTACAGTATTGCCACTTGTGCCAGAAATTGATCCAGTATGTGCCGCAGTTTCAGCTTCAGCCTTTGCAACAACAAGTATGTTACGCTCTTCAGTATTTGTGAGAGATCCAGTTTCGTTGAGTGTTTCTGTACCACCAGCATGTGCAGAGTTAGCTGATACTGTAGCAGAGCCACCAGTAAATGTAACAGTTTTTTCTGTGCGAAAGACAAACTGAGTGTCAACTGTGCCAGCAGAATCTGTAAGTTGCTTTGTACCCTTCTGAGTGAACGGGAAGACAAGAGTGTTAAGTCCTGGCTCTTTGAGTTTAGCAACAGCAGGTGTACCTTCTAGTACAATATCTGCCATCGACTTAGGACCAGAACTATTGTTCTCATAGATACCACGAACTTGTGAGAACGACTTGCCTGCATTCATTTGAACATCGAACAGATAGATGCGGAACTGACCGTTAAATGTGCCAGGAGTACCGCTGTGATATTGGAAACCACGAACTCTTGCAGTACCGATTTCTGCGCCCTGGGCACCTTGTGTGCCAAGATTTTTGCCAGAGATGCCTTTCTGTGCGCCGTCTCTTAGAGAAACTTCACGAAGGCCTTGGAAGTCCCAAGTGCCTACGACTTCCTTTGCGATGACGTAATTACCGAAGCCCTGTGACAGTACTCTTGCATCTTTCGTTTCAAAGTCAGTGGCTTTGTCAACATCTTTGTAAAGTGGGTTAATAAGTTCAACACGATTGCCATTAACATAGCCAGCACCCTTTTCGATTTCAGCAACAAGTTTGAGATAGTTACCATCTGAGTAGCGACCAAGATTTGTGCCAGACTTCAGATGTTCACGAACACGAACATTGAAAGGATTAATCGCATAGTTGCCATTTGTTTCAAATGTTCTGTTAGCAATATAACGACCCAAGTCAGAGTATACTGTGTCAGTATTCTTCTTTGTGATGATGCCATCAGTGACTTCAGCAAGTGTTACAAATGTTGTAGTATTTGCTGAATCGATTGGTCTAGATACAAGAGTAGGAACAATTTTCAGACGATCAGCACCAGGTGCGGCAAAGTTAGTAGCACCAGTTGCATTGTCGAGAAGTGAACTGTCTTGATTTGAGTCGATAGTTGATTCTTTTGATTCGAATCCAAGCTGTGCGCTTGGAGCTTGATTATATTTGTTTACAATGATACTCTGAGGTGCAATCTTAATGAATGTACCTTTGTGATAAAGAACACCATCGCCAACTGTCGCCCTAAAGCCCTTGCCCGTAGCGCCAGATGTGATTGTATTCGCCGCAACTTTGAAAGAGTTGTCGCTTCTGTTACGAACAATAAGTGTTTCGTTGTCACTAAATGCTCTTGTTGTATTGTTAGAGCCAGCGTTTGTATACTGAACAAAGATCGACAAGAAGTTAGGATCGGCAGCTTCAGAACCTTCTTTTGCATCGATAAGTTGAGCAGTCATTCCAGATGTTTCACCAGTAACGATTGCGTTTGCAACTGAACCACTAGTGAAGAAGTCGCCTAGAAGCATGACACGATTGTTTGCATCTTTGTCTCTAAGCTTTACAAAGTCAATAGTCTCGGTCTTGATTGGCGAGCCAGTGATGATTGTACCATCTCTTAGAAATTCGTCAGCAAGACGTTCAGCCTGATTCTGAAGAATAGACTGTAGTTGTGTTAGTTCTCTTGCCTGAACAGCAAAGCCGGGACGAAATAGAATACGATGAAAGTTTTTACTTTCAGCAAAATCGTCATAGTATGGACTTTGATTTAGATTTGTTTCAATCATTTAACTGCCTTTACCCTTTAGAAATCCAGAATGATTTTAATATCTTCAGTCTGGTCGATGTCTCTTGTAACTTTCTGTACATTCTCTGTGTAGATAAACTCACCTGAGAATGTGTTTGCTTCTGGACCCTTAATCGAAGAAATTGTTGCGATTTTTGTAGCACTATCTCTTTTTAGAATTACATCATCATTTGTAAACGGAACTCTGTTACCGTCGCTCTGTACATTATTTATATAGATATTAAAGAAGGATGTATCAGTTTCTGTCTCATCTCTCTTTGTAAATACAACATTTCCGTTTGCACCAAACACTGCATTATTAGCTGATTGATTTGCTCTTAGCGTTGGATTTAGTTCTGTGATGAAGTTTAGTTCTCCAAGTTCACACAACAGACGCATTCTTTCATTTGTGAGTGTTTCTTCTGCGACGATCTCATTTACAGGATTAGAACCATTCATCTGTTGATATGATACTAATGCTCTTGTTGTAAGCCTCAGTGTCTGTGGACTGTTTGAAGTGTTTGCTACATGCTCTGTTGACACAAAGTTATTGTTTGAGTCACACTTCAAAACAGGATCTTTCAGAATACTAATCGATCTGAAGTCTGTGTTTGCAGGAATGTATCCGTTACCGTTAGCAGATACTCCAAGTGAACCCTCCAGTTCTGTGTTTAGAAGAATCTTGTCGCCGCCAAGTTCACGAACGGGATCTGAACCATGACCACCGAGAGGCGAAATGATAGCGTTTGCAGTTGCACCAGTGCCATGAACACTGTTTGCGACAATAAGAACAGATGCTTCAGAATATTGTTGACCAACATTGATTACATTCACATTAGCGATCTGACCTGATGCATTGACTTCAGAATATGCAAGTGCGCCTCTGCCATCACCTCTGACTAGAATACTAGGTGAAATAATCACTCTTGAATCTGTGTTTGCTAGAGTTGTAAACGCTGAGTTTACAGTCAGAGTTTTAGTTGATCCTGCATAGTTTGTAATTCTTCTAAGCTGACCCGCTCCAGTTCCTGTGCTGATATAGACACTTGAGTTATTATAGAAGTTATCGACAGATGACGGAGGATTGTCGCCAGCGGCTGACAGTCTTATAGTTGTTGATGTGGTTGAGAGAACTACACCGTTAGCAAGTTGGTGATATCCACTGCCTTTGTTATTTGTTTCAATGACTTCAATAGAGCCATTGACTGCCGCATTTTGAACTGCAACTTGTCTGTCACTTTCAACAGAGCCATCAGTAGCTGATATATTTTTCACAGGCATATGAGATGCAGTTAGAAACTTATCTGCTTCACCCAATGAGATTGTATACATGTACTTCCACATATAACCATCAGATGTAGTAAATGGAAGAGTAGAAAAATCTGTCGGCTTGATTGTAGATGTCGCACCTTCATTATTATACAGACACTTGTATACGTTGTTCTCATCTGTCATAACATAGTAAGAGCGAGTATGAAGATTTGTATCAGAGTCACGATACATTGCATAAACTCTGCCAGTCGCCCAGTTATGTCTTGGAACAACATGACTTACATCACCAGTAGTAATCTTTTTAGCACCAATTGCTTGACGCCAAAGTTCTCTTTGCTTATATGCATCTGTTTCGATAGGAGTAGGAGCAGTAGGTTCAGTTGTATATTCGTTTTGATTACCAAGAACTACATAAAGAACATTTGATTCTTTTGTTGATCTACCATCTTGATGAGACAAAGACTCAATAAAAGCCTTTGCATTCATGATGCTCATTTCTTTACTAGTAAATGCAGGCATTATGCAATATTCCCTGTATAATGATAAGCGTTAGCGCCAGTTATATCTGCTAGTGTCCAGTTAGCGACGAGATTGGCGCTTGTTGCACTATTTACTTTATTTAGTGTTGTTGCCTTGAATACGTTATCGGCAGTTTCAATAATGATTGTATCGCCGTTCGCAAATTCTGACGTAAACGTAGTTGAGGTACCAACGATGTTAAATGCGTTTGCGTAGTAAACATTTGCTCCTGTAACTGCACCGTATACCCAAGCAGAAGACATGTTTGCGAAAGTTGCGTTACTACTCTTATTTAGTCTTACTTCAAAGAACTTATCGTGTGCAGACTCGATAAGCATAGAACTATTATTAGCAAATTGAGTTGAAAGACTTGTGCTTGTTCCTACAATATTAAAAGAATTATTTGATAGAGCCACAGTTCCGCTTGCTTTTGGCTTTGTAATGGCTATTGTACCATTTGAAGATTCTCTTTTCTGCGTTACTTTTGTGACCCCAATATTCACATCGACATTCGAAGCAGATTTAAACTTGCCAAACAATGCTTGACCTGCGGGGTGAACAAGCCTAAGAGCAATATCTCTATATCTGTTAAGCGCAACAGCCGCTTCAACCTCGTAAGAGAACTCTTGATAGAATCTACTATCTTGAATAAATCCTCTCTTTGATGATACATGACTTCTTGAAGAGGCGTAGTAGCCTTCAGCATTAGCAACATCATTGAGAGTAAGACGGGCAGTAGCTTGAAGTGCATCAGGATGAGTTGTTTCTTTTAGACGTACTAGTTCATTGTTCTTATATGAGAAACCAGAGTCAACCATTCTCAATGCAGTGATCGTGCCATTAGCACCGACTGATGCGGTAATATTTGCGTTTCTTCCAAGAATACCTTCATCTTGTATGCTGACAATCTTTGCAACACCTGGGCTGCCATTTTCTTGCGTTGACTGTGATGCATCAGTAAAGAACAGAACATCTAGATGCTGATTATTTGCAAATGTGACGTTTCCTGGCGATCTCTGTAGTTCGTCTTGCCAGACACGAACCACGATCTCGTAAGTGCCGTTTGCAAATACTCTGTTAGATACCCTCTGTTTTACATCACCAGATGCATTTGTGTTTGCTTGTGATACTCTGTCATTTGTATCAATCAATAGAATAGATGAGTTGCCTGTGCCAAAGTTTTGATCATCATAGTGCAGAGTGAGATATTGTTCACCAATACCAAGTGCTGATACGCTTGTATCAATAACACTGATCGTAGGCGCAACACTGAAACCAGAACCACCAACACGACTTGAAATCTTTGCGATTGTACCAATCGTTGCAGCCTCAAAGAGAAGAGAGTCGCTTAATTTCGTATGAATATTTTCAATCTTTGTGTTTGATGTGGTTGATACTACATTACCAACAGTAGTATTTGCACCAACGATTCTCAAGCCCTCATTCTCTAAGAATGATCTCATAGGACCAACATCAAACTGAGAAGTTAGATTTGCTGTAGTATTTGAAGTAACTTGTACAGTCACCAAGTCTCTATCATCAGCACCACCAACACCACGAGAATATCCGTTAGCCGCTGTGTTTACGACTTTCTTTACAACACCAAAAGCACCAGACGTTCTACCCACAAGTTCTTGTCCAGCGGTTACGACTTGACCTGGTGTATTACCGAACTGTAAAACATGATAGCCGATTGTGTTTCCAGAAAACTGAGAAACAGAACCCATTGTATTTCCACTAGCTGTTCCCTTTCTTACAAGTTCACCGCCAGTGAAGTTTTTGAAACCATCGATTGCAAGAATGACATTAGCACTATTGTATGCTCTTCTGATTTCTGTGATTTTTCCGTTGGCGCCAGATGTAACGCCAAACAAACTATCATTGACTACAAGACCGGGATCAGAAGTGTTTGCAAGAACGATTACTGCATTTGAGTGTGATCTGAAATCTCTACCAGCAGTGACAGTTTCGCCAGATTCTTGAAAACCAAAGTCAGGACTTGAGAGTAGTGTATTCGAGAACTTGTCCATTCTTCCCACACCAGAAATAGTGGGACCAAGCTGACCGAATACATTGTTACTCCCAACTAGATTGATATTCAAAGAAATCGCAAAAGTATCGTTTAGATCGCCTCTTTCGATTGTAAAGCTTGCGGGAGAAGAACCGTCACCACCAACAAAATTAATGACAGTTGAGTCATTTACACTTGAAGAGTAGCCAGAGCCACCGTCGAGCAGAGAGAATGAAATAGCACCTTGCAAGTCTTCTGTTGAAATGACAACGACTTTACCAAACTTACCAATGTCGTCTGATAAAATTTCAACAACATCACCTTGATTATATCTACCGCCAGGTGATACGATTGTAAAGTTAGAAATACCAGCTTCAATGATAGGCGTATGAGGAGTACCACTAGTGCCAGACAATGAGATGGGTTCTAAGTGAGCAAATGTTCCTTTGATGTTTGATAGATAAATCTGATCAATAACTCTGTTACGAATAGTTCTCTTTACAACATTTTCAACAAGTGCAGTAGCACCAGAATCTTGTCCTGTAACTGTTTTACCAATGAAAGTTAGATTGTTTCTGTCATGTGTAGTTGTAACATATCTGTCTATTCTCCAGTCGCCATCAGATACTTTTAAAATCTGGTCAGCAGGATAGTTTACTTCAACGTCTTCATTGTAGAGAATACGAAAAAGTAATTCATAAGATAGTTTTGTGCCCTTAGATTGATAGAAGTCTTTAATATTTTTAGCAAGAAGTCTTTTATCAGCAACGATTGTCTCAGGAATTTCTGCCAAGAGTGTTCTACGAAAATATTCAATATACTCATCAAGAGTGTCATCAATATCTTTATATTCAACTAGCTTTTTTAGTTCATGCTGTTGCTTATCAGTTTGCTCCAAATACTCATAGTATGCCTTGATAAAGGCAATAAAGTTTGGGCCCTCTTCTTGATAAAAAGAAGGAAACTGATTCTGAACTAGTGATGAAAGCTTTTCATTGATTGCCATGTTACGCTAATTCCGGTCTCGCTGTAATAGTTGCATCAGCACCCTTCATGATAAGAATTTGCTCACGAATTGGTGTGATGTCGAGATTAACAGGTTCAGCAGAAACTTTCATTTCAATTCCGTCAAAAGCTGTAGGCTTGAAGTTTTCAACTTCTAGAAGACCTGTGTCGTAGTTGATTGTTCCTGCATTTGCAATAACATTCACTTTAACTTTATTATCATTAAATCGAGCAATACTCACAGTACCATTACTATCATCTGAGAAGAAACACTGGAAGTTCTGGAATGTAAACTCAGTAGATTCTAAAGAGCCCGGACGAAGAGCGTTACTAAATCTTTGCTCTACTTTTTGTTGACGCTGAGTATCTGGCACAAATCTTTTTTGAATCTTCAAAGATGCTTCAGTGTTTAGAATAGATTCATTCACATTATCTAACGCACGAACAAAGCGAGAGTATCTTAACTTATTACCAAATCTCTCTAAGTTCTTCTCATCGAATGCATCAATAGCAGTCTTGACAGCCGCTACTGTAGAAGCCGCTGTGAGAGTTGTTTTCAACTGATCAAATACACAGGTGATTGTAGGAATAATATGAATGAAATCAGCATCAATCATAACAGGATCAATACCGAGGGGCGTTCTGTCTAGAATACTTTCACGAATCTCTGTCTTACGAACAGCGGTTACAAACTGTTCACCAAATGGCTTCACCGCAATAAACACTTTACCAAAAGTGGGCGGCTCTGCTAGTTCACCACCAAATGCTGTGACTGACTGTAGGTCTGTATTCTCATTCAACAGGATTCTGTCATAGTCATTTTTGATAATCGCTCTGTTCTGTACCTCAAAGTTTCTCGGTGCTTCAAACTTGATAGAGTCTACACTTTGAATTTCGTGTCCACCTCTGGCAACTTTATTCACAGTCAGTGAAGTAGAAGTGAAGTTTGGTTCAATATTGAGTGTATCAACAGTGAATGTATTTGCGCCGTTTGTATCAGAGCCGTTACAGACACGATAGTCTACGATAATAATCTGACCATTTTTCAGAGGCTTACCAAGTGCGCCAGTTGAGAAGTATAACTCAAACTGTTCGTCAGCACATTCTTGAATATAGTAGACAGGACTTGTTGAAGTGACTTCGGTAATGTTTGTCGCTTGTGTGAAAGTTGTATTTGCTAAGTTTGTAGCAGATTCTTGTACTCTTACTGAAATGCTTCTTGTATCGACATTTCTATTCGGAAGAGCATATCTCTGTGGATTCGAATCTGACACTGTGAAGCGATATGTGAGGGGTTCGCCTTCAGTGATGGATATCGCTTTACTGAACGTATTTGATGAATTCCTGACGATCTCCGCTTGCGGTGTGACATATGTGTATGCAATGTCATCAATAGTCGTGGTAAACTTACTATTCTTTGGAATCGTAAATTCTGACACTGTGTTTGCAATGCCAGTAAATGTGATTGTCACGTTGGCTGTAGCACCTCTTGCTGAACGTGTAATAAAGCCAAGTTCTTTTGATCTTGATACGACACTATCTCTTTGCTGTGCAGTGTCTAAGAACATTTCGTTTGCAATCATGTTCGTGTAGAATGCATTGTAGTGTGTATTGTATGCAAGAATATCCAACAGCACCGCCATGTTGCTGCCTTCAAAATCGTAGTCCTGAAACTGTGTCTGTGCAGTTAAGAAATTTTTTAAATTTGTACGAATGTCTTCAAAATCGACTTCGGTTACTTGTAGATATGTATTGGCAGCCATTACCTAACTCTCTCTAGAATTACATTTAGAATAACAGGTGTGGGGTCATTACGAACAGAGAAAACAACAGTTACAGTGATAGCATTTCTATCGGAATTGTCCTCAACATGCACTTCTAATAAATCGGCTCGTGGCTCATAGTTGTCTATGACTTCACGAACAGCATTTTCCATAGTTTGTTTTAAAGCAGGTGAAAACAATTCAAAGAGATACGAGCGAATAGAGCATCCGATATCAGACTTGAATGGACGCTCAAAGTAATCAGTCAGAATTAGATTCTTGACCGATTCCTTCACTGCTTCTCTGTTCTTGTTTATCGACAGTTGCTTAGTGATTGGATTTGTGACAAAGAGACTGTCAAAATCACTGAAAACTGTCTTTTCTATAGTGCCTGCCATTTTTTATTTACGATCCGTTTTTGACTTCTTGAATTTCTGCACGGCGGTCTTTGCATAACTTAGCAATCTCTGCTAGTGCTTTTCTTGCTCTTGTACCAGCAGTTTTGTTACCGCCTTCAAACTTCTCACTTTCAACGATATAAGTCTCAAACAAATTTACAAGGTTATCATGATTATTCATTTTTTTCTCTTGACAAATGTTAAAAACCTGATAAAATGATTCTGTGATCTATCAGATATTATACTATTTAGTCTCCAATAAAGACAGTTTTGGATCCAGATTCAATCTTATTTGAACCATCAGATCCAGAAATACCAGGTGGATCATCACCAGTGTCAGCAGTATCACCAATACGAGCCGCACCTTGTGTGCCACTGTTTAGATTGATTGTTTTGCCGTCCATTGTGATGTTACCATCTGCTACGATATTTAAGTCGCCTGTCACATGTAGTTTGTCATTACCAGTGACTGTTCTAAATCCATTTTTATGATGAGTTACAACATCACCATTAGGATGCATCTCAATGAAAGTTCCTGACTTATGAAAGACATGGATTCTCTCTGCGTCTGAAGTATCATCAATCTCAATGACGTGACCTGATTCAGATTCATACACATGATTTTTTGGATACTTTGCCGCATATGGTGATGCTGGTTCACCAGTGACACTATCAGGCGTTTTATTGATACTGTTAGTGCCTCTAGCAAGTTTGTTTACATCACTTTCTTCAGTATAGAGAGGAAAGACACCGTTAGGATCATTGAACCCAACATCTGTCTGTGCAAAACTTTCAGGAAAACCTGCAAGACTTCCCATGACAATAGGCTCTTGCGCCCTTGATCCATCTAAGAAGAAACCTACTACCCAAGAACCTTCAACTAATCCTGTTGGCGAGGAGCCCTTTCCGCTAACAGCCGCAGAGGTGATATTTTGTATGACTTGAGCCCATGGGAGGTATTCAGTAGGTATCTTGTCTTTATCATCGGTGTGCCAACCATAGCACCGTACACGCACCCGTCCGAGTCGTATAGGGTCATTACGGTCTTCCACGACGCCGAAGAACCATACAAAGTCATTTTTGCCTAGGAAGTTTCTCATCTTCCACCTTCTCTACATACTTCAGAAAACTCAAAAGACCATTCTTTAGAGTTTGATTGGTGTTTTCTTTTTCATCAACCCAATCTGTCAAGTGATCAAAAGAGTCCGAGGACCTTCTTGCGCTTTTTCTTTGGCTTTGGTTGCTCATCAACAGCTTCCTCTACTTGTTGGCTTTGCACAAACTCTTCTAGTGGAGTAGTTTGATTCTCAGGCTCTACGATCTCTTGTAGAAACTGTTTCTGCATAGCTTGTTCTCTTTTTGAACCTGGTAGTGGCATAATTATCTCCTATTGTTTTGGTTCGTCAATTGCTTGAAGTGCAGTGTCAGGAACATTGTCTTTGATCCAGTCGAAGAGTTGCTTCTGTACACTCGCTTCTCTGTTGAAGCGTTTGCCTTCTTTCTTTAGATTAATATAAGTGAAGTCTTTCACTACGATATTACCCGCAGATGTTTTGATGGGTTTACCGTCTTTGTCTTTCCACGGAATAGTATTTTCTCTATTGTTCAAAATGACATTTACTGCACCGTCAACACCACGTGGCATTTTGCCCTTAATGATCTCTGACATTGTTTTAGATGCACCCTCATGCGTCTTCAACAGAATGTCAGCAGGAACGACTCTGCTTCTGCCAGCGTTGTTTTGTACAGCGGTATGATAGTTTGTCAACACCCATGTCACATGAATATCTCTCGGTGCATATCCAACAGCCTTGAGTTGTGGCAGAACATCAGTAATATCACCGATGTCTTTGAGTGTGATATCGAAAATGATATTTGGTAATGTGCCTTTAGATGCGGCGCCTGAGCGTACTAAGTCGTCCAACATCGCTTTCAGTGTATTCTCTTTGACACCAGTTTTCTTTACAAACATATGCAACTTGAAAACATCTTTTGGCTTACGAAGATCAAGACCACGAACTTCTGGATATTTGCCTTTCAGTTCATCAATTTTTTGAAATGCTTTCTTCCATTCATCAACATCACGAATCTTGAACTTGTCGCCTTCCATGAAGTTCTGAATAGCAAACCCTTTGCCTGATCCAGCACCACCTGCAAGAAATACAATCTGTCCGTATCGCTTGCCTTGATTATACATAATCAGTTTTTCATCAAGTTGCTGAAACAACTTTTGTGTCATATACTCTTTAAATTCTAGTATCATTTCTTAAATCCTGTGTCTTTGATACATTCGATAACAGTGACAAATGTTTTCGAATCGAACTTATGTCTTAGTGAAGTTACTAAATGTTTTCCTGTCATATATTTATCTTCACTCTGAGCCGCTTCTGTCGTACTTGCTACAGGAAAACTCAAGAAGATAACATCACCAACATTTAGATCAGAGTTACCGTGCAATGTAACTTCCATTCTCTTGTTAGTGATCTGCTTCATAAAAGCCCTTTTTACTGGACCAGTTCTTTCCATACTTTTTGGTCTGACGCCTTCATCCGCAAAAGCCGCTTTTTGATCATGTTGAAATCTTGTCGTCTTCATGTCAATAACTGCGCTTGTGGCAGAATTACCAGGAATGTAAGTAGCACCTAGTTTTTTGAATTTTGATTGTTGTTTCTCATAACTAAATTTAGTCTTTACGCTCTTTTTCAAAATCGGATCAACTAAAATTTGCTCAGAACCATAAAGTCCCGATGCCATGTTATCTAGCATGTCTGCTTCTCTAATAGCATCAAAAGTAATAATCTTGAATGAGTCATTATACGGATCATCGGCCTTATTGCCACCCTCATGATAGTTTGATGGCTCATACTGATATGTGAACTTTGGCTCTTGGTCGATTAACTCAACATGATTGCGAAAGTTGAAACCATTAGAGTTTTCAAAGAAGCAGTATGATGATGCAATATTTTCACCAGTAGCTTCACTCGCAAAAAATTTCAAAGTATTTTCAACGTCTAGATTTGGCACAACATATGTGTGCTTACCCTTTGTCGAGTCTACAGTCAGTGTTTTATTGACTCTGAAGTTTGTGCCACCAATATCTCTGTAACTAGCAGTGATCGCCTCGCTCTGATAAAACTCTTTATGAACACTTCTTACCATATTTTCGATTGTGTTACCACCAGCACCACCGTATGCTCTTGAAATCTTTTTGTCGATGTTTGCAAATGTTTCAAGTGAAACACATTCTAGAACAAATGCTTCAATCTTCTCATCTACTCTTCTTCTATCAGAAACAGCATTTAAAATGAAGATATGCTTTTGTGGTTTTACTTCTTCTGATGGTGTTCTGTAAGACAATAGAATAATCTCAGAACCACTCAGTCCTCCAGGCTCATCTTTGCCCGCAGGCTGAATGAAGTCAATAATACCAGTTGCATCTGATACAACAATCTCACAGTGCATCGATGCGTCATATAGATTCTGATATATGTTTGTTTCAAGCATCAATTCGGTGATATCGAAGATTTGACCACCACGACTTATCAGTGTCAGTGTGCCAAGTTCAATATCACCAGCTTGTCTATAGCCTAGTGTTGCCATTCAGTTATGCCCCTAGAATCGTCTCTACTTCATCAATTGCTTGTGCTAAGAAACGAGGCTCAAGAAGTTTGATTTGCTTTCTTTCTTCATTCTTTTCAACTTCAAAATCATACTGTGTTTCTGATCTACGATCAGTTGTTGATAGTGAGTTGAAGCTGGTCAAGTCTACAGCGACTTCTCTTGCTGGCACTCTTGTACCATCGTTGCGTACAAACTCTTTTGTTAGAATCTGATAGTAGTTTTTCACAGTTGATTGCGCTGATGAGATGCTACCATATTTTGCAATGATGAAACGATTGAAGTCTTCACCAAACAATGGCCAGTCGAAGAATGGATCGATGATATCGTTGTAGTGTAAAACAAGCCAAGCGTAGTCTGCATTACCATAAAACTTGTCTGCGATTACGTCTGGTCTATCTCCATCTTGAATACTGTACTCATAGAAGATACCAGTCTTATCTTTCAGTTTGTCTTTTACTTTGAACCTACGAAGAATATTTGTAACTTCTGTCGGTCGACCAGTATTTCTTAAATCGTGAAATGTGCTTGGAAAATATGAAAAGTAATTAGACATTATTCATCCTCATCGTAAACTAGATCGGGACCAGATGCATCATACGAAATTTCATCAAAACCTTCTCTCGTGAGAAGTCTTGTCTCCTGGAAAGTCATTGTGATTTCAATAGATACTGGTGCACCAGTTTGTTCGAAGAATGTTGGAATACCCTCACCGTTGTAGTTTATGGTGAGACCTGTCATAACAGATGTTCCAATGTTAAATAAATACGGCTTAATTTTGTCTGCAAATTCGATTGTAAATTCGTCTGGATAGTTAAATGCAAAACCTGCTCTCTCTGTACCAAATGCGTATGATGGCAACATGTGTTTTTTCATGACATTACAAAGTTCTTTCAGTCTATCACTCTCTACTTGGTTCTTTGCTAAAAACTTGTAAGAGAATGAATGTGTTCTGAAGTCTACGCCTTGAAATACAACTGCCAT
>MDSW01137045.1_pt1 | contig 18278 bp, 9 predicted proteins | sample 811171 | NCBI WGS metagenome assembly MDSW01 (sample SAMN05326641, study PRJNA326480) | marine metagenome | isolation source: seawater | place: Atlantic Ocean: North West | collected 2012 | reverse complement strand
CCACCCTGGGCACCGCCACCAGCCGCGATCATATCGAAAAACTGTTCCGCCACAGCGAAGAGCTGGTGTTCTGTTTCGATGGCGACGACGCCGGCCGCCGCGCCGCCTGGCGGGCCCTGGAAAACGCCCTGCCCTGTGCCCGCGACGGCCGCCAGATCAAATTCCTGTTATTGCCGGAGGGCGAGGACCCGGACAGCCTGGTGCAGCAGAACGGCAAGGCCTATTTTGAAGGCCTGCTGGACGAAGCCAGCACCCTGTCGGAATTCTTTTATCAACAGTTATCCACGGACGTGGACACCCGCACCCTGGACGGCCGCGCCCGCCTGGCCAGCCTGGCCACCCCTTATCTGGAACAAATGCCCGGGGGCGTGCTGCAACAACTGATGTTGAAACGGCTGAAAGAGATTACCGAACTGGATGACCTCCAGCTGAGGCCCGCCGATAAATCACCGCCCGCCCCACAGCCAGTGCCGGCAGCGGACTTGCAATCCGGCTCACCGCCCTCATATCTGTATGAGGCCGAAATGGCGGCCACGCCCGAGCCAGGTGCCGGGGAGACCTCACAGCGGGGGCCAACGGCGGGTGCCGCACCCCGCCACGCGCCGCGGGGCCGGCCCGCCCGCAGCGGTGGCGAACGGCCGGACGGTCTGTCCCTGGTGGATGCCACCATCCGCATGGTGCTGAACGCGCCCCGCCTGGCGGCCACCCTGGAATTTCCGGAAGAACTCCGGGCGCTGCAGCTGCCGCGCATGGAGCTCTTGCTGGAACTTATTGATTTCATTCAAAGAAAACCCGATGCCTCCACGGCGGCGATCCTGGGCCACTGGCAGACACAGGACCAGGGAGATGTGATTTTCCAACTGGCGGCCCGGGAGTTTCTGTTGCCCCATGAGGAACAGAGCCCGGAACTCAGCGACGCTCTGCGGCGACTGCGCCTGCAAAAAGTGGAGCAGGATCTGGATCAAATCATCGCCGATGGCGTCAAAGACAAGGCACGCTTCCAGGAACTACTACACTTACAGCGAGAACTGTCTAAAACATGAGCAGACATTTTGGTATCCAGTGCCCATTTGCCGGGCACGTACTGTCGGCTTCAGAGGAGGCAAAAATGTGATCAAATTAGCCCCAGCTACCGCCGCACACTCACCGCGGGCTGCCAGTGGCAACGGCACCCCGTACCCTGTATAATGCCGCGTTCTTCGCGCACCTGACGGAATGGGCATTTCATGACCTCCAGTACCGAACAGCAAAAGTCCCAGCTAAAACAACTGATTACCAAAGGTAAGGAGCAAGGGTTCCTGACCTACGCCGAGGTGAACGACCACCTGCCGGCAGACATCACCGATCCGGATCAGATCGAAGACATCATTGGCATGATCAATGACATGGGTATTCCCGTGCATGAAATTGCACCGGAAACCGATGAACTGTTGCTCAACGACAACACCACCAGCACCGACGAAGACGCCGCCGAAGAGGCCGCCGCTGCCCTGGCCTCCGTGGAAAGCGAGCCCGGTCGCACCACCGACCCCGTGCGCATGTACATGCGGGAAATGGGCACCGTGGAACTGCTGACCCGGGAAGGCGAGATCGTGATCGCCAAGCGCATCGAAGAAGGTATCCGCGAAGTCATGCACGCCCTGGCCTACTGGCCCGGCTGCATCGATACCGTTCTGGGCGAGTACCGCCGTGTCACCGACAATGAGGAAGGCCGGCTGTCGGAAGTCATCTCCGGCTTTATTTCCGAGGACGACGAAATCGCCTCCCCCACCCCCATCGACAACCGTCCCCCCGAGCCCAAAAACAAAGACGATAAGGACGACGATGAGGATGATGACGACGATGACGATGACGACAACAGCAACGATAACGAGATCGATCCCGAGCTGGCGCGGGAACGGTTCGGGTTGCTGGAGTCTCTGTATAAAAAGTCCGAGGCCGCCATCGCCAAACACGGGCGGGAATCCAAGCGCGCGGAAACCGCACTGAACAAGCTGGCGGATCACTTCGTCACCTTCAAACTGGTGCCCCGCCTGTTCGAACAGGTGGAAAACGAGATCCGCGACACCCTGGTGCAGATCCGTGCCGCCGAGCGCACCATTATGAACAACTGCATCCGGCTGGCGAAAATGCCGCGCCGGGAGTTCATCAAGAGCTTCCCCGGCAACGAAGTGAAGCTGGACTGGATCGACAAACACATCAAGGCCGGCAAGCCCTACTCCGACGGCCTGGCCAACGTGCGGCCGGAAGTCCTGCGGGCCCAGCGCCGCATGGTGCAGATCGAAGAACAGATCGGACTCACCATTCCCGAGATCAAGGAAGTAAACCGCCGTATGTCCATTGGCGAGGCCAAGGCCCGGCGGGCGAAAAAGGAAATGGTGGAAGCCAACCTGCGACTGGTAATCTCCATCGCCAAGAAATACACCAACCGAGGCCTGCAGTTCCTGGACCTGATTCAGGAAGGCAACATCGGCCTGATGAAGGCGGTGGACAAGTTCGAATACCGCCGCGGCTACAAGTTCTCCACCTACGCCACCTGGTGGATCCGCCAGGCCATCACCCGCTCCATCGCGGACCAGGCCCGCACCATCCGGATTCCGGTGCACATGATTGAAACCATCAACAAGCTGAACCGGGTCTCCCGCCAGATGTTGCAGGAAATGGGCCGCGAACCCACCCCGGAAGAACTGGGCGTGCGCCTGGAAATGCCGGAAGACAAAGTGCGTAAAGTGCTCAAGATCGCCAAAGAGCCCATCTCCATGGAAACCCCCATCGGTGACGACGAAGACTCCCATCTGGGGGATTTCATCGAGGACGCCACCATCGACTCGCCGGTGGATTCCGCCACCATCGAGGGCCTGATGGAAGCCACCCGGGAAGTCCTGGCCGGGCTCACCGCCCGTGAGGCCAAAGTCCTGAGCATGCGCTTCGGCATCGACATGAACACCGACCACACCCTGGAAGAAGTGGGCAAACAGTTCGATGTCACCCGGGAACGGATTCGTCAGATCGAAGCCAAAGCCCTGCGCAAACTGCGGCACCCCAGCCGCTCGGAACACCTGCGCAGCTTCCTGGACAGCGAAACCTGAAACTTAGTCATTGGCGCCATTTTCCGATCTTCGTATAATGGCGCCCACTCCTCAAAGGGCCCGTAGCTCAGTTGGTTAGAGCATCCGACTCATAATCGGCAGGTCGACAGTTCAAGTCTGTCCGGGCCCACCATTATACCCCGGTTCTACCCCGTGTGTGTTGTTGCGACCATAGATTGTCCGCCATGGCCAAACTTTGGTCCCATATGGGACCAAAATTGTCCGCCTAAATCAGGGGGCACATGGTGACCAGCGCCTCAGCGTGAACTCGCAGTAGCTTAGGGTATCAAATCGCTTATTTCAGTCAGCTTTACGCTATCACAGAACAAATAGTGAATCCCCCCGGGTTTGTCGGAGGGGTTTTAGTTTGAGTCATGCCGCGGCAGACTCGACTTGTTGATAATACAGGTTTTCATATTCAGCGGGTGGTCTATCGCCGATAGGTTCCAGAATGCGTCGGTGATTGAACCAGTCAACCCAGGTTAGTGTTGCACGTTCAACGTCATCCAACCCCTTCCAGGGACCGTATCGGTGAATCACTTCGGCCTTGTAAAGCCCGTTAATGGTTTCGGCCAGTGCGTTGTCGTAGGAGTCACCCACGCTGCCGACCGAGGCTTTGAAGCCCGCCTCACTGAGCCGTTCCGTATAACGAATCGACAGATACTGGCTCCCCCGGTCACTGTGATGAGTAACGCCCCGTGGCTTGCCTCGTGCCCATAACGCTTGTTCGAGAGCATCCAGCACAATGTCGGTATGCAGGCTTTTCAGCACGCGCCAGCCAACAATGTAACGCGAGTAAACGTCAACGACGAATGCCACATAAACAAAGCCTGACCACGTCGCCACGTAGGTGATGTCCGCGACCCACAGCTGGTTGGGGCGTTCCGCCGTAAACTGGCGCTTCACCAGATCCTGCGGCCTGTGTGCCAGATCCCCTGGCACTGTAGTCACGCAGCGTTTACCGCGCCGAACCCCCACCAGTTGTAGTTGTTTCATCAGACGCTCTACGGTGCATCGGGCTACCTGAATATCCTCACGATTGAGCTGTTTCCAGACCTTGCGGGCACCATAGGCACGGTGATTCTCATCATAAACCCGAGTAATTTCCGGTTTCAGACGATCATCGCGTTGAGCCCGTGCGCAGCGCTGATCGGGATGGGTTTGTATTTGTTTGCAGCGATAGTAAGTCGACGGTGCAATCGGCAGAACGTCGCAGATTGACTCGACACCGTAGACCTCGCGTAGTTGATCGATGAAGGCCACCATCACTTCTGTTTGCGGTCGAGCTCCGCCTGGGCGAAAAAAGCAGCGGCTTTGCGCAGAATCTCATTGGCGCGCTTAAGCTCGCGATTCTCGCGTTCCAGTTCTTTGAGGCGGGCAGTTTCACTGCTGGTCGTACCTGGGCGGCTACCTTGATCCACTTCCATTTTGTTGACCCAGGATCTTAAGGTCTCAGGGGTGCAGCCAATTTTGGAGGCCACTGAGGTAATCGCTGCCCATCGTGATTTATGTTCATGCTCGCCGGTCAAGACCATGCGAACCGCGCGTTCTCGTACTTCGGGGGAATAACCAGGTCGTTTGTTCATTGGCTAATTCTCTCAAGAAAGTTAGCCTCCGACAAACCCGGGGGGATTCATAGAATGGGCTCGCAGCATCCTGATAGTGCTTCGAAAACCCTTTCTCATCATGAAAGAGAATTGAGCAAAGGCCTTTGTTTCTTCGCACATCAAGTGCCGTTCTTATCGCATAAGATTGAGGGCTTCTGCTGCTCTCTTGATCCAATCCCAAAACGAATAATAAGTTTTCGCTGCCCCATAGCTCATCATTCGAGCCTACGACCTGCGCTTCTACTAGCTCAACAGCGTGAAAGTGCTTTTGTGCAGACTCTGACAAATACTCGAGGTCGGCTTTATCCAATGGTCTACCACAGACAATGGCAAGGCAGCCACTGTACACACCATCAGCCATAAGCTGGAAGAGCCTGTCACAGGTAACGGTTTTACTCAGGTTTGGCATAGACGTTTGTTATGAAAACGCAGTCAAGATGGAAGGAAGTGATTTCCTTCAAGATCAATAGCTGAGACTCAAAAACGCTACACCTCACCGGACAACCGCTTCCAGACTTTCAGGTAGTCTTCCCCAGATAACACAGAACCTTCTGGCTTCAACCTTGCCCAATCTTCTGTTCTGAGAGATTTCAGATACTCGCCTGCTTTACGGGGGGATAATGCAACATTGGCTCCACCGTCCGCTTGCGCTCTAAAATCTTCTGCCGCACGCTCGGCGATGCTTCTTGGCACACTATTCATGCGCATTAATACAGCTTCTTCAGTTTGAACACCATGATAAAGCATAGCCGGCAGATTATTTAACCTGCGCCTTTCCTCATCCGTCATATTCTCGAAGTCGAGCCCTGATGTAGGCATCTTGCTCAGAGCCGAAAGCCCCCAAGCACCACTGTTCGCCAAATCTCGGTATACCGCCCTGCAAGCCTTCGAGATTTGATCGGTCAGCGTGTCGCCCTCGAAGTAGGTTTTAGCGATAGATTCTATCGAGCTACCAGTAACCCAAGCTTGGGTAATATCCGCTAGCTTGCGATAACTATTGCCTTCGCCCTTGCTGATATCACGCAATCCATCCTGTAGTTGAGGGACACGCATCATGATTCCCATAAGGGCAGGCAGCACGGATTGAGCTTTATCGCCGAACAGGCTCGACGGCTCCCAATCGGCAAGCGTTAGTTTGTTCTCAAGGTTATTCAAGTCTAACAACGTTGAGCGAACACCCTCCGGAGAAAAGCCGGTTACGTCTGCAAGAGAAGCGTTTTCCGGATGCTCAGCAAGTCTACGCACATACCCCTTGGTAGCTTCAAGCAAGGCATCGGCTTTTTCCTGTGAAGCTTGATCTGCCTTTGCTCGAAGCGAGCCAAATCCATAGGTGTTCCGCAGTAATTGCTCTGCTTCTCCAATTACCGCATCGAGGTTGCGTTTCTCATTCCACAGATGAGCGATATAGCTTCGAAAGTCTGCCCATTGCTCTTCTTGAATAACGATTGAGAGGTTTGCCAAGTTACCGGAGGCCTGCAATTCATTCAGCATCTCCTCAAGTCGAGATACCAGTGCCGCCGTTGCATCACTAACATACTGGCGAATCTCATTTGGCTGCGATCCGGCTGCGATACCGACAACACCAACACTATCGTGACCAATTCGACCAGCACGCCCAGCCAAGTTCCAGAATGCTCTATGCGACATCTCATTGCCGTAAGGCAGTTTTCTTGTCGCAAGGAACACAGAAGAAACGGGAAAATTGAGCCCCTGTGCAATCGTCGTTGTCGCGCACATAACACGAACACGGCCTGCCTCGGTGAGCCATTCGATTAAAGACAGTGCTTCCGCGGGCAAGCCAGCATGATGAACCACGACGCCTTTTGACAGCATATCGATCAGCTCAAAGTCTTCGCTGATTTCTGCCGCCAAGAAACGCTGAACCAGCTTTATGTCATCATGGACTTGCACATAAGGGTCAAGCTCTGCTGCCACCTTACGAGCAATACTCCAGGCATCGGGAATCGTTTGGGCAACGGCAATGCTGGTTCCCCTCTTGGAGAAAACCTTTGCCATTGCTACGGCCTGGGTTGTCACCCCTTTAGCATTTGAATAAGTTAAATTCTGTAACGGTCGATTGCCATCAACTTGATGAATTCCCTTAAGATGAATCGTACGTTGAGTCGTTGTTAGCGTCTCAAAACTTAAATTCCAATCTCCGCGTTTCTCACCCTTGTGTATATCGAAAAGCCCTACGATTCGTTCGTTCGGTTGCCAGGCTGAAGTACCGAGACTGATACTCCTTCCACGATCTGCGGCTAACCACTGAGCGAGATCATTGGCATTAGGAACAAAAGGCATCAACAATAGAAAATTAGCCCGAGGCGATTCTTGCTTAATCGTGGCTAGCAACAGCTCAATTCTCAATCCTCGGGATTCGTCTTCGATATTGTGCGCCTCATCCATCACCACCAAAGCCAGCGGACGAGCAACCTTTTTATTCCTCATCACCAACTGAAGTTTTTCAGGCGTGGCTACCAACACCTGAAATGCACGAGCCTCGCCTAACAGCGCTTCTTCAAATGCATCAACTTCTACAGCTCCAGTTAGAGGCTCTACCTGTACACCAAGCGGACCAAAGTCCTCTCTCAGTCGCCGTGTAATCTGTGATACGAGGGCACGAGTGGGAGCCACATAGGCCACCCAGCCATCATCCAGATCAAATTGATTGAGTGCTTGCAGCATCCTGAACTGAGCAAGCGCAGTCTTTCCGCCTGATGTGGGCAGATCGACAATCACCGCTCTGCTGGCCTGGTCCAATAAGCCCTGCTCTTGGAGAGCTGCCCTTTGTGGCGGTAGCAATTCAAACAAGCTCTTATGTTTTGTGACATGAGAAACAAAGCGTGTCACACGGGAGTTCACTGTATGAGCGACCCACCACAAAGACCCTGCGACCATCTTTCGACTGGTGACATGCAACCAACGCAAAATCATCTCTAGTTGTGGATCTTTGGACGCTTGAGCTGCCTTTTGTGCCGCCTCAAAGTGCTGATCCAGTTGAGCATCTATTGCTACAGGCTCCCCCTGGAGCATATAGACAGCAAGTCGCTCAGTTGCCTTCGCCCAGTGATAGAGCGCAACCAAACGCATAGCGATACTCTGGGCTTGGGCTCCCTGAGTTTGCTCTAACAGAGCTTTCTCATGATTTGCCTGATCATTACGAAGCCCAAGCACTATCTCGGAAACCTGGTCAAGATCATCCCAGCGATTCTTGCGCAGCAAACGCAACCAGCAATCAAAAATCCGATACAGCAAACGCTTATCCCATGAAGCACCGGCCACACTTGGCACATCTAAAGCGTTACGCTGCTCTTCAAACCAGCGACGCAAATCAGTCCAGCGGTCTCCACAGTAAGCAAGCCCTGCAACATGCAGAACGTGAAATAGTCGTGCCTCATTATCATCGGGTATTGGTAGTACGCGGAAGAAGCCAAAAGCGCGGTAAGCCCCTGCCTGTGCCAGTTCACGAAGGTGTTTATTGCCTTGATTTGCGACAGGATGCAGTAATGCACCAAGGCCTTCGATAGCTGCCAATTCATAGGCTGTCGCCACCCGCTCCAGCAAATCGGTATCAAACTCAGCTTGCGGATGCTCAAGCAAATTACCTAAGGCAACATCAACCAGGCGCAGCTCAGCCATCTCCATAGCCTGCACACGAAGCTCATCGCCAATGGACTGCACAGCCCAATGCTGATCAACCTGTATTAAGTGCTCTTGCGTAAGTGTCATGACGCTTCCCTCATGACAGCTTGAGCACGATCAGATAGGGTACTGATGGCGTTAAGAGGAAGATACAAAGCATACAATTCAATATCAGTCTGCTGCGGGCAGTTCGCTGCCAACGCCCTCGCTCGCCCAGAAATATCCAAGGCGTTTGGCTCAATATCGCGCACTAAGACACCATAAACCGCGACATCCGTTGTATTGGAGCTCAAATAGCGCTTTGCGGCACTTTTAAACATTGGCTCCCAGTCTGCTCGCACGGCATGATGGCCCAGATAACGGCAGAGCGCATCTTTCACTTTACGATTGTCACGTAATCCAAAGAGCTGGCCACCCAAGCTTGTCATAACACTCGGTGGCGATTGGTTATGTTCAGAGGTTTTAACTTCTCCAAAGGCGAAGCGAAAGGGAAGGTCCTCATCATCCACTGGCTGAAAGCCAGTCAGATCACAACCTGCTGGACTGGCATTCGGGTTCTTCAGGTCACGGCCAGTGGGCCAAGGAAAAACACAATCGCCTTTATCAGCCACAAAGGCCTCGGCTATGGCCTCACCCACACGCCAATTATTGGGCACCGTATCATCGGCAAGTAGCTCTCTAAGCCCCTCCTGCTCAAACTCTGTACTCACAACGCTGCCCAACAGCTCCTGCAGCTCATCATTGCCCGCTGTATCCTGTAGAATTTCCTTCACCGGCCCAGACAAAATCTCACCCACTTGCTCATCGTCATAGGACAGGCCATGGGCAATGACAGGCGGAGTGCCAGTATCATAGGAAAGCTGAGGAACGGGCATAGGCACTAGCGGTTTCACCTTATTTTAATTACGCATATCCAAAAAATAGTCAGCGAGTTCCGATGTTGATTCCTCGCAACAGTCAGAAAAATCACGAACCAACCGTGCTAACTTATTAAACTCGTCGTTATATTCCACTATTACTTTCTGCTCTGGTAGAGATGGAAGGGGAAGAATCTCATCTAAGAAAAGCTCCTCCTTCAATCTTTTTCTATTTGTTGTTCCCTTGCTAGAGTGCTGACAAGCATGGGTAAATTCCTTGGAGCGAAGCAGAAATGCCAGGAACTCAGGCAATATTACATCTTTATTAATATCGAATAATGGGAAGTCTTGAGTAACAACAGCACCATCTAAATCGGAAGGCACAATAGCGAATGCTCCATTCCTTGCATCAATACGACTCATAATTAGCTGGCCACTTTTTGCTAGAAACTGGGATTTTGTTTTTATATCTTTCCCGAGGATTGTTTTCCTCAACACCGCTCCCTTTCCATAGAGTTTTACGGTTATTTGTTTATAGTCAACGTCATCCATCAACTCAACGCTGTTCTTAGAACGAATCAAAAAATCTCCTATCTTAAATTCGCTCCATGATTTTTTGTCTATATGTCTTAACGTATTTGAGGCTTCCTGCAAATTAGTCTGACTACCTACAACTCTTGATAGATAGTCCTTCACTGTTTTTTGCAGATGATCTGGGCCTTTGAATTCTTGCTTCTCCTTACGCGGATTTCGAAAATCTAAAGAAAAATCTTTACTTTCAATATCTTCAAGCTGAACATACCAAGAATATTCATTTTCACACTGATTTTTGTACCAATCCCGAATTTCTGACATTTCTTCATCTTTCAGGGGATTAGTTACGGTATAGCAGGGGTTTTTCATTCCCCTACGTTCAATTGGAACCTCATGCTGATAAAACCAAACACCCTCTGTTGGGCCATCCCTATCAAAAAAAAGTATATTTGATTGAATGTCAGAATACGGCTCAAAAACCCCCTTAGGTAAACGTATAATGGTATGAAGGTTGAAATCTCTGAGGAGCTGCTGGCGAACTCTCTGAGCGACACCGCCGTCATACAAAACACTCTCAGGAACTACAACTGCTGCTCGCCCCCCGACTTCTGCTCCCATCCCCTTTCGCCTTAATTTTCGCATAATAAGCTGCAAAAAAAGCTGAACTGTTTCAGCGGTTTGCATATCTTCAGGAAAGTTGCCGAGAATGCCTTTTTCTTCTTCGCCACCAAAGGGAGGGTTAGTCAGAATAACGTCTACGCGATCCTTATCTCCCATTTCGCGCAACGGAAAGCGCAAGCTGTTTTCTGAATCAATTCGTGGATATTCTAAGCCATGCAGTAACAGATTCATCTGAACCAACAAATAAGGGAGTGATTTCGCCTCGCCTCCATAAATGCTGCTTTCTTGTAATACCTCTCGATCTTCCACTGTGTTACATAGGCGCTCTAAATGCTCAAAAGCTTCAACCAAGAATCCGCCCGTGCCACAGGCCGGATCAAGTACGGTTTCGCCGAGTTGTGGGTTGGTCACTTCAACCATAAAGCGAACTACTGGACGCGGCGTGTAAAACTCGCCGGAATCGCCAGCGGCATCACGCATTTCGCGCAACATGGTTTCGTAAAGGCGGCTCAGGGTATGCATTTCCTCAGATGAGTTGAAATGTATGCCATTAATCTTGTCTACCACATCGCGTAGCAGATAACCGTTTATCATACGGTTCTGCATACCTTTAAAAACCGTCGCGATAACATCCCGGCGATCGCCTCCGTTTTCACCTTGCAAGCTCCGCAGGTAAGCGAACAGCCCAATTCCACGGGTTCCATCCGGGCGAACAGCTTCATCATTATTGATAAACGCGATCAGCTCATCACCGGTGATGCCGCCCTCTATGGCAGCCCAATCACGCCAACGGTATGGCGCTTCGATTGCTGGCTGGAATTTTTTACCTTCTAGTACGGCCTCTGTTTCCCTCATTTGCTCTAAATCGTCGAGAAACTTAAGAAACATTATCCAGGTCAGCATTGGCAGGCGATCGAGATCACCATTTAAGCCTTTATCTTTACGCATGATCTGCCGGGACGACTTAACGATAGCGCCCAGCTGTTGGGCAGTCGTCATTGGCTGGTCAGCTTTTTTTGTTCGTGCCATAAATAGATTTGTCGCTTATGTTATTGCTCGGTATAGAGCAGTGTTTGTAATTGATCCACAGCTGTTTTCATTTGTAGAGCACCGCCAAAGAGGTTGGCTATCTCCATCACATTGCCATACTCAGAAATGGGCGGTACCTGGAGCGAATCCGGGATACTGAATTGTTTAGGGCCGTGATCTGTATATTTATCTAACAGGGCAGTTAATATCTTGCGTGCTTCTGGGCCATACTGATCGAAGAAATCTGGTTTATTTTTCTTCAAATAGTCTGCGCGCTGTTTTCTGGTGCGAAGTGGCGCATTAAAAGCAATATGACAAAGCAGATCCAATGGGTCTGCTTCAGGCTTCCCAGACTCATTGGCCAAATCATCAAACTGTATTCCCCGCTCTTGCAGTTCCAGCATCACTTCTTCACGCTTGACCGGATCTGCCCATTGATCTTTTAGTTCATCAAGAGATGAAAAGAGTGTTTTGACTTTCTCTGCGGTGTAATCGGTGTACTGTATAACGCGAAGTTGCTTGCCTTCTTCATCTAGTTCATAAACCAAATGCGAGGTTATTTTTATACTTCCGCCATCAACGTAGTACTTCCGTGGTTCGTCATTGCCATCGTCAACGTTGCTTCCAGCATCCTGCCCAACGTCATAGTCGCCGCGCTCTTCGGCGACAGCCGGATCATCGGTTTCGCTGATAATGGTTTCTTCGTGAATCTCATCACCAGCCACGTCAATGACAACCTCATCTTCAATTTCTGGGTAGCCATCAAAATCGGGATCTGCAAAATTTTGAGTGGCAGAGCCTGTATAGTCGATGATGTTAAACCACAATTTTCCGTAGTCTTCTCGCAGTCGTGTTCCTCGCCCTACGATCTGCTTGAACTCGCTCATAGAGTTCACGACACGAGCAAGCACCACGTTTTTACAGGTCGGTGCATCTACACCTGTGGTTAGTAGTTGTGAAGTCGTCAGGATAACTGGCGTAGTGGTTTCCAGCTCCTGGAAACGGCTCAAATGCCCTTTGCCAATTTTTCCTTCTTCAGAAGTTACGCGGGCAACATAGTCAGGGTGCTTGCGAGCCAGGTCCGAATTCAAATTATTGAGCGCTCTTCGCATTTCATCTGCGTGCTCCTGATCAACACAAAACACAATCGTTTTGGCAAATCGGTCAGTGCGCTTCATAAAATCCGACAAGTGCTTGGCAAACGCTTCGGTTCTTGCTCTTAACGCTATAACTCGTTCAAAATCCTTGGTTTGATATTCGCCATCGGGAATTTCACGACCAAAGCGATCCACGTCGCCTTTGCTAGGCCGCCAACCTGCTGCATCTACCTCTGAAATCACTCGATGAACGCGATAGGGGGCAAGAAAGCCATCATCAATACCTTGCCGTAGGCTATAGGTATAAATTGGGTTGCCGAAGTACCGGTATGTATCACGATTATCTTCGCGCAGAGGCGTAGCGGTCATACCAATCTGGTAAGCCGGTTCAAAATACTCCAGAATTTCACGCCAGTTACTATCGTCCCGTGCACTCCCCCGATGACACTCATCAATGATGATCAGGTCGAAGAAGTCTTGAGGGAACTCTTTGTAGAGCCCTGGGCGGCGCTCATCACGGGCAATCGACTGATAAATGGCAAAATAGATCTCGCGGCTTTTAACCACTTTGCCACCTTCAATTTTGTGTCGCGCATCACCAAACGGCGTGAAGGTCTTGTCTTTTGGGTCGTCTACAAGAACATTGCGATCTGCAAGGAATAAAATACGAGGCTTTCTATACTCGCCCGCTCGGTTCCAGCGAGCACTCCAAAGCTTCCAACAAATTTGAAACGCAACTACCGTTTTGCCGGTGCCTGTGGCCATGGTTATTAACGAGCGTTTTTTTCCTAGCAAGACAGACTGTACAGCACGATTGATCGCAATCTGCTGGTAGTAACGAGGGGAGTAACCCGTGACATGATGATAGGGTGACAGCAGGGTATCCACATCATCACCCGTCAGGCCCTCGTCACCACAAAGACGCTGAAACAATTCCTCTGGCGTGGGGAATCGCGAAATTAACTGCTCCTCGCCAGTGGTATAGTCATATTCAAGTATCTCATGACCATTGGTTGAGTAGGCAAACTTCAATCCCAGTATCTCAGCGTAGTCTTTGGCTTGCTGCATTCCCTGTCCAACAGGGCTATCTTCAGGTTTGGCTTCTACCACCGCGATTGGAAAATCACGCGTGTATTTAAGCAAGTAATCTGCTCTTTTTTGCTCGCCTCGTTGTACACGGCTGCCCTTGAACTGCACGCGCCCATCGGTAAACGTGTATTGTTCGGTGATAGCTCGGGGATTATCTTCCCAGCCTGCCTCTTTGATCTTTGGGGTTACATAGACACGACAGGTATCTGCTTCATTTAAGGCCATGCTATTTACCTTCCTTGCTGTCGTCCGAGGCGCCACCTGACCTCACCCAGAGATCTACTTCCTCTGTTTTAAACTTCCAGAACCGACCAATCCGGTGTGCAGGCATGGCTTTCTTATTGATCCACGCATAAACGGTATCTTTGCTAACACCGAGGTATTCGGCCATTTCTTCGACAGATAACCAGCGGTCTGTAGTCACTAGCTGCACCAAAATTAGGTTGGATTGAGGTTAGCATCGGATATTTACACATCAGTCATGAAATGTAAATCCGAGCAAGCCCGAACTGACCTGAATAGGTAGGATTTAAACGGTAATAATCCGAACCCAAACAGCGTTATCGCTCAGGTATCAGGGCGCTATAGGCAGTCTGAATGGCATCCTTCAGCACCCACTTGGGTAGCCCTGTTTCCTCCTTTAGCACTCGATAGGCCTCTTTGCGGGACTGGGTGTGGTCGGCATAGCGGTCATCAATAAAGAACTGGAGCGCAGCAGTTTGGGCGCGGTACCGATTCACCAAGGATGTCTGGTATCGATGGGCTTGATAACGCTCAACAATTCGACGAACAAGACTAGGAAAGCGGTATTCAAGATATCCTGGTGAAACCTGTGCGAATCGTGCCGCCTGTTTCAAGCTCGGTGGTATTTGCTGCTCCTCCAGATATGCAACCAGTTTTCGATATACATGCTTGTGATTTCGCACTGTCTTCTTCCTGCGTTTCAGGTGCTCAGGCAAAGACTGAATGTTGAGTACGTCATATGACAACCTGTAGGCTGTGCCGGAGCAGGTTAGCAGCTCGTAAAGCGACATGTTCATCAGGTAAGCCAGGCGCCGGAGACTAATCAGGCGGCAACTGCCTTTCCAATTGCGCATACATTCATAAAGCAGGTCCCTCAGTTCGCCAGTAATATGCGAGTTTATTTTTCCATGGTCAGCTGAGACGGCCATTGAACGCAAAAACCAACGAGCTTCAAACCATCCATTGACCGTCATTCCTGGTCTTGCTGCTTTCTCGAAAATTTCCAATACATCGTGAGACGGGCATTCCCATGATGGCTGAATGTCCTTTTGTGAGAGAGGTACCCGCCGATTGAACAGAGTCTCACCACATTCTGCACAATAGCCAACAGGATGCCTTGCCTTTAGTGAATGCTGTGTGCTTCCGCAAAATTCACAGCATTCACTTAATCGCACTCGATGAACTGGACAATGACCAACCGCTGCCATATGCCACAGCTGCTTGAAGTAGAGAGGCGCATCAATTCGCGCCATTTCGACCAAGCATTCAGGGCACCAGCGAAACGCCCCAATCTCAGTGCTGATGCAGTACACCTGATTGTCTAGAAAGCGCAAGGGCTCACAGCTCATATCGTGCCCTGTAAACTCTGCGAGTCGATCGCGCAACTCCCAAGTAAACTGATTTACCCGCGCAAGGGTCGCTATGCCACTCTTGCCACCAATGCTTCTTGGTTTCGTCTGCTGGCTACAACCGCCCAGCTCATGAATCACCTGGAGTAGCACACCACCCGATGTACCGTGAGCGTAGGCGCTGCGAAGCAAGTATGACGGCAGCGACTCGACTTCAGCAGTGCCCTGGCCCTGCATGGGAATCGGGAACAACTTCCACGTAGGCATGATTCCACCTCCTTACAACCGGTTGCCAGCAGCGTAGCGTTTAGGCTTACGTTGAAATGGTTTGCCAGCGCTCTTTTGCTTCGCGATCGCCACATGCCCTGTTACAACATCATCCAAAACTGCACAAGGAGCTTCACCAAGCAGCCTCTCACCATCTCGAATTTCCTGAGCGGCTGTCACAAGTTGATTGGGCGCTTTCAGGCCTCGCTTTATATGATCGAGACTGATTTTTGTGTGCTCAAGCGCGGCATAAACAGATGCCCGATAGAGAATTGCCCGAACAGATCCAATGCAGCCAAAACTCCCTCTGTAGAGTAGCTCCGCACAATCTCGTAAAGAGCCAAACGAAGGAGCAAGCTCTAAAGCGGAGTTATAGCTGTCCAGAATCCAGATAAACTCTGAGAGATCCTCAGTCGAGTCGCGATATCGTGCCAAATGCACATCGTGTTTGCGGTTCTCCAGATGACCCGAATGATTTATTGACTGCAATACAGGGTAGGTACCGCAAATAACCAGGATGACTTTGGCTTTATGGGCCAGGTTCTTAATCGCATCCATTGCACTGGCAGAGGCACTGACATCCTTGCCTGCATATCTGATATGCTGAGCCTCATCCAGCACCCAAAACAAGGTCTTAAGATTTCTAAGACCCTCTACCAATGCCTGCGCGAGCAGTACCTCGGTAGCGCGCTCATTCCGCTTGGCTTTAGTTAAATCTGACCAACTATCAGCGTTCCGTGTTGAGTAAACCGGATGCTGAATCAGTTCGAGCATATCCAGCAGGAACGCTTTATAGCTAAATGCCGCCTTACCTCCGTTATTGTCTATTTCAAGCATCACGAAAGGCATTTCACCCAGGTTCTGCTTGGGGTTCCCGCAGATCGCATTTCTGAGTTCCTGGAGTAACGACGACTTGCCCGCGCGAGACGGCCCATAGATACAAATGACTTCACCACGCATCGCCGTTGTCATAAGCACATAGGCTTCTGCCAGCGCCTGTTTCCAGTTGCGATGAGGGATCTTAAAGTTCAGGTTCGTGACACCGGAAGTATCGATATTCTTCAATTCATCCATGATTACGCCCCCCATTCCTGGATCTTTACAGGCCTGACGGATGCATTCTTCAGATTGGAGAACATTCCGGATTGGTCACCGAACGGTTCCGCAAGCTCTACCTCCAGAATGGGAGTGTCAGCGCTTTTAGCCTTCACAAGATTCATCTCATTAACTAATTGAGCCAATTCAACATCGTCTTCAAACCGGATCTTACGCTTGAGTGTGTAGGCCTCGTGCTTAATCATGCCCTCAGCCAATTGGTGTTCTGGTGATTTGGCACTGTAGGTGTTGATATCAGAGCTGTAGAATGGCTTCCATTCGCCGCCTATTCTGACAAAGATGAGATTCGGATTCTCTGGATCTATTCGCACTTCATTTTTCTTTGGCCTGCCAAGCAATAACTTCATGGCAGGTGAGCTGTACCAGATGCCATTGATGTTTATACCGCGCTGCATGCCCACTGTGAATTTTTTGGCTTCAATGCAGGTGACTATTACAAAGTCGGAATCATACTGTACCGGGCGTGAAATATGCGGAAACTCTACTTCACTCTCTGCGAAGTGGGCTTCACAGGAAAAACCTCCGATTCCCCGGCAAGCGTTCTCACGCCAATTGCAGAACAACTTTAGCTCACGATGAAAATCGGCAGGAAAGAGTACCGCGGACTTCCTGGGGGCCTTGCTCCCGTCAACCGACCTCGCTTCTTTGAAATTGGCCAGGTTGCCTTCGCGCTGACATAGCCACAGCTTTTTAAACTCTCCAAAGAATCCTTCTACTTGACCTCCATATCGAGGGTCACTGGCAGGGCGTAAACTTAAGGTGACGGAGTAATGTGCCAATAGTGAAGCCAGATAGACTGATTTGAACTCTGCACCTCTATCAAGAATGATTTCTCTTGGTAATCGGCCATGGTTTCGCACGCATGCACGAATCACTTTTGCCACCGCATGGCGCGAGGGTTTTTTAAAGGAAATGGAAAACGCCAATACCTTACCGGTGCAGATGTCAATCATGAGCGTCAGCCACGGCCTCTCCACAATAACCTTTTCGTTTTTCACATATACGATCAGAAATAAGTCAACACAGTAGTGATCAATGGCAGCAACCTCCCAAGCTGTTTGCGCTCTGATATTTCGCGCTTCTGGATCAGTAGGCAGAGCCATCGCATTCCCCAATCGTTTGCCGCCACGGGCGTATCCAATTACATCGGGGGGAATCTTTAATAGCCAGCGTATAAAGGTCTTTCGGCAGACTGGTTCTAACTCCGGATGAACCTCGCGCGCTATCCGGATATAGTCAATAAAACTTCTGTAATTAGATATTCCTTGGCGATGAATGTGGGTTTCTAGCAAGTAATTTTTTAGAGTTCGCTCAACTTTAATGTTTATATTGCTGCTGCGCTTTCCACATAGATGATGCAGCGATATCAGTGATTGAAATGCTGACATCCCCAGCTTCTCGCCTTTTCTAACACGCTCTTTCCATCGCCGTATATTTCGGTCAGATTTTCCGGAGTTGATAGCATCTAACCGCCGCAATGCTTCTTCGGCAGCCTTCAGTGACGGCACAAGTGAAAGGTCTTTCGACTCAACCAGATCATTACGATAAATTAACTGCGAATTTCTAAGCTCCATTCCATGTTCCAGCATGGCAATAGTCGTAGATGTAAGGCAGCTATTCACTTCAGTGATCAATTGATTCCTGAGGTCAACAACGAGGAGGCCTTCATCAATTGCCTTATAAAGTGGTGCGTAGCTGGATAATGAAAGCTGGTTCTTTAGTTCAGCCATCGTCGGTG
>MDSW01120509.1_pt1 | contig 18279 bp, 13 predicted proteins | sample 811171 | NCBI WGS metagenome assembly MDSW01 (sample SAMN05326641, study PRJNA326480) | marine metagenome | isolation source: seawater | place: Atlantic Ocean: North West | collected 2012 | reverse complement strand
CAAAATTAAGATCAGAGGGTAAACTTGCTTTAGCAAAAAAAATTGACCTCTTAGATGAATCGTCTGTTATTCAAACTTTTGGACAAACCAAAGAATTAATTGGGTCTGTACATATTTTAGTGAATTCGGCTGGAATAGCTGATGGTAGTCCACTAGCTGAGTTGTCTTCAGAAAAATGGGATGAAATGATGGGGGTTAATTTGCGAGGTAGTTTTTTATGTTGCAGAGAAGTAATTCCATACATGAGAGAAAATCAATGGGGAAGAATAATCAATATAGCATCAGAAGTTGCCAATCGCGGACATCCTGGGCTTAGCCACTACGCAGCTTCAAAAGCAGCAGTAATTGCAATGACTAAATGCCTTGCTTTAGAAGTCGTTAAAGATAATATCAGAGCTAATGTTTTATCGCCTGGACCTACTGAGACATCAATGATATCTGGAATTGATGAAACTACCTTATCTAATCTATTAACTGATTTGATGCCAATAGGAAGGCTAGCACAACCGGATGAAATAGCTGGAGCAGCAATGTATTTAGCTTCTGAAGAAGCTGACTTTTGTGTTGGAATGACGCTTAATATTAATGGTGGAACATACAGAATTTAAATACTTTAAAACTTAATTTTTATTTTTCTATAATTTTACATAATTCTTTTGATGTCATGACATCTCCAAATTGTTGAATAAAAGTTTCAAGAGTTGCTCTATGTTCTTCATCACTAAGCGCAGCACAACAGTCTGAAACCATAATTGTTTTAAAATCTAACATCATTGCATCTCGTGCCGTAGACTCGCAACATACGTTTGTTTTAGTGCCAGCAACAAGAATCGTATCAATACCAAAACTCCTAAGTCGCCTCTCTAGAGGAGAAGAGCCTGGGGTAAAGGCACTGTAACGATTTTTAAAAACTGTAGAGTCTTCAGGAGATACGTTTAATTTATTCCAAATTTTTTGCCCCTCCCCCCCGGGTGATAAAGATATAATTGTTTGCTGTCTAACTTCCTCTGAGACAAAATAATTAAAGAAATTTGGCCAATCACTTAGTTCTTTATGATTATGGTTTCCATGGGTTATCCAGACAATATGTCCTCCCAACCTTCTTATCTCTGAAGCTAATATATTTATATTCTCTACAATGTCTCGACCTTTAGGAACTTCAGCTGCTCCCCCAGGAGATAAAAATGTATTCTGCATATCTATAATTATTAAAGCAGTTGATTTAGCTTCTAATCGTTCAAATAAATGAAACTTTCCCCTTCTAGAAATAACTCTATCTATTATATGTTGTCGAATTTTAATATTATGCATTTGCTTATCTCAACATTTAACAACATCGTTTAGGAATGGGTCGCCTGCAATAGCGGTCTCTGTATCTAGAAGATAACCACAGTTAGGGCAAAAAAATTGGCGGAGTAAAACTTTTTTTGATAGAGAATAAGGTGATCCTCCTGCACCATCCATAGGCTCTTCTGATAAAATTGCTTTTTCTTTCCAAGTTTCACAACTAGGATTAATTTCAAAATTACAGGCCCGACATGTAACTGAACCCGTATTATTTAAATTTAATGTAGCTGAAAACTTATTTGTCATTTCTAATTACCAAATCCTAAGCGGTTTTTTCGGATACTATCCCTTAATAATTTAGTATCACCTTTATCTACTTTTCCTTTATTAATTACCACACCATAAACTTTCTGTGCCACATAATTACTAACAACACCGTCCATAACATCCTTAGCTACTGAGTCACAATTGCGAGATAAAGGATCACCGTAACCTCCCCCACCATTCCAACGAACATATAAAGAATCTAGTCCGGCAAGGGGGAATACACCCCATGAAATATCTTTTTGTTCACCTTGTATTTCTTCAATACTATTTGGAAAAAGAAAAGTTTTTTCTTCTGCCTTTATAGCTTCATTAGTTTTTACCCATTTATAATTTGATGGAGATCCGGGGTAACCTCCAGCAAGACCTTCACTCATTGGATATTCTGTGCCTTTGCCAGATATTACATAGTTAATACCTCCATCTGGAGCGTCATGTGGAGTAATTGCAAATTCTGCTCCTGTTCCGCCTCGTTTAGCACCTGCACCACCCGAGTCTTTAAGCCTACGTCTGAACAAATATCTTATTGGAAATGTTGCCTCCATTGTTTCAACATTTGCCATTCTAGATATTGGATTAGGAACTTCACCACCAACATCTACTCCATCTCCAATAGCTCGAGCACCTGCAGCACCACCAAAAGTTTCTGTTAAAATTCCTATCGACTGCGAGCCCCTTTGATTTTGTCCAAACATAAAAATTGCAAAGTGACTTCCATGCCAAACAGCTGTAGCCTCATTTGCATATTTTTCACTAGTAGACAGCATTTTAGAAATACATATACATGCTGCATTATTTACAGCTTGTATTGCTCCAACCGTAGCTATTGAAACTGGAGCAGGTCGAGTGGCATTAACTACAGAAGCCTCAGGAGCAATCATCTTAACAGGTCTTATTACTCCCTCATTCCAAGTTATATCATAGCATAACAAAGGGAAAAGTGGCGCAAACAAACCACCCCAAGAAGCCCACTTGGAGCAGTTAATCCCATACTTCGATTGAGGACTGGAACCACTAAAATCAAAAGTGAGTTCCTGCCCTTCTTTTGACATTCTTAGTAAGACCTTATATGTCTCTCCTTTAACGTCAAAGTACTGTCTAGAATACCAGCATCCATCTGGTAACTCAGCTAGGCGATCTTTAAGCAGTGTCTCAGACTGAGAGATTAGCAGAGAGCATGCCTGGTCAAGTATTTCAGCTCCATATTTCTCAGCTAATGATTGCATTCGATCTCTAGCAACATTGTTACAAGCAATCATTGAGGACATATCTAGGGCAACCATTTCAGGTGAACGAACCATATTCAAGATAGTCTGCATAATATCTTGTCGAATTTCACCTTTTTCTACTAGTTTTAATCCAGGAGATGAAAAGCCTTCGGTATAAATATCTGGAGAATCTGGGCTAAAGCCACCAGGATTCATAGCTCCGATATCATATACATGGACAAAGCAAGCACTCCAGGCAATCAAAACACCATTTTTATGTATTGGAGCTATAAGATATATATCTGATGTGTGAAGTGCTGCAGTATAAGGGCAATTTAACAAAAATATATCACCCTCGTTAATTTGTCCCTCGAAATTTCTAATTATAGATTTGCATGCCTCTGCGGCGCTTGTTAGGTGATGTAAAAATCCGACACCACCCATTAATAAGGATCCATCCGCTCTATACAAAGAGACCATAAGGTCATGACCTTCGTTTGTAATAGCGCTTCCTGATACATGCTTAAGAGTAATTACCGCTTCATCGACAATCCTAAACAACCTATGTCTTATAATTGAAAAAGTAATGGGGTCCATCAGAAGCCTCAATTAGATTCTATTATAATGTTTTTAAGTTCATCCATACGTCCTAATTGCCCTTCTTGAATGACAATTGTGGTTATTGGAGTATGAATTAATACTGGACCAGGAAATTCATTTCCAGGATATAACTTATCAAAATCTAAGACAGGTGATTCTTTCATCCCATCATGGGCATCAACGAAGATACGCCTTCTGTCTATTTGGGCATTTGAGCTATCTTTACGTTTTAAAGGAAACCTTTCAACATTTGGACGCTCTACTAAACCTCTACCTGTCAATCTGAACATTGTCATCTCGACTCCTGCCTCACGGTATGCAGAGCCTTTACCATATCTACGTTCGTAAAGTTCTTCAAAATCTTTTAGAAGCTTATCCATAGAAGATTTGTTAATTGGCTTATTACCTTTAACTATTGTTGTAACCTCATGTACTTGTCTTGCATAACGAAGGTCCACTGACCATTCTAAAGAAATTGCATCTGAACTAAATCCATTAGCTTCCAACTGAGTTTTTGCAGTATTAATCATTGGTTCAAATATTTTATTTACTTTTTCTGGAGCGCATGGAACAACGAGTGTTTCAGTATGTGTATATTCATGGACTACATCTGCAGAAACTAATCCAAAAGCACAATTTACTGATGCTGTATAAGGAATAATAATTCTCTTCACATTTAACTCGGCTCCAAACATACTACATAAAAGTGGACAGCTTCCACCAAAAGCATGTAACACATAATCCCTAGGGTCTAGACCCTGTTCAACAGTTATTTCGTGGATTAAATCAGTAATTTGAGCACAAGCAATTCTATATATTCCGACGGCAGCTTCTTCTACACTAAGGTTGAGAGGATCAGCAATCTGCTCTTTAAAAACTACTCTTGCTTTATCTATGTCTAATGCAATTGAACCTCCAAGAAATTTTCCTGGATCCATATAACCAATTAGTGTCATTACATCAGTGAGGGTTGGTTTATCACCTCCCTGACCATAACAAACAGGACCAGGGAAGGCGCCTGCACTTTGTGGACCAATAACTGGAACATGAGTTCGAGGATCAAGAGATATTATACTACCCCCCCCAGCACCTATAGAAACTACATCTAACTTTGGAGCAACATAGTGAAACCTATCAACCATAGGCTCTCTAGCATGTCTTAATTCCCCATTCTGAATTACACCTACTTTAAAAGTTGTTCCTCCCATATCAGCAGCAATAATATTTTCATCATCCATCAAGGTGCCCAGGTAACGGCTACCAATTACTCCTGCTGCTGGACCACATTCGAGCATTCCAACAGCTCTATTTGACGCTTCAACTGATGGTAATAACCCTCCATACCCCTGCATAACTAATATTTCTCCTCTATAGCCCTGAGATCTTAATTTTTCATTTAGGCTATCAAGATAATTCTGGGTTATACGACCAGCATAAGCATTAATTACTGTAGTAGAGGTTCTCTCATATTCTCCTGGAACTGGTGCAATCTCACTAGATAAAGACACATAGATATCAGGAGATAATGAATTAACTATATCTCTTATTTTATGTTCATGAATTGGATTAAAAAAAGACCAAAGAAAACAAACAGCCAAAGCATCAATTTTATGATTTTCTATTAAATCTCTAATCGATTGTTCGGCTGACTTGGGGTCTAGATTTCTTAAAATCTGACCTTTATAATCAACACGTTCTGCAATGCCTTTAATACGCTCAACAGGGACTAAAGGGTCAGCTCTTTCAGTTGCTACAGGATGTTTAATACCATCTTCACTTAGTCCTCCCCAACGACCGTATGCTCCACGAGTAATTAAAAGAGTATCCTCAAAACCTTCTGTTGTGACCAAGCCTGTTTTTGAACCATCACGGGTTAATAAGGTATTATCAACTACAGTAGAACCGTGCACAAAGAAGCGACAAGACATAAAAAGGTTTTCAAGCTTGAGATTACCATTTTCTGCAGCAGCACTTATAGAATTAATAATACCATCAGCAAAATTTGGTGGAGTAGACAATGCCTTTCCGACTAATATTGGCTCACCTGACGCCACAATCACAGTATCAGTACAGGTTCCGCCAACGTCAGTAGCTATTATATATTTATCTTTAATAATATTTTCCAAATCAAAACTTTCTATAGGATTACATTATAAAGTTTTAGAAATTTATTTTTTTAAGCAGCTTATTAATAAATTAATGAGATCATTTTTCCCTTCAAAACCTATTCCAGGTAATTCATGTAATTTAACTTCCTCTCCTTCTACAACCGCACCATCATAAAACCCTCCAAATGGCTGAAACACACCAGGGTAAGCTTCATTACCTCCAAGACCTAGCCCCGCAGCAATATTTAAAGCCATCAAGTGTCCTCCGTGGGGAATACAGGCTTTTCGCGACCAGCCGCTACTTTCAAGCATTTGAATTATTCTTAAAAACTCAACCAAACCATAACTGAGTGCAGGATCAAATTGCAATATATCTTGGTCTGGGCGCAAACCACCATATCGAATTAAATTAGTAGCATCTTGAACAGAAAATAAATTTTCACCTGTTGCTATAGCACCTAGATAATTATTGACTAAAGCTGATGTTAGTTCATAGTCGAGTGGGTCACCTGGCTCCTCATACCAACGAAGGTTGTAAGGTGTTATCATTTCTGCAAAAGCCATTGCTTCTGATAGGTTAAAATAGCCATTAGCATCAACAGCTAGATTTTTTCCAGATCCCAATAGAGCTAATGCTGTTTCTATACGTTTTTTATCTAAATCAATACTACTTCCTCCAACTTTTATCTTCACTACTGAAAACCCTAAGTCTAGATAGGACTGTATTTCTTCCTTTAAACCTTCTTCTTGTTTTCCTGGTTGGTAATATCCACCAGCTGCATAGACAAATACGTTTTTCTTAGATTTACCACCATTAAAGTTTTCAGAGAGGTACCTCCATAATGGCTTCTCTGCAATCTTAGCAACAGCATCCCAAATTGCCATATCAATAGTACCAACAGCAACAGCTCTTTCCCCGTGACCACCAGGTTTTTCATTTGCCATCATAGTATTCCAGAGTTTAAAGGGATCTAAGTTGTCTCCACTTTTGGTCTGATGCTCTTCTTCGTTAGAGGATATTAAACGAGGGATCAAACGTTCACGCATTAGAGCACCTTGTCCATAGCGTCCATTTGAGTTGAAACCAAAACCAATTACTTGCTCACCGTCAATAAATTGATCAGTTACAACAGCTACTATACTTGCCGTCATTTGTGAGAAATTGATATAAGCATTACTAATAGAGCTTTGTAATGGAACAGTTTTTTCTCTTATTTCTAATATTTTCATATTCCCAGCCAATATTTGTTAGTAACACTATTTATACCCACCTACTAAGCTTACTAGTCACTAAATGACTGTATACTTTTTTTAACATTAAGCTGCTATAACATGGCTTATTGATTGATCCTACCCCTACTAGTATATATTAAATATTTAAGCTGAAATTATGACCACCCCCCCATAAGCTAGAATTATTAACGGATCCCAACAAAGAGGATTAGCAAAATGGTTAAATTGACACCTCTAAGTTCTGAAACCTCATGGCAACGTATAGAGTCAGAAGTAAATGATTGGAAGTCTGAGGATTCAGCACTCCTTGTTCGCATGCTCGAACAACTTTTTATTATACGTGCTTTTGAAGAAAAAGCCCTAGACTTGTTCAAAGCAGGGTGTATACACGGACCTGCTCATGCCAGTATTGGGCAAGAAGGTGGAGCGATTGCCGCGATATCTACACTATCCTCGGAAGATAAGTTAAACGCTACCCACAGGGCTCATCATCAGTTTCTATCAAAATTTTTATTTCATAAAACTCCAAAAAATTATGATCCAAGGGATTCAACTATACCAGAAGAGTTCAATGAAGTTGTATATCGTTCATTATCAGAAATTATGGGATTAAAAGATGGTTACTGTGGGGGGCGTGGTGGATCAATGCATATGCGCTGGGATGAAGCTGGTGTTTTAGGCACTAACGCAATCGTTGGAGGTAATCCACCTCAGGCTGTTGGATATGCACTTGCTGAAAAAATGAGAAAAAGTGGAAGGTTAACCGTTACATTTTTTGGTGATGGTTCTATGCAAAATGGTGCGGCTTATGAAGCACTTAATTTAGGAGCTCTCTATGATCTACCAATAGTTTTTTTCAATGAAAATAATTTATATGGTGTATCAACTCACGTTTCGGAAACAACAAGAGAAACCAGACTTTCAGCTAGGGGCATAAGCTTAGGAATACCCTCAATAGAAGTCGATGGCATGGATATAATTGCCGTAAGAAAAGCAATGGAATGGGCAAAAAATTATATTCTTAACAATAACGGTCCGGTGTTGATTGAATCTAAAACTTATAGATACTTCCATCAGCATGGACCAATGAAAGGTAGTGCATTCGGCTATCGTAATAAAGAAGAAGAAGAAATGTGGATTGAGAAAGATCCACATAAAACTTTTCCAAAAAAACTTGTTGAAATGAAAATTATAGATGAACAATTGGTTGAAAAAATTCAATCTAATGCTAAACAGATAGTAAATTTTGCAGCAGAGAAGCTTACAGAAACAGTTCCTGGTGGCAGTAATCAAATTAGAGTAAAAACAGAAATGTGGCCATCTAGTGATTCTGTCGAAAACGGTATACGTGGAGACTTATCTGAGCTTTCTAGCCAAAGATTTCTTGAACAAACAGATATAAATCCAGATTCAGCTATTGAAATGAAATTTATTGAATCAATAGCTGCTGTCCAAAAACGTTCCATGGAAAGAGATGACAGTGTTTTTATCATGGGGGAAGATGTCCAGCACCTCAAAGGTGGAACGGTTGGAGCTACAAAGGGTATATTAGAAAAGTTTCCTGATAGGCTCATTGGAACACCTATAGCAGAGAATGGATTCTGTGGAATGGGGCTTGGAGCTGCTGTCAATGGAATGAGACCAATAATTGAAATTATGTATTCTGATTTTGTACTTGTAGCAGCAGACCAATTATTTAACCAAATTGGTAAAGTTAGGCATATGTTTGGAGGAGAACACCCTGCGCCTTTAATTCTTCGTACACGTGCAGCAGGAGGTGGGGGATATGGTTCTCAACACTCAATGGATCCAAGCGGAATTTTTGCTGCTTATCCTGGCTGGAGAATCATAGCGCCATCAAATGCATTTGATTATATTGGTCTATTTAATTCAGCAATTCAATGTGATGATCCCGTGGCAATTATAGAATGCCAATCTCTTTATCAAAATTCTACTTTAGTTCCAGACGGAGACCTTGATTATTGTATCCCATTCGGAAAAGCAAAAATTGTCTCATCAGGAGATGCTTGCACCATTGTTACATGCGCAAATATGGTTGATGTATCCGTGGATGCCGCTTTAGAATGTGAGGTAAACGCAGATATAATTGATTTACGTACAGTTGACCCACTCAGCCTTGACTGGGAAACAATTGAAAATAGCGTAAGAAAAACTAATCGTTTATTAGTAGTTGAACAAACTGCTCGAGGACATTCTCTAGGAGCAAGAATAGTTCAAGAGGCACAAGAAAGACTATTTGATTGGCTTGATCATGAAATTTTGAGAGTTAGTGGAACTAATAGTGCGCCCGTAGTCTCAAAGCCACTTGAATCTGCGGCCCTTGCAGGACTTGATGATGTTAAAGATGGATTAAAAACAATTTGTTCATTGTAATCTAATTAATTAATTAATTGAATTTCTGAAGGGTGAATAACATGAATAATGACAAGCCATTACTAGATGACTTAATTATTAGATCCCACCATACAGCAGTAAGTGTTCAAAACTTTGATGAAGCATTAGTTTTTTATATTGATGTAATAGGATTCAAAAATATTGGTGAGATAAGGGACCGTGGTGAACCAGGTTTTGCTGAAGCAACAGGTGTCCCTGGAGGTAAGGCTCACTGGGCTATGTTAAAACGTGACAATTACCATATAGAACTATTTCAATGGCTCAACCCTGCTGGTGTTTTAAAGCCAATTAGACAATGTGACATAGGCTATACACATATAGCACTGCAAGTCAGTAATATTGATACTGCCTATAAACGGGTTATTAGTTCTGGATTCAAGACACTTAATCCCCCTTTAACATTAAGAGGAGGAGCCGCCAAAGTGATATATATTCAAGCTCCAGAAAAAAATATTACTGAGCTAGTAGAGTATAAAGATTAACATATTATAAATAGGCTTTAATAAAGGTTTTATTTTTTCTGAGAAATGTGAAGAAAACCTATTTCATCAACAAAAAGCTTCTGCTCAGGATGCACAAGTGTAGTTGCAGATTTTTCTTCAACTAGAAGAGGCCCATAATCAGTGTATCCTGCAGGCAAAAGTTCTCTTTCCAATACTTTTGTTTCGTGATCTCCATCTTCACTAAAGAATACTTTCCTATAAGTCTTATATACTTGTTTAGCTTTCTTATTATTTGATATTTTATTGATTTTTGGTCTTGGCACTGCAGCTGTTGCAGTCAAGTGGAAATTTACAAGTTCAATTGGACTGCCATCTAACCGAAATGTATACGCACGTTCATGAGCAACATGAAAATCAGATAAAAACTTCTCAATATTGATTTTTTTGATATCAACTGGCACACCAACCCAATGTTCCTGTCCTTGATACCTAAGATCAATACGAGCTTCAACACTTATAGACTTAGAATCTAGGTCTTTATCTGCGCTGAAATAAGCTTGAGCTTCAGCATTAAGCTCTTTAAATATATCTATTATTTGTTGTAATTCTATATTATCTGCGCGCATTAAACGTGTAAGAACAAAGTCTCTCCGAGGCTCAGTAGCTAGCATTCCCCAAGCAGAAAAATATCCTGGATAAAGTGGGATAATAATCTCCCTCACTCCAAGTTCACGACCGAGAGTAGCTGCATGCATAGCTCCACCTCCACCCCCTACAACCAAAACAAAGTCTCGAGGATCGTGGCCTCTTTGAATAGAAATTAGTTTTAATGCATTAATCATATCTGCATCTGCTAAGCGTATTACTGACTCAGCAGCTGAAATAACATCTGTTTTAAGTCCAAATGCAATTTTCTCCATTGCAGTTTTAGCTTTTTTAATATCTAGCTTGATACGTCCACCAGCAAAATATTTAGGATCTAAGACACCAGTTATTAGCTTAGCATCTGTCACGGTCGGTTCAATTCCACCTTGGCTATAACAAGCAGGTCCAGGGTCAGCACCTGCACTTACAGGACCAACCTTCAATGAATTGACTTTATCAAACCAAGCTATAGACCCTCCACCAGTACCAATTTCAACAATATCTACAACAGGCACTTTAACTGGGTATCCTGGGTTTGTTCTAGTCCACTCTAATTTATATTCCGTTGTAACCTCAACTTGACCATTTTTAATTACTGAACACTTTGCTGTAGTTCCACCTATATCTAAATAAATTACATTTTTTTCTTCACATAAATTACCAACTAATGCAGCAGCATTAACACCTGCAGATGGCCCAGACTCAACTAAGGTAATAGGGTGGGACCGAGCCCAACTAAAACTTGCTGTCCCACCGTTAGATTGCATTGCATGCATTGGGCAACTAAAACCTTGCTCTCTTAGAGATGTTTCAAGGCGGTCAAAATATTTATGAACAGTTGGTTGAACATAAGCATTTAAAACAGCTGTATTAGCTCTCTCATATTCACGCCATTCTCGGGTAATTTCATGACTTGCCGTTACTGATACTTTAGGTAATTGTTTTCTGAGATATTCAGCACACAATATTTCGTGTTTAGGAGAAGCGTAACTGTGTAAAAAAATAATTGCGATTGCCTCAACTTTTTCTTTAGAGCACTTCTCAACTATAGTGTTTAAATCATTAAGAACTATTGGTTTTATTATGCCGCCTGTAGTATCAATTCTCTCTTCCACCTCAAACCTTAACCGTCTTGGAACGAAAGGTTTTGGTTTTTGAAAGCGAAGATTATAGAGATCTGGTCTATTACCCCTAGCAATCTCAAGGACATCTCTAAAACCCTTAGTGGTTATTAAGGCAGTCTTAGAACCTTTTCTTTCAGTAATGGCATTTATAACAGTTGTTCCGCCATGAACAAAAAAACTCACCGCTTTAGTATTAACATTGGCTAATGTAATAGAGTTTTGAATACCTTTAGTTAAATCTTTTGGAGTAGTAAGAGATTTTTCAGCAGTTAAGTCTCCTGTTTGATCGTCAAAAAGTACAAGATCAGTAAATGTCCCACCTATATCTACAGCTAAGCGTCCCATTCTAACTCCTTAACCGGAGGGTTGCAGTAATTTCACTATTAATATTACCCTCTTTATCAATCAATACACCAAACTTCTTTTCTGCTACCTGTGCGTCTATATAACCATCTAAAAAATCTTCACGAACTTCCTCAGGTGGACGACTATAAGGATCTCCAAAACCACCTCCACCACCAGTCACAATTCTTACAACATCTCCAGATTCTAAATCACGGTGTGATATTCGTGAGATCCGCTCAGTTGTTTTGCCTCTAATTATTTCCATATAGTTGGAAGTGCCATTCCCGCCACCTTTTAAACCCCATGGAGTCTCAATATTACGTCCAAAACTACAGTATGTATGCCCACCGTCTAAAAGTATTTCAAATTCTCGAACTACTCCGAAGCCACCTCTCCAACGCCCTGCACCTACTCCATCTTTTGTGTTAAGAGAGTATTCGCTAATTCTTAATGGAAATTTAGCTTCAAATAACTCAATTGAATAATTATAAGTATCACCATCAGTTGTAGCAATTAATGCGCCAGTACCATCACTATCTGCTTGTGCACCCCAGCCACCAATTGCCGGCTCAATATGCACAAACATATCTTTAGTTTCAGGGTCCTTTCCAAAAAAATAAGCAGCACATAGGCTCATGTAACTGCCAGCACTTAGCTTTTCTGGTGCAAGCTCGGCAAGAGCTCGCCAAACTAGCTCAGAGGCTTGAGCTGAGCCCTCGTAATACCAGCCTGTGGGCGCAGGTTTTGTAGCTGTAAATATTGTGCCTTCCGGACAAACTATTTTTAAAGGTCTAAACCACCCTTCATTTGAAGGTCCCTGAGGATCAACTAGAGCTTTGAATACTGTTTTTACAGCAGAACTCAATGCACCGTAAGAACAATTAATCGGACCATTTCTCTGGGCACTTGACCCAGTAAAATCAAAGGTCATTTCATCATCAACAATACGTACTTCAGCACAAACTGGGATCTGTTCCGAAGTGATACCATCACCATCAACATAGTCTTCTGCATAGTAAGTACCATCAGGAAGTTTTTCTATTGCTATTCTTGCAAGCTTTTCACTTGAATCTAATATATATGAATATGTGTCCCTAACTACATCTGCACCATATTTTTCAAATACCTCATTTAAACGTGTTTCTGCTATTCGAACCGCGGCTAGTTCAGCATTAAAATCACCAATGCACATTGTGGGAAGCCGAGTATTCTCTTTTATTAGCTCAATAATATCTTGCTGAACAATATCATTCCTACAAACTCTCAAACCAGGAAACCTAATGCCCTCCTGATATATCTCCGTAGCACTAGGTGAAATACTCCCTGCAACAGCACCTCCGACTTCACTCCAATGTGCAACAGCTATTGCAAAACCTTCTAATTGTTTTTTGATAAATACAGGTTTAATTAACGCAATATCACAAGTATGTGTTCCGCCATCAAATGGATCATTTGTCATAAAAACATCACCTACTTTGATATCATTTCCAAAGCGTCTAATTATGCTTTGGACTTGCAATGCAAACGTACCTGTAAACAAAGTAATTCCATTTGTTTGAACAATTAATTGACCACGAGGGTCACAAACACCACAAGCAAAGTCTAACACTTCATAAATCACTGGACTCATTGAACAACGGGCAATCACTATGCCCATTTCATCTACTGCAGCCAAAAGCTTGCCACGTACAATTTCTTGGGTGACTAAATCAGGAGCAGATGAACTATGTGAATCTATTTCCACTTTATTCTCCAAATGAAGATAAATTGTTGAAATTACATGAATGTTTACTTGTTATCAGTTTAAATATCTAGAAATCAACTCGCCCAACACTTGACCCACCACAAATATGTAAAGTTTGTCCTGTTATAAAGTCCGAATTCTTATCTAAAAAAAATAAAACTGCATTAGCTATATCTTCAGGTTTACCAATTCGACCTAAAGGAATATTTGCTAAGGATGCCTTGGTACGAGGGCTCTCAGGAGGGTTAGCATTAAGGTAAAGTTCAGTAGCAATTGGACCTGGGCAAACAGTATTAGCTGTAATGTGGTCTTTGGCTAACTCTAAAGCCCATGTTCGAGTTAGTGATACTAGAGCACCTTTACTAGCAGAATAATTTGTTCTTAGAGGTTTTCCAAGTATAGTTCGACTTGCAATATTAACAATTCGACCAAATTGTGTAGCACGCATCCCAGGCAATAACGCCTTAGTACATAGAATAGCTGCTTGAACATTTACATTCATAACTGACTCAAAATCAGAAATTGAGGAGTCCTCAAGCAATGCTGGTTTAACTATACCAACATTGTTGACTAAGCGATTTATTTCCCCACTTGATAATGCATTTTTTAGCGCTTCTTCTGTTGCTATTGGATCTGCTAGATTAACCTGGATAAAGTTACAATCTAATTCTTTTGGAGTAACCTGATCAAATACAACAACTTCTGCCCCTGTCTCAATAAGGCTCCCAGCGATGGCGCGGCCTATGCCGCGCGCACCGCCGGTAACTAAAACTCGACCTGCTATATGAGACAAAGCTTAATTAAATCTCACTACTCAGCCGCTGACTGAGAACCGAGAGCCGAATTAAGTTTTGGCATTACCTCTTGAGCCAAAAGTTTCATTGATCTCTTCATAGGTTCTGGCTGAACCCAATCCTGCGCAGTATGAAGAAGTGTACCAAAATGTCCAACTTCTTCTCTAAATGATAGAATTTTTTCAACGACTGTATCGGGGCTACCAGCAATAACAAAATTATCCCTTAGAGCTTCATAGGAAAGCTCATCTGCGTCATCACCTTGATTAACCACAAATGGACCTTTCATTTGAGCACGATCGAAAATTTTGTAAAGATACTCATAATAAAAATCTGCAGACTCACCAACCGTTTTTACGTGAGCCTCAGCTTCTGCATCAGTATCGGCAACATAGATATTTCTAGCCACACGCCAACGCTCGCGGTCTGCAACTCTACCCTGCTTTTCTGTTTCTTCAGCATAAACTTCCCAATGACTCTTCACTGACCATGTTCCAATGAAGTTGGCACTTATCGGATCAAAGTCTTGCTGAGCAGCATATTTATGAGAAGAAGAAAATGGGCTCATTGCTGAAATAGCAAATGTTGGATGTGGCTGCTGCAAGGGCTTACACATATGACCCAGACCAATATCTTCATATACCCAGTCTTTTATCTGTACATTCCAATATTTACCCTTAATATCATAAGGTGGATCACCTGCCCAAATTTCGCGTATCATATCAATTGACTCTTTCATCATCTCATTGCGATCAGAGTCCATTGTGCCTAATAATTCAAAATCAGATGGCAAACCACCAGGACCAACACCCATTATAAATCTGCCCCCAGATAGGTGGTCAAACATAGCAGCTTGGCCAGCAACTACAGCTGGGTGATATTGAGGCAAACACATAACACCTGTTCCAAAACGGATATTTTTAGTAGCACGAACTAAGCTAGCGAAAAAAATCAATGGATTTGTTATTTGCTCTCCCGCTGAGCTATAATGTTCCCCACACCATGCCTCAGCATACCCCATTTCGTCAGCGCATATAACAGCTTCGCAATCTTCATTTAGAGCTTGTGCGTATGGTTTTTTGGGTGGATGAAGTGGCATCATAAAGAGTCCAAGTTTCATATTATTGACCCCTCCTATTCTAAATATGGAATGTTAATGTTCTATTGTAGCTTCGAATTAACGATACCCCAAGCACTAATAATTAAAAAATGAAAATTTTGTATATATTTATTTAAGTGATTCGTTTGATTATACACCTTAATTATAATGAAATATAAACTAAATAAACTAAATATTAGGTCTATGAAGATGAATATTGAAAAAATTGACGCTGAAATAGAGACTTATTTGAATTTTACTCATCAAATAGCAAATATAGCAGGTGAAATAATTAAGCCACTTTTTCGCAGCAAACTTAAAATTACTGAAAAAGGGGATAAAGAAAATAGATTATCCCAAGTCACTGAAGCTGACCGAGGAGCTGAACTGGCAATGCGGTCATTTATAGAAAAACACTTTCCTGAACACGGTATAATTGGCGAAGAATACGGTCTAATAAGAGAAGATGCAGCATATGTTTGGGTTTTAGATCCTATTGATGGTACAGATCCATTCCTAGCAGGGTTTCCAACATGGGGGACATTAATTGCCCTTAAGATAAATGGTCATGCACGAATTGGCATGATGAATCAACCTGTATTTGGAGAGAGGTTTTATGGCAGTTCAAATGGTGCTTACCTTGGGTCCAATAGAATTTCTACTCGTCCATGCAAACATCTTAAAGACGCTAACCTTTCGATAACATCGCTACAAATGCTATCAAATGAATCACAAAAATACGCTTTTAGAGAAATTAAAGAGCGCGTATCGCACTTGAGGGTGGGAGGTGATTGTTATAACTACGCTCTACTAGCGGCTGGATGCATTGATCTAGTAATTGAAGGAGAGCTTGCACAATGGGATATACAAGCACATATCCCAATAATTGAAGCAGCAGGAGGAGTTATTACAAACTGGAAAGGAAATCCAGTTAATGAAGGAGGTTGGATTGTTGCAGCAGGTGATCCAAGTATTCATGATCAAGCTCTTAATTTTTTGTCCATGGCTGACACATCACCATGAAGCAAGATACGACATTACCTCTAAAAGGAATAGTTGTTCTTGATTTAACTCGATTTCGCGCGGGACCTACGTGTGTAAGACAACTAGCAGACTGGGGTGCTAACGTCATAAAGGTTGAACAACCTTTTAAAGGTAAGAATGGAAAAGCATTACTTGAATCTAGAAATGGATCAGATTTTCAAAACCTTCATAGAAATAAACGAAGCATAGCGATTAATCTAAAATCTAAGGAAGGTCATAAAATATTTTCTGATCTTGTTGCCAGGGCTGATATTGTGGTGGAAAATTTTAGACCAAAGATCAAACAAAAGCTTGGTATTGATTATACAGAATTAAAAAAAATTAATTCAAGATTAATATATGCAAGTATATCTGGATATGGGCAAACCGGACCTTATGCAGACAGACCTGGGTTTGACCAAGTAGCTCAAGGTATTGGTGGTCTTATGTCTGTAACAGGCTTTAAGGACCAAGGACCTATTCGTGCTGGAATTCCAATAGCCGACCTATCTGCAGGGTTATATAGTGCTATCGGTATTTTACTTGCTTTATTTCAAAGACAAAATTCTGGGGAAGGGCAATGGATTCGAACTTCATTACTCCAGTCAATGGTATCAATGATGGACTTTCAAGGTGCAAGGTGGCTGTATTCAGATGAACTTCCTGGGCAAGCTGGCAATGATCATCCTACGACAGTGCCTACAGGACTATTTCAAACTCTTGATGGTTATATCAACATTGCAACAGCCGGTGATGAAATATACGAAAGATTATGTGAAGCAATTAAAACACCAGAATTGATTAATAAAATAGAGTTTTCTGATGCCTCAGCAAGATCAGAAAATCGTTCTAAACTAAATGAAATTATTGCTGAAAAAATATCAAAATACAAAACAAGTTACTGGGTATCAATTTTAAATAAAAGCGGTGTACCCTGTGGACCAATAAATAAGATGGATGACGTATTTTCTGACCCTCAAGTAATACACTTGGAATTAGCAAAAAGTTTTAAACATAAAACACTTGGAACTAAAAAAATAATGGGACAGGCAATAGAGTACGGAGATAAGAAGTTTGAAATAATAAAAGGAGCTCCAATGCTGGGAGAACACACAGATGAAATTTTAAAGTGGCTAGGATATGATACAGTTAAGATTGATATCTTACGTGATAAAAAGACCGTGAACTAATGATTATACTATCAAAAAAGAAGAATTAAATATGCCTAATATAATCGACACGGGTACAGACAAACTAATTGCTTCCATAGATGGAGCAATTGGAAGAATTATTTTTAATAAACCCGACAAACATAATGCCGTATGCATGCAGATGTGGAAAGCACTTGGGTCTACTATAGAATATTTTGGAAACAATGATTCAATTCGAGTAATTATTCTTAGTGGTTCTGGAGAAAGATCGTTCGTTTCTGGTGCAGATATATCTGAATTTGATCAATCTAGGTCGACCAATGAAGATGTTACTAAATACGATGAAGTAGCTGAAGGGGCAACTCAAAAAATTTATGAAAGTTCAAAACCAACACTAGCAATGATCCAAGGGTATTGTATAGGAGGAGGACTCGGTATAGCTGTGGCATGCGATATTAGAATAGCGTCAGAAAATTCAACTTTTGCTATACCAGCAGCAAAGCTAGGACTAGGGTATCGCTCAAGAAACTTAGAAAGAGTAATAAACTTAGTCGGACCTTCGTTTGCTAGAGAAATATTAATTACAGCTAGGCAATTCAACGTAAAAGAAGCTGTCGAAATGGGTCTTGTAAATAGAGTTATAAAACCTTTAGAGCTGCGCTCATATTGTGAAAATTATGCAAATATTATTGCTAGTAATGCACCAATGACAATATTTGCAGCAAGAACTGCAGTT
>MDSW01016349.1_pt1 | contig 18279 bp, 4 predicted proteins | sample 811171 | NCBI WGS metagenome assembly MDSW01 (sample SAMN05326641, study PRJNA326480) | marine metagenome | isolation source: seawater | place: Atlantic Ocean: North West | collected 2012 | reverse complement strand
GGCGGCGGCGGCGGCGCGAGGGCGGGAGGCGCTCCTCGCGGGGGCGACCCGCGCGGCGGCGCCACCGCGAGGGTCGCCGCGCTCGTGTGGCGCGGCGCGCGCGCGGCGACGCCCCCGCCGACGCGCGTGCGCGACGCGCTCGAGACGTTCCTCTCCTCGGTCGTCGCGGTCGCCGGCGGGGACACCCTCCTCCCGGACGAGCTCCGCGACGCCGCGCTCGTGGCGTTCGAGGCCGCCGCCCCCTTCGCGGCGGACGCGATCGAGGCCGCGAGGAAGGCGGAGGCGGAGGCGGCGTACGCCGCGGAGCCCGATCTCGTGCGCCGACCAGCGGACGCCGACGCGAGGAAGCTGGCCAAATCCCAACGCGCCGCCCTCGCCGAGGCCCTCGGGCCGTTGGCGAACGAACACTTCCCGGCCTTCTCCGCGGCGGTCGAGGCCCTCGTCCGCGTGAGATACGAGGACGCGCCGCCGGGGGTGGAATCGAGCGTCGAGCGCGAGCGCGAGGGAGGCGCGGGACCAACTCCCCGGGAAGAGAAGGACGACGCGGTATTAAAAGAGTTCGGGGCGGACCTCGCGTTCGTCCCGCCGACGCGCGGCGCCGATCGCGCGAGGCGCGCCGCGCCGTCGGACGTCGGCGAAAAAGAAAAAGAAAAAGAAAAAGAAGACTCCGCCGCCGCCGGGGGAGGGTCCTCGTTCGCGTCCGCCATGCGCCGAGGCTTTCGCGCGGCGGAGGACACGGCGCGCCGAAAAGATTCCGTCGTAAACAACGCCGCCTCGGCCGAATCCTTCGCCGATTCCTCCGTTCCCGCGGCGGAGGCGCGCGCGAGCGACCAGCTGGGGTGGTTGCGGGACCGGTGCGCGGCCCTCGCGGAGGCCGAGGCCGAGCGCGGCGACGCCGCCACCACCTGGGAGGATCGCGCGTTCGGGATCGCTCGGATCGCCCTCGGTCGCCGCTCGGACGACGAGATCGGCGCGGAGTTGTTCGACTTGCTCGGGGAGACGGCGATGGAGGTAATCGCGGGCGTCGTCGAGCGCCGATCGGCGCTGGCGGACGCTCTGAGGCGGAGGATCGGGGCGCTTCGCGAGACGATGGGCGAGACGATGGCGGATTTGGACGATCCGGACGGCGGAATGCCGAGGCGGAAGGTCGGTGGGGGTTCGGGCGCGCCCGGCGCGACGGTGACCATCTCGAGCGTGTCGGACAAGAAGCTCGAGAAGCTTCGGAAGAAAGAGGAGCGCAAGGTCGGGCGCGCGCTGGCACGGGGCGAGGGCGAGCCGTTGCTGGAGTGGCTCGCGCGTTCCGGCGTCGGGTTCGCGGCGCTCTGCGAGGGCGACTGGGAGGCGCCCGCGCCGCAGCCGCTCGCCGAGGAGGACGTCTTCGACGCGCTTCGGGGGCTCGGCGCCGGCGGGTTCGGCGGGAAGAAGGCGTTGCCCGCGGGAACGAAAAGAATCGCGCATGAGCGGTACGAGGAGATCACCGTCCCGGCGGCGACCAAGCGAGCGATGGACCCGAACGCGGAGCGTCTCGTGCCGATCGACGAGTTGCACGAGTGGGCTCGCCCGGCGTTCGCGGGCATGGAGAGTCTGAACCGGATCCAGAGCCTGATTTACCCGGCGGCGTACCTGAGCAACGAGAATTTGCTCGTGTGCGCGCCGACGGGCGCGGGGAAGACGAACATCGCGATGATGACGGTGCTTCGGGAGATCGGGAACCGGCTCGTCGACGAGGACACCGGGGAGATGATTCGAGCCGGAAACGGCTCGAATCCTTTCGCGGATTTTAAGATCGTGTACGTGGCGCCGATGAAGGCCCTCGCCGCCGAGGTCACCGCGGCGTTCGGTCGTCGCCTGGCGCCGCTGGGCGTGAGCGTCCGGGAGCTCACCGGCGACACGCAGCTGAGCAAGAGGGAGCTGGAGGAGACGTGCATGATCGTCACCACCCCCGAGAAGTGGGACGTGATCACGCGCAAGTCCGGCGAGGCGTCGACGGCGTCCGCGCTCCGGCTTCTGATCGTGGACGAGGTGCATCTGCTGAACGACGAGCGGGGCCCCGTGATCGAGACGTTGATCGCGCGCACGCACAGGCAGGTGGAGACGACCCAGGCGCGGGTGAGGATCGTGGGGTTATCCGCGACGCTGCCGAACCCGGCAGACGCGGCGCGGTTTCTGGGCGTCGGCGACCAGGGCTTGTTCGTGTTCGACCAGAGCTTCCGCCCGATTCCGCTGACGCAAATCTTCGTCGGGGTCACCGAACAGAACGCGATGAAGCGCGCCCAGGTGATGGCGGAGGTGGCGTACCGGAAGTGCGTCGGGGCGCTTAGGCAGGGCAAGCAGGCGATGGTGTTCGTGCACAGCAGGAAGGACACGGTGAAAACCGCGAGGCAGCTCGCCGAGCTCGCCGCGAACGACACCGCGGGGGGATCCGACGCCGCGGATCTGATCGCGCCGAGCGATGCCTCGAACAACCCGCGCGTGAAGGAGTTCCAGGCGCTCGTGAACAAGTCCCGCAACCCGGAACTCAAGGAGCTGTTCGCGAAGGGGCTGGGGTGTCACAACGCGGGGATGCTGCGATCCGACCGAAGCTTGGTCGAGCGCGCGTTCGCGGCGGGCGTCGTCAAAATCTTGGTGTGCACCGCCACGCTGGCGTGGGGCGTGAACTTGCCCGCGCACCTGGTCGTCATCAAGGGCACGACGCTGTACGACCCGCAGAAGGGCGGGTTCCGGGACCTGGGCGTCCTCGACGTGCAGCAGATCTTCGGGCGCGCCGGCCGCCCGGGGTTCGACACGAGCGGCGTCGGCGTCATCGTCACCGAGCACAAGAAGCTGCCGCACTACCTGGCGCTGCTGACGCACCAGACGCCGATCGAGTCGCAGTTCGTCGCGTGCTTGGCGGATAACCTGAACGCGGAGATCGTACTCGGCACGGTCACGAGCGTCAAGGAGGGCGCCGCGTGGCTCGGGTACACGTACCTGCACACGCGCGTCGAGAAGAACCCGCTCGCGTACGGGCTGACGTGGGACGACGTTCGCCTGGACCCGGGGTTAGTAATGCACAGGAGAAAACTCGTCGTGGACGCCGCGAGACGCTTGGACAGGGCGCGGATGATTCGTTTCGACGAAAAGTCGGGACAGCTGTACCAGACGGAGGCCGGGCGGATCGCGAGCCACTTCTACATCAAGATGGCGAGCATGGTGACGTTCGAGGAGCACCTGAAGCGGCACATGACGATGCCGGACGTGTTCCACATGATCGCGCACGCGTCCGAGTTTGAAAACGTCGCGCCGCGCGAAGACGAGATGGTGGAACTCGAACGACTGAGGGGCGACCGCCGAAACGCGTGCCCGATCGAAATATCCAAGGCGACGATGGCGGACAAGGCCGGGAAGGTCAACCTGCTCCTGCAGGTGTACGTCAGCAGGAAGAGACTGGACGCCTTCTCCCTCGTCGCGGACTCGAGCTACGTCAGCCAGAACGCGTCGAGGATATGCCGCGCGCTGTTCGAACTGACGCTGCGACGAGGCTGGCCCTCGCTGGCGGAGACGATGCTGACGCTCTCCAAGGCGGTGGACGCGCGCGTGTGGCCGCACCAGCACGCGCTGAGGCAGTTCGAGCACGAGCTCACCGCGGAGACCATCCACAAGCTCGAGGATAAGCGCGCGACGGTCGAGCGCCTGTGGGACATGAGCGTCCCGGAGGTGGCGTCGATGCTTCGCGCCAACGCCGAGATCGCGCGAAGAGTGCTGCGATGCGTCGAGGCGCTGCCGCACCTGGACCTCGACGCGACGGTGCAGCCGATCACGCGGAGCGTGCTGCGCGTGCAGGTGACGCTCACGCCGAACTTCCGGTGGATCGACCAGCACCACGGCGGCGCGCAGAGGTGGCTCGTGTGGGTCGAGGACCCGGTGAACGAGCACGTGTACCACAGCGAGACGTTCGCGCTCAGCAAGAAGCAGCACCGGGAGGAGGGCGCGCAGCGGCTCGCGTTCACCATCCCCATCTTCGAGCCATTACCGCCGCAGTATTTCCTGCGCGCGACGAGCGAACACTGGCTCGGGTGCGAGAGCTTCCACGAGCTGAACTTCGCGGGGCTCATCCTGCCGAGCAAGGCGCCCGCGCACACGGACCTGCTCGACCTCCACCCCCTTCCCCGCTCGGCGCTCAGAGACCCCAAATTCGAGGCGCTGTACGAGCGCAAATTCACGCACTTCAACGCGATTCAGACGCAGGCGTTCCACACCCTGTTCCACAAGAACGCGAACGTCCTGCTCGGCGCGCCCACGGGCTCGGGGAAGACCGTCTCCGCCGAGCTCGCGATGATGAAGGTCTTCAGGGACACCCCCGACCGAAAAGTCCTGTACATCGCGCCCCTGAAGGCGCTCGTTCGCGAGCGCGTGGACGATTGGCGCAAAAACCTGTGCCCCGCGTTGGGCAAGACGCTCGCGGAGCTCACCGGCGACCACACCCCGGACGTCAGGGCCTTACTCTGCGCGGACATCATCGTCGCGACGCCGGAGAAGTGGGACGGGATCTCGCGGAACTGGCGCGGGAGGGCGTACGTCCAGCAGGTGGCGCTGATGATCATCGACGAGATCCACCTGCTCGGGTCCGACCGAGGCGCCATCCTCGAGGTGATCGTGTCGCGGATGAGGTACGTCGCGAGCCGAGTGGAAAAACCCATACGCGTCGTCGGTCTGAGCACCGCGCTCGCCAACGCGCAGGACCTCGCCGACTGGCTCGGCATAGACGCGGTGGAGGGAGAGGATGGGGTCTCCCTCGCCGGGACGGTGGATTCGGGTCTGTTCAACTTCCGCCCGAGCGTCCGCCCCGTGCCGCTCGAGTGCCACATCCAGGGTTTCCCCGGGAAGTTCTACTGCCCCCGGATGCAGACGATGAACAAACCCACGTACGCGGCGATCCAGACGCACTCCCCGAACAAGCCCGCGCTCGTGTTCGTGTCCAGCCGGCGGCAGACGCGCCTCACCGCCAACGACCTCATCGCGTACGCCGTCGCCGACGAGAAGCCCGACGCGTTCGCGCGCTTCGCGTCCGAGGAGGCGAAGGCGGCGGTTTTGGCGCGAGTCCGCGACCCGGCGCTCAAGCACTGCCTCGGGTTCGGCGTCGGGCTCCACCACGCCGGCCTGGGCTCGGAGGATCGCCAACTCGTCGAGACGCTGTTCGCACGGTGCGAGATCCAGGTGCTGGTGAGCACGAGCACGCTGGCGTGGGGGGTGAACCTGCCCGCGCACCTGGTCGTGATCAAGGGGACGGAGTTTTACGACGGCAAGGCGCGGAGGTACGTGGATTTTCCAATCACGGACGCGCTGCAGATGATGGGCCGCGCGGGGCGGCCTCAGTTCGACACCAGCGGCGTGTGCGTGATCATGTGCCACGAGCCGAAGAAGGCGTTTTACAAAAAGTTTCTGTACGAGCCGTTCCCGGTGGAGTCTTCGCTGGTCGATCAGCTCCCGGACCACTTCAACGCCGAGGTGGTCGCGGGCACGATCGCCTCGAAGCAGGACGCGGTGGACTACCTCACCTGGACGTACTTCTTCCGGAGGCTGGTCAAGAACCCCTCGTACTACGACCTCGAGTCCGTCGACCACGACGCGATCAACGCGTACCTGAGCAAAATCGTCGAATCCGCGTTCCAAAAGCTCCGGGACGCGCGATGCGTCGAGATCGACGACGAGACGGACGCGGTGGCGCCCCTGTTCCTCGGCCACGTCGCGAGCCACTACTACCTCAAGCACGAGACGGTGGCGTGTTTCGCGCGAACCCTCAAGCCCGCCGCGAGCCACCGCGACGTCCTGGACGCCGTCTGCGCCGCCGCCGAGTACGACGAGGTGCCCGTGCGACACAACGAGGACGCGCAAAACGCCGAGCTCATGCGCGCGGTGCGCCGAGCGGGCGGGTGGGGCCTGGACGAGCGCCTCGCGGACGACCCGCACGCCAAGACGAACCTCCTCTTCCAGGCGCACTTCCTGCGCCTGGACCTCCCGGGAAGCGATTACGTCCTGGACGCCAAGGGCGCGATCGACCAGAGCGCGAGGATCACGCAAGCCGTCGTGGACGTGTGCGCCGAGGCGGGGTGGCTGGGCGCCGCGCTCACAGCCATGAACGTCCAGCAGATGATCATGCAGGGACGCATGATCACCCACAGAAGCGCGACGTCGTGCCCCGGGATCGACGAGACCGTCGCCGAGGCGCTCGAGGCGAAGGCCGGAATGAGGAGCTTGGCGCAGCTCGCGCACACCGCGCAGTCGGACCGCGCGCGCGCCGTCGCCGCGCTGCGCGCCGCGGGCGTCGCCCCAGAAAAACGCGCGGAGGACGTCGCCAAGATCGCGGCGCGGTTCCCCGTGGTGCACGCGGAGGCGTCCCGATCAATCCGCCCTCCATCGGACGGCGGCCGCGCGTTTCGAGCGGAGGTGGCGGTGAAGCTGCGGAGGCGGAGGAAAAAACAAAACGGAAGCGGCGGCGGCGGCGGCGGAAAAGGCGGAAAAGGCGGCGGCGCGGAGGGGGACGATACGAACACGAAGGGTCGCGGCGCGAACACCGCGTCAGCGCCGCGCGCTCTGTGCCCGATGTTCCCGAAGCTGAAGGAGGAAGGGTGGTGGCTTGTCGTCGGCGACCGAACGACGCGGGAGCTTCACGCGCTCCGCCGCGTCTCCTTCGGCGACGCGACGGAGACCAAGCTCGAGTTTGAAACCGACGACCCCGGCGCGGAGTGGGTTTTGTACGTCGTGTCGGACTGCTACCTCGGCCTGGACCAGGAGGTCGAGGTCAAAAAAGACAAGACGGGTGTGAGGGGGGTGGGCGGGAGGGACCCGAAGACGGACGCGAAGACGCTTCCGGAGGCGAAGACGTCGAAAGCCGAAGACGTCGCCGACCCGGACTCGGCGGAACTCGCGGCGTCGTCGTCGTTCGGGGCGGCGAAGAACGTCGTCTCCGCCGCGACGGAAGCGCCGGCGGCGGCGGAGGCGGTCGCTTCGCCGTCCGCGACCGACGACACCGCGGGGTTCTGGCTGGACCAGGCGTCGCTCGACGCGGAGGCGGAGGCGCGGTGGCCGGACGACGCCGACCCGTTCTTCTGGGAGGGCGAGCGGGACGCCCTCGAGAACGACGACGAGCGGAGGAGGAGTCTCTGATTTTATACAGACTGACGAGAGAACGACCGAGGGAACGATTGAGCGAACGACTCGTGTTCGACCCTCGCTCGCTCGTTCGTTCGTTCCGGGGACCTCTCAGTCTCTCGACGCGCGGCGTCCGGTTCGCGACGCGTTCTCCCCTGCGTCGGAGGAAAGGGAGGCGTTTCACGACTCGGTCTCGCCGCTCGCCCCCCTTCCTTCCCGTCCCGGACTCCTCATTCGTATTCGCCGGCGCCCTGATCCGCCTCGACCTCGTCCATCTCCAGCAGCCTCTCGAGCGTCGCCCTGGCCCTCTCCGGGAGCTTCTCCGCCTCCGTCACCCACCGGTCCTCCTCCCCCCACCGGTACTTCCGCCACGGCTTGGCGGGCGCGAACGCCGCGCCCGCGTCGGCGAAGCACATCGCGACCAAATCGTCCTCGAGCCCGTAGTGGTCGCGGTCTTCCTCGAACAGGCGCTGTCCCGCGCACGAGGGCGAGGGGGCGTCGGGGCCGAACGCGCCCCAGGGAGGCGGCGCGTGGCGGTTATCCTGAACCTCCCCGCGCTTGTACTGCGCCTCGCTGCGCGTGGGGGGGCGCTTCACCAGCGTCGCCTGGAACAACACCACCGGGTCGTCCGCCGCGTCGGTCGCGACGTTCGCGGACGCACGTGTCCTCGGCGCGTCGCGTCTGAGGAGGGTCCACGAGTGCGCGCTCGGGTCGGGGAAGATGCTCGACTTCTCCCTCGCGAACGCACGGTTCGGCCCCCGCGGGCCCCGGGAGGCGTCGGACGCGCCCTCGAGCCGACGAATTTCTCCGTTCTCCGGTTCGTCGTCCTCCGCGTCCTCGGGCCTCCAGAACGTCCGCGCGAGCCCCTCGCCGCCGAGCGCGCCCGAGACTCGGACCGACACCCTCCGCGCGTCCGCCGCGAACGTCACGTCGTCCGCCTCGATCCAGAACGGGAGCTCCATCTCGAGGACCACCTCCTCGTTCGTCTCGTACACTCGGTACGGCGGCTCGAGGCACCGCGCGAACGTCGGATCGCCGTCGAACACCCGGTCCCAGACCGCCCCGGGCTCCGCCTTGGTCATCGCCAGCGCCACCCGCGTCTTCTCGACGCCGCGGATGATTTCCATCGGCGCGGTTTCGTCAATCGGACGCGCCAGCCTTCGGCGCACGACGGGCGCGGAGTCCTCCGGCTGGACGGTCAGAACGCCCAGGGCGCCGCCTTCGAGGCGGACGTCCAGTTCCTTATCCTTGTACCCCGTCGGGACGTGGACGACGAGGAACACCTTGCGGGTCGTCTGCGCCCACATGTAGTACTTGGCCAACGCGGGGACGTGCGCGAAGAGCGGCGGCGGTAAAGGCGGGGGGGGGAGGCCTCCGGAGGAGGACTTCGAACCGACTTCGAACGGCATTGTTCGGGGCCCGTACGCCTCCGCGGCGGCCTCCTTGAACGCCCTGATGTCCGCGAGCTCGGCGTCGGATCTGAAGTTGGGGTCCTGGAGCTGTCTTCTCTTGGCGTCCTCGACGCGCTTGGCCTCAAGCTGCTTCTTGGCGATTTTTTCGCGCATCGTCCCGGGGGCGTCGCGGACGGGGTAGTGCAGCCCGACGGCGCCCTTCCAGTGCATCTTGCGCTCGCAGAAGTCGCAGAACAGGAGGCCGCACGCGAAGCAGGTCTTGTTGCTCGGCCTGGCGCAGACCTCGCAGAGGGCGACGAGCTGCGTGCCCGGGTCGACGCGGAGGCCGAGGCGGTCGAGCTCGTCGAGCATGACGTCCTCCCCGCCGGGCGCGCGCGGGGTGACGCCGGGGATGTACCGGTACGCGTGCGCGGCGCCGAGGGCGTCGTACGTCGCGCGCCGGGCGGGGTCGGACAGCGTCTCGAACGCGAGCTGGATCCGCGCGAACGCGGCCGCGGCGCCGCCCTTGTCGGGGTGGTGGACGCGCGCCTTCGCGCGGTACGCCGCGCGGATCTCCCCGGGCGTCGCGTCGCGGCCGACCGCGAGCGCGTCGTAGTGCATCGTCCCGCGGAGATCCTCCACCTCGGACCAAGGGTCGACGAGCGGTTTCTTGGGCATCGTTCGAGGCGATTCGGGGAAGGAGGAGACGGGGAGGGAGATGGGGGGGAGGGGGGGCGAGCGGCGGCGCGCGCGACACTGAGAGGTCCGACGCGGCGCGTCCGAGCGCGCGAGGCGACGGGGATGACGGAAACCGCTCGTCTCCCCCCTTTGCACGTCTCGCCTTTTCATCACATTCGCCTCGGGGCGATCGACGCGATCAGCAGGGATCAAACGCGCGATCGTCGAACCCGGGATTTCAAAGGCTCTCGTCGATCGGTCGTTCAATCGTTCAATCGGTGACACTTGGCACCGATCGGGGCGCGAAACGTCTTCCCCGCGCCGTTTTCGTCCGGATTCTGTCCGCAACCCCGGGTTGTGGGTCTCCGCTGACCCGGTACCAGTCCACCGGTGCCCGGTACCAGTTCACCGGCGCCCCCGCCGATGAACCCCCGCCGAAAAAAGAAACTCCCCTTTCAAAGATCTCCGGAACCCGCGTTCGTCGTCGTCGGGAGGGTTTAGGGCGGGGCGGGACCGCGCGCGCGCGGGCCCGGCGCGACGCGTTCGCCCGCTCGCGACCGCCCGAGCCGATCGCGGCGATCTCGAGCCGACCGACGGGGACCGTCCGCGATCGATCGCGTCGCGTCGAGGGTCGACGCGCGTCGAGGGTCGACGCGCGTCGCGCGGCGCCGCGACCGGTCGCGCGTCGACGCGACATCGCACCGGAATCGAGTGACGCTATGGTGCACAGGTGGTGCTCTTTTCGCCGATTTTCGGAAATATCCGCGGACGCGACGGAACCAAAATCTTGTCACTGCGATTCATACGCGATTCGGTTCAGAAATATCTGGAAAGAAAAAATGCACGGCGCAAACACCCTCGAGAATGTGCGGGATTCGCCGTGGCACCCGTCGAGCTGGCGGAGCGCTCGCGGGAAAAAGCGGTCCGACCTGGATTTCCTCGCACAGGCAAACAGTCAGAAAAGCCCCGTCCGAGCTGGAAAGCGGGGTGCTTTTTGCCGATGACCGGGACGCAGTCTTCACGTCGCACCGCGCGCACTTCGGGTTTCGGCGGATCGGGAAAAGGGAGGCGCGGGGTCGCCGCGTCGGGCGCTCGCACAGTCCGCGCGCCGCGACCGCGCGACGTGCGGGGCCGGTGAAGGGACGCGGAACGCGGGTCGCGATGCTCCCGCGCGCCGGGTGGGACCGGGAACGGTGGGCGGGGCCGGGCGCGCTCGGCCCCGTGGCGGAGGATGAAGCGCCGGCGTCGCGGCCGGGCAGGAAAAATATCGCGGAAGCGGCGTCGCCCGATTGCCTGACGTGCGAGGAGGAGAGCCTGTGCACGCCCTCGGGGGAGGCGCTGAGCGCCGCGGGGGCGGCGACGCGGACGAGCCCGCTCGGCGTCGACCCGCGGCGGTCGGTGGGATCGATCGGAACGCACCGCGCGGGGCGCCGACCGGGCGCGATCGCTCGTCCCGGAAAAACCGGTTCGAGCGGGCGCGACGCGCGGCCGTGCCCCGCGGTCGTGCGAGCGGCGCGGAAATCGTTTCGATTTCGCGCGCACTCCGTCGACAGCGGCCTGGTCCTGCTCGGCGCGCGCGGACGAGACGGGAGGTGCAAGGGGTACGAGCAGCTCATGCCGCTCGTGCTCCAGACGCTCGTGCGCCTGCGGTGCGTCCTCGCATCCCCACGCGCGCCCTCGGCGCCGGCGCGGCCGATCGAAGAACCGCGTTTTTTTCCACCCGCGACGCGCGCGCTTTTTCCCTTTTTCCCTCTCGCCGCGGTTCCGACAACGATTCCCGGAGACGAGGAGTTCACCTCTCGCCGCGCGCGCAAAAAGTTGCAGACTGCGGAAAGGTAACAACATCGCCCCCCCGCGCGCCGCTCGCCGCTGACGCGCCCCCTCGCCCCCCCCTCGCGCGCAGGTCGGACGGCTGGGGCGACATGGACGTCTCGCGCGTGGACGCGTGGTTCCGCGAGCACTCGCACCCGGCCGCGGTGAACGGGCCGCCGCCGCCCCTCGGCGCGGACCTCGCGAAAATCGGTCGGCGTCTGCTGATCGGCGTGCGCTCGCCGACCAAGGCTGGGTCTGCGGATCTCGAGATCACGAGCTGCCGCCCGGGCACGGTGGACGACGTGATCGCGGCGGCCATGGAGCGCGCCCGGACGTTCACGCCCGCGCAGTACGCGGCCTTCGAGCTGGCGCTGCGGCCCGAGCGATGGCTGCGCGTGGATCGCCTGCACGACGATCGCGAGGTGCGCGCGCGCGCCCCGGCCCTCCCACGCCGCAAATCCCAGAGCCGCGAGCCAGTCGCGTGCGTTCGCGCTTTTTTGCGCTATCCAAGAGTCGCAGACTTTTTAAGTCCGTGGGCCCCTCCCGCGACGCGGCGCGCCACGACGCGACGCGCGCCGCGCACGCGCGATCGATCGACTGACCCTCGCGTCCTCCGCGCGAACTTCCCGCCCTCCAGCATCCGCGCGTGCGCCTGCCCGTCGCTCCGCGCGCGAGCCCCGGCGCGGCCCCCGGGCGCGATCGCGATAAAAGTGAGCATCGCCTCACGATGGACGCCACGCTCGTGGTCTCCGAGGACGCGTTCGAGATGACGGGCCGCGACGATTCCCGCGCGGCCACCCCCTCGGACGACCGCGACGCGCCGTTCGAGGAGGCGACGCCCCTGGAGGCGGCGTGCAAGCTCCTGTTCGGCGAGGACGAGGCCCCGCGGATCATGCGCGCGCTCTCCACCGCGACGGACCTCGAGGCGCGACGCGAGGCCGCGGAGACCCCCCCGGGGGAACGCGCGCGCGATCGGTACGACGACGCGGGTCCTCCTGGTTATGGGGACGACGAAAACATGATGATGATCGCGCGCGACGGCGGCGCCGCGAGGCCTTCTTCGCGCCAGCCCCCGCGCCTCGCGCGCCTCGCCTCGACCACGAGCTGGGACTGGGGCGAGGGCGCGTGCTCGCCGACGGAGTCCGGCGATCGGTTCAAGCGCGTGCAGAGTCTGTGCGACATGGGGGGCGACGCGTCCGACCGCGGCGGCTCCGTGCGCTCGGGCGCGCGCTTCTTCCCGCCCTTCCGCCCCCTCGCGGGGTACGGCGGGCGCTCGCTGGAGTCGCTCGAGGAGGAGGCCGGGAGGGACGGGCCGAAGCGCGCGAGGACCAGCGTCGGGTCCAAGCAGTCCGCCCCGATGGGCGGGGGCTCGCCGAACGACCGGGGGAGCGACGACGGAACCGCGGAGACGCCGGAGCATTCGCCGCTGACGGATTCCGAATGCTTCGAAGACTTCGAAGACGGAGGAGACGCGGACGACGCGGCGCGAACGACGCGCGCGCGTCCGAACGCAACCGATCCCGCCTCGAAACAACAACGCCTCGGAACCTCTCTTCCCTCGAAGGAGAAGGCGCCGTTTAACGCCGACGTCGCGGAGATGTCGGGGTCGGACTCTCCGGGGTCCCTGCCGCGAGGGCCCCCGCCCGGCGTCGTCGAGGGGTCGATGCACGATCCTCGGAGCCGCGCGGAGATTGCGCGCGCGCGCGACCGACGCGCGGCGGCGGCGGAGAAGTCGGAGTCCCTCGACGACGCGTCGCGCGCTCGTTCGAAGGCGCGCGAGCAGGACAGCGAGGCAATGCTCGCGCTGCGGCGACAGTGGAGCACGATGAGCCGCGGGCCGTCCAACGCGTCGCTGTGTCTGCGGGACGACGACGACGAGGCGACGGAGGAGGCGAGGGTGAGGACGAGGGCGCGCGGAGGTGACGGAACGCGCGCCGGAGGGGCGTCGGGCGGCGTTCCCGACGCGAAAAAGAACGCGCATCGCGCGTCGCCGAATACTGTCGCGCCCGAGAAGCGTCGGCACACCGCCGCCAAGTCCTCGACGAAGGGGAACCTCAAGGCTCGCCTGGCTGAGGTTTTGATTCCCACGCGTTCGGTTCCCTCGAACGAGTGGCGGTTCAACACGCGCGTGACGGGTTTGAATTTGGCCAACGCGAGCATCGGCCCCGAGGGGGCGGCGTTTTTGGCCAAGGCGCTTCACGGCCGCGAGAACCCGGACGGGTCCTGGGCGTTCAACGTCACGCTCAGGAGTCTGAACCTCGAGTTCAACAGCATCGGCGACGAGGGCGCGTGCGCCATCCTGGACGCCCTGAGCCCCAAGTGGGTGCCCGGTCCCAAGTCTTCCGACGTCGGATCTTCGAACTCCGGGCGATGGATCTGCAACGGGACGGTCGCGGAGCTGAATCTCAACTTTTGCGACGTCGGGCCCGCGGGCGCGGCGGCGCTCGCGTCTGCGTTGGCGCCTCGCGTCGACCCCGCGACGGGCGGGTGGTTGTACCTGGGCGGCATCACGCACGTCTCGCTGTTTCACAACCACATCGGTCCCGAGGGCGCGCGGAGCCTCTCCGACGCGCTTCGCCCCCGCGCGCACCCGGAGACGGGGGCGGTGTCGTACAACCCGTCGCTGCGCTCGCTCAACGTGGGGCGGAACCAGCTCGGGGACGCGGGGTTGGCGCACGTCGCGCGCGCGTTCGCGCCCGTCAGGGACCCGCGGACCGGCGACTGGGTCCATAACCCCACGTTCAAGCACCTCCACGCGAACATGAACAGCTGCCTGAGCCAGGAGGGGCCGCTGGCGCTCGGCGAGGCGTTCGCGCCGAGAAGGCAGCCGAGCGAGCAAAATGACGTTTCCTCCGAGGACGTTTCGGAAACCCTCGTCGGAGTCAACCAGGCGGTGGTGGCCGCGAACGCCATCATTCCCGCCGCGATGCCCGCGCGAACCTCGCGGTGGGCGTTCGCGAGGAACCTCAGCACGCTCCACCTCGCGAACGTGCTCCTCGGCGAGGAGGGCGGGCGCGCGATCGCGCGGGTGTTGGCGCCGAGGCCCGAGCGGTGGTCCGCGGCAGCGTCGGCGAACGTCGACGGCGAGACGTTTCCGCTCGCGCTAAACGAGGACCTATGCGGCGGGTCCGGCGGCGAACACAACGACGCGGATCTCGAAGAACTTCTGTGGGGCGACCGCGATCATTCGCTCCGCTGGACGTTCCCCTCGAACCTGAAGGTTCTGAACCTCTCCCGCTCTGGGTTGGGCGACGGCGGCGTGAAGCACCTCGCCGACGCGCTTCGTCCTCGGCTCGGGGGCGACGGCGCGTGGGCGCACAACCGAAGGCTCCGCGAGCTCCACGTGGGCGGCGCGGTCATCGGGCCCGAGGGCGCGAGGGCGCTCGCGGACGCCCTCGCGCCGAGGAGGCACAGGGACAGGTTCCTGGAGGAGCAACAAAATAAGCGCGAGGCGCCGAGTCGCGAGGCGCCACCGAGTGACGCCGCCGGAAGGGTCAAGTGTCACTGGAGCGGGTGGGCGCACAACGAGACGCTTCAGGTTTTGGACGTGCGGTACAACGTGATGGGCGCGGAGGGTCTGAGCGCGCTGGCCGAGGCGTTGGCGCCGATCGATCTGGAGCGCGACGTCGCGGGCGCCGACGGGCGCAGGATCGTCGGCGGTTCGACAGAGGGGTTTGCGGGGTCGGGGTCCCCTCGCGGCGGATCCGACGCCGCCTTCGCGTCGCCCGGGGAGCGGAGCGGAGCAGCCCCCCCCGGCGCGGAGACGCCCGAGGGGAAGCAGCAGGGCGGCGACCGCGTCCCGGGGGGCGGCCGCGGAGTATCTTTCGGATCCTTCGGCGGCGCCTTCGGCGGGCGGCGTTGGGTTCCCGGCGGCGGCGCGTTGGCGGTGCTGAACGTCGAGTTCAACGACGCGGGGCCCGAGGGCGTCGCCGCCGTCGCCGAGGCGCTCGAGCCGCGGTGGTCCCCGGGTCCTCCCGCGAGGCGTGACCGTTCTTCGGACCTCGGAGTCGTCCCCGGCGGCGGCGTCTCCGCCGCGCTCGCCGCCGGGACGCCGCCGCCGACTGTTGGCGGATCCTCCTCCCCCGCGGCGGGGTTTTCGCCCGGGTCGTCCAACGCCTCCTCGCCGGTGGGGACGCCGCGCGGCGCCCCCGCGGGGCGCGGCGCGAGGGCCTGGTTCGTGGAACACCACGGCGGCGGCGGAGTGCTCTCGAACGCGAACAACGCGGGAACCCTCGCGGGGACCCATCCCGCCGCGCACGCGTTCGGCGGGGGCGGGGGCGGGTTCGGCGGGACGCCCGGGATCGGGTCGTGGCCCAACTCGCTCGCGGGGTCGCCCCTCGCGAGCCGCGCCGCCAGCCGCGCCGCGAGCCGACCCGGGAGCCGCCCCGCGTCCAGGCCCGCGTCAAGGCCCGCGTCGAGGCCGACGTCGGCGGGACCGGGGAGCGTCACCGGGGAGGGACGAGTCGGCGGCGGCGCGCAGGGTGTAGGCGCGGCGAGCCCGCTCACGCCCGACGGAGGAGGGGTCTTGGCCGGCGCGGGCGCTGCGGGCGCTTTGGGCGCGGGCCCCGGGGGGTTCGCCGGCGCCTTCGCGTCTGCGCGCGCCGCGCACTCGGGGCACCCGAGCTCCTGCCCGGGGTGGCACTGGGTCGCGAACGGGACGCTGCGGGCGCTCGGATTGGCCGGGAACCGCGCCGGGGACGCGGGCGCCAAGGCGGTGGCGCGGTGCGTCACGCCGCGGATGAACTCGGACGGGTCGTTCACCGCCGCGAGGCTGCGGAGCCTCGACGTGAGCGAAAACGGCGTCGGCCCCGAGGGGCTGCACGCGCTCGCCGACGCGCTCGACCCCAACAGGTGGTACTGGAGGGCGGTGAGCGAGAAGCGCGGAGAAGGGAACTCCGGGAACGACGGCGGTCGCTGCTTGGGGTCGGAGAGCCCGACGGAGCTGCGGTCGAACGTGTGTGAGCAGCAGCCTCCGTCGCCGAGCGCGTCGTGCGCGCACTTCGCCGAGCTCTCCGCCGGCGGCGGCGGCGCGCGGACTCATCATCAGTATCAGTACGCCGCGCCGCAGGGGGTTATGATTTCGTCCGCGTCGCAAAACGAGCCGTCGCGCGGCGGCGGGGGGCTTCTTCACTCCGTGCTCACGCACAACGCGGCGGCGACGGCGAAGCTGATGCGCGCGGTGGGGCTGAGGGACGACGACGCGCCGGGGCTGGCGATCGGCGAGAAGGGCGACGCGGCCCAGAGGCTCGACCGAGGAAGCGGCGGAAGCGGCGGAAGCGATCGGTCGGCGCAGGAGAGCGTGCCGTTCGCCGACGGCGCCGCCGCGAACAACGACGGGACGTCGCCGAACGCGTCGCCTCACGCGCCTGGAACTCCGGGGATGATGCCGGGAAACGCGCCGGGGGACGCGACCATGGTCGACGCGGCGGCGATCCAACGAGCGTTCGGCGGGACGCGCGACGGGTCCTCCCCCGGGTGGACGACGCCGCCGGCGCCGGCGCCGTCGCCGGCGCTGGCGGTGCCGGCGGAGATTCGCGCGCTCGGGGTGCGTAAACTCGACGCGACGAGGAACGACGCCGACGCGAGCGCCAGGGCGCGGTTCGCGGGGCTCAGGGCGAACCCGAGGATGAACCCGCACGCGGGAGGGCTCGAGGAGGTGAGCATATGATAAGAGCGACGACGGGTACGGATATGTACGGGTATTTCGGAAGAGACTTTTGGCGACGACGACGTGTACGAGTATGAAGAGGAAGAAGAAGAATGTCCGCGAGGCGACGGCGGTCGAAAGGGGGACCGTCGACGCCGTCGCGCGATGTAGTAAGTATCACGTGAAGGGTATTTATTCGTATAATACTCCTTTCGTCACCGCCTTCGCGTGTTCGGCGGGAGGTCTCGCGTCGCTATTCGCCAGACGTCCTCGGCGTGCTCTCCGTGCGGGTTGGATACGCGGTCGGGCGCCATGCGCTGGGCGAAGTCGTGGTCGACGATCAGCGCCACGCGTTCGAGGCGCACGACGGTCGGCGGGCGCTCGTGCGACTCGAGCCAGACCCCGGGGTTGCCCTCCTCCTCGTCCAGCGGGTGGACCTCGCACCGCTCGTCGTCGACCACGGCGGCGACGTGCCCGAGCGCGAACGTCGTCGGAGACGCGGAGGGATCGGGATGGGGATCGGGACGGGGATGGGGATCGGGATCGTCGTCGTAGAGCACGACGTCGTACGCCTGCACGCGAGCGCCGACCGGGCCGTCGGGGGCGGCGGCGGGGAGGCGCGGGGGGGGGCGCCGGGGCGACGGGGCGGGGCGACGGGGACGGGACGCGAACCGCGCGAGACGCGGGAGGGGGGACCCCGGCGCCGCGCGACGCATCGCGCGCGCGGGAGGATGAAGGCCCGAGGCGAGCGTATGACGAGTTTGAGTGGCGCGACCGCCATCGACCGGGCGGGTTCATTTCTCGGGCGGTCCGAGTGGGAAGTCAGTCGGTCGGGGGCAACAACGAACGACGGGACGGCGCGCTCGTCTTCCTCGAGGGATCTCTCCCTCGGCACACGTCGCGCCGCGCGTCCCGCATGTGGCGCGACGCGGGAGCGAACGCCGCGGACGCCGCCGCGGGCGCGCGCCGCCGCGCCGACCGCGGCGACGCCAACCGCGCCTCCTCCTCCTCCTCCTCCCCGCCGCGGGATGGGGATCGGCGCGCGGGCTCCCGGGCTCGCCGACCACCCGACGCCGCCTCCGGTTCGTCGTCGGCGCGCGAGGACGCGCGGTGGGCGGACGCGCCGCGCGAGACCCGCAGCGCCCTGGTCGAGCTCGCGCTCGTCGCCCTCGCGTTCCTCCTCCTCCCCTTCCTCCGCGCCCTCGTCCGCGTCGGGGCTGTCTTATGTCTCACCGCCATGTACGTCAACAACCCCGCCCGGGACGAGCGAGGGCGCGAGGGGGCGTGGGCGTGTCTCCTCGCCGAGCGCCGGCGCATGATCGCGTCGCGCGACGCGGACTCGCTCAAGCGCTTCGAGCTCTTCACCTTCATCAAGAACCAGGTCGGGGACGCGGTCGCGGTCGTCCAGGGGAGGCGCGTGCTGTGCGACTTCGCGCTCTTCGCGCTGGCGTGGTTGGAGTCTGAGAATCCCGTCGACGCCGAGTGTTTCGCGCTCGGCGCGCTCGGGACGTGGACGCCCGTGCCCACGGCGCCGTTCAGGAAGGTCGCGGTGGCGATCAGCGCCGCGATGGAAGAGGCGGGAGGGAGGGGCTTCTTCCCGGGAGGGGGGGGGGGGAGGGG
>MDSW01127075.1_pt1 | contig 18280 bp, 18 predicted proteins | sample 811171 | NCBI WGS metagenome assembly MDSW01 (sample SAMN05326641, study PRJNA326480) | marine metagenome | isolation source: seawater | place: Atlantic Ocean: North West | collected 2012 | reverse complement strand
TCGCTGCTGCGCTTGTAGGCCTGAGCCTGATCCAGTTGGTCGGCGGCTATATGGCCCTGTTTGGCCAGCGGCTCCAGTCGCTGCAGTTCCTTGGTGGCAAGATCGGCCTCCGCGCGCGCAGCGCCGACATTCTGCTGGGCGGCATTTAACGCCGCTTTGGCGGCGGCAACCTTGGCCTGCGCCTGGGCCTGGGCCCGGGGGTCGAGTGCCTGGGAAGGCAGCGGATTAATGTTGACCAGTACCTGGTGTTTTGCCACCTTGTCCCCCACATTCAGGTCAATTCGGCAGGTGGTGCCTGCCACCTGGGCCGTGATAATGTAGTGGTCTATCACCCTGGTTTTGCCTTCATCCTCTATTGTGACCTGCATGGGCGCCCGGGTTGCGGTGGCGATATCCACCAGGCGTGGTTGTGGTCTGAAGCCATAGCCCAATGCGACCACAATAACCACCAGCACGGCGATCCAGGTGAATTGTCTTTTCCAGTTTGCGCTCATGGCTATTCCTTCGTCTTCAGTGCTGCAATCAGGTCCAGTTTATCCAGTTTTTGCCGCACCAGCAGGCCGGAAACAGCGGCTGCCAGCAACACGCAAAAGGCGGCAAAGGCATAGGTGGATGGTTCAATGACCAAGGGCACACGATACATGTCGTTGTTAACGGTCAGCGTTATGTAACCACACAAAGCACGCCCGAACAGCAGCCCCACAGGCAGTGCAGCCAGGGTTAGCAGTGCCAGTTCCCCCAGTAGAATGTAGGATATTTCGCCCCGGGTGTAGCCCAGTACCCGCAGGCTGGCCAACTCGCGACTGCGCTCGGTAAGGATGATGCGGGCGCTGTTGTAGACAACACCCACCGCGATGGTGATGGCAAACAGGGTCGCCACTGAGGTCCAGAACAACATGGTTTGATCCATGACCCGATGGAAATTTCTGATTTCCTGTTGGCGGATCAGCGCCGCGGCGATGGCGGGACGCTCTTTGATCTGCTGGTAAATCTCATTGGCATAGCGTTCATCGATATACAGGCTGGCACCGGAAATCAATTCGCCTTCCTGCATCAGGCGGTTTAGCGCCTGCAGGCTCATATAAGCGGAGACGCCAAAATCCTCCTGAATCAGCCCCGCCACCGGCAGTGAGGCCTTGCGCATGCGGCCGTCCAGGGTTTCGACCACCACCCTATCGCCGGCCTTCAGGTGCAGGATGCTGGTCGCCAGATATTCATTAAGAATGATGCCGTCGGGCGGCAGTTTAATAACCTGTAGGTCGTTATCCACCAGCCGCCGAATGGAGGCGTCGGGTTCGAGGGCCCAGATCAGGGTACGATAACTGCGGTGTTCGAAGCGCAACCTGACCGGTACGAACCGGAACGGCTCGCCATATTGAACCCCTGGCAGGCTCACCAGCTCGGTGAGGGCGCGATGTGAAGTCGGCTCGTTGAAGACCACGGTCAGATCATCCCGCTGAGACAGAATATAGCGCAGGTGCATCATGAAATTGATGCTGTCCTGCTGAAACTGACCCGTCATCAGAATGCCCACAGACAGGGAAATACCCAGTATCGCCAGCAGAGACTTGACCGGCTTGTGGGCCAGATTGCGCAGGATCATACGGGTGGGGGTGGAGAGCAGGCGTTGCACGCCAATCCGTTCCAGCAGCGATGTGCGGTACACCGCCGGCGCTTCCGGCCGCATGGCGGCGGCGGGTTTCAGGCGTACCGCCGCTCGCACCGCGGCCAGAGTGCCCAATAGCCCGGCGGCGCCGGTGATCAGTGAAACCTGAAGTACTCGCAATGGCTCCAGGGTGTAATCCAGAAACGGCAGGCGAAAATACTCCACGAAAATTTCACTGAGCATATGCCCGAGTGTTGCCCCCAAAGGAACCCCTGCGGTGATGCCAGCCAATACAATCAGCATGATCATTTGCAAATAGTGCAGGGCAATGGCGATGTTTGAATAGCCAAAGGCTTTCAATGCCGCGATCTGCTCGCGCTGGGTGCCAACCAGCCGGGTGACTACGACATTCAGCAGGAATGCAGCGACACTGAGAAAAATGATCGGAAATACACCGGACAGGTTTTCCAGTTGGGTGAGTTCCTGGGCCAGCATGAAATGCGAGGACTGATCCTTGCGGGCGATGGCGCCGACACCACCATAGGGGCGGAGAATGGCATCGATCTGGTCCATAACCGCTGGCGCATCGGCATCACGGGTCAGTGTCAACACCACATGGTTGAATGCGCCGTCCATATCATAGGCCCGCGCCAACGGTGTGCGGCCCATCCACATGACGGCATAGCGTTCGTAGTCAGGAAATGCCCCGCCGGGGGGTACCTGATGGACATACTCCGGCGAGCCACCGCTACCGACGATGTGCAGCCGTTCGCGCTTACCATTAATGGTGACGCGCAGGGTATCCCCCGGGTGCAGTTGGTGGGCCTCGGCAAACGCCTCACTGATAACGATCTCGTTATTGCGGCCGGGTTCAATCAAACGGCCCGCGCGCAGATACAAGCGGTTGAGCAAAGGTTCCCCGCTGTCGGGGATGGAAGTAATGGTGCCGATAATGGGTTCGTGAAAACCTTCCATATCCACCGTCACCGGGGCCACCACCCGGGTGTCCACCTTGCTGACACCGGCTATGGATTCCAAACGCAGCACGACACTCTCTGGTGCCCGCTTCACCGGCACAAAAATCTCAGCGAACCGGTACTCACTGTAATATCGGTCCCGGCTCTGCAGCAACGAGTCCAGTGTGCTCATGAACATGATAAAGCAGGCGACACCACTGGCCATCACCGCGATAATGGCCAGGGTCTGGCCACGCAGATTCCACAGATCGCGCCACAGCTTATGCTCAAGTGCTTTCATGGCGGCTACCAGCTTAGCTCCGACGGGGATTTTTTGTGGGGGTTGCCTTCGATACTGGCAATCATTCCATCACTCAGGCGAATCACCCGATCGGCCATATCCGCGATAGCAACATTGTGCGTAATCACCACGGTGGTGGTGCCCAGTTCGCGGTTCACTTTTGCCAGCGCTTCCAGCACCACGATACCGGTTCTGATATCAAGGGCTCCGGTAGGCTCGTCGCATAAGAGTACCCGAGGCCGCTTGGCGATGGCACGGGCGATGGCGACCCGCTGTTGCTCACCACCGGATAACTGCGCCGGAAAGTGATCCATACGGTCACTCAGCTCCACCAGCTTGAGAGCCTCTTCCGGCGCCAGGGGCTGCGAGGATATTTCCGTCACCAGGGCGACGTTTTCCCGTGCGGTGAGACTGGGAATGAGATTATAGAACTGGAACACGAACCCCACGTGTTCACGGCGGTATTGAGTCAATACCGATTCATTGAAGGTGCTGAGATCAGTGTCGCCGTAGCGCACCGTACCGCTGGAGGGCACATCCAGGCCACCGAGAATATTGAGCAGCGTGGACTTGCCACTGCCGGATGGCCCCAGCATCACCACGAATTCACCTTCATACAGTTCCAGGTCAATACCGCGCAGCGCGCGTACCTCAACCTCTCCCATTTGATAGGTTTTGGTGACGTCGTGGGTTTCAAATACCACGGCCGGAGATGAGTGAGTGGGATTTGAAGTGTCAGACACTGGGTTCGTCATTGTGTGCTTTAGCCATCGGCTCCGATTGAATACGCTATTGTCGGCTCATGCCTGGGATCCATCGGCTGGGGGAACCCGTTGTGGTTGATTATAACCTCGGCTGACTCCCGGGGAGATCACATTATGAAGAGGAGCCTTATAAGATCAAATTTTCAACTTGTATTAACCCGGCATATTAACCAGGTCCAAGACGCGCCTTTACGAACACGCCGTTGCACGCAAGCAGTGCGTTGACAGTTTTCATCCAAATCTCAATTCCTCTAGTCCCGGTCAGCCGCTGGGAACTTATAACGCTAAATATATCAATGCTTTATAGTCTAATTCGTTGACCAGGGTCAGTTTATGGCACGGTTTCTGCGTCAGTGAAGGTATGTGGTTATAACTAGTTAATACAAGTTTCGATGTCATCACAAACCGTTGCCGGGGGGCCGCCATGAAACTGAAAACCAAGTTCCTTTCCACATTACGTGCCACATCACGCGCTACCACATTAAGCGTTTCCACATTAACCGTGGCCATGCTGGCGTCCGCAAGCGCCTATTCCGAAGACATTCGGATTGCCATAGGCCACCAAAGCATGTGCACCGACACCTACACCGCAGGTATTGTCGTCAAAGAACTCAAACTGTTGGAAAAGTATCTGCCGACAGATGGCAAATACAAGGATGCGAACTACGACATCAGCTGGAGTGACTACTCTTCAGGCGGTCCGATCACCAACCAGATGATGGCCAACAAACTGAATATTGGTGTGATGGGTGATTACCCGCTGATCGTGAATGGCGCCAAATTCCAGCAAACTGATTCCCTGCGAACCAAGTATGTGGCCGGGACCGGCTACAACCTGAAAGGCAGTGGCAATGCAATTGTGGTTCCTGTTGGGTCTGATATTTACAGCATTGATCAACTAAAGGGTAAAGACATCTCCGTTCCGGTGGGCAGCGCCGCCTGGGGCATGTTGCTCAAAGCCATGCAGGATAACGGTATCTCCACCAAAGAGTATGGGCTAAAAAACCAAAGTCCGGCGGTAGGCGCAGCCAACATCGCGGCGGCCAAAATCGATGCACACTCTGATTTCTGCCCCTGGTCTGAATTAATGGAGTTCCGTGGAACCGGCCGTAAGATCTATGACGGCAGCGAAACCGGCGTACCCTACCTCCATGGCGTGGTAGTGCGGGAAGACTTCGCGGATAAGTACCCTGAAGTGGTTACGGCGTTCATTAAAGCCGTTTATGAGGCCGGTGAGTGGATTCGTAAAGATCCGGTTGCAGCGGTTGACCTTATGGAGAAATGGACCGGCGTAGAGAAAGAAGTGCTCTATATCTATTTTTCCAAGGGTGGGCACCTGACCCTGGATCCCACCATCAAGCCAAAATGGATTGAAGCCCTGAAGACTGATCATGGAGTTCTGGCAAAAGAAAAAGCCATCCCGCCATTGAACTTTAATGAATGGATTACTGAAAGCTACCTGATTAGCGCCTACAAAGAAATGGGTAAAGATTATGGTGCCGAGAAAGCGGTAATCGTTGACCCGGCTGTGGCCAATGCGGATCTGCCGATGGAAATCTGGCACGCGCGGGATGGTATAACCACCTACAAAACACTTCCGGAATTCCTTGCGGCTGTTAATGAAATGAAGCAGACAGGGGCCAAGTTGAACGCTACCTATGTTTACGATAAAGCCACAGGCCTCAAGTTGTTTGGGAAAACGGCCTTCTTTGTGAAAAGCAAAGATGGTTACGCCACGTTCCTACGTAAACCTGATGCGGATGCCTATGCCAAAAAAATGCAAGGCACGGTGATGGGTATGGAGGACGCATTGGCTCAACTTTCAACCTCTGATAGCGAATTGGTGGCAGCGCAATGAGCTATGCTTTAGCCAATAACAAATCTGCGGGCAAGTCTAAAGACAGATCCAAAGAACAGGCGCCTGAATCCATTCAGGCGCCCACAAACCGGGCACCGGTTCTGTCTGACAGCATCATGGTCAGTAACAACGAGCGTATGGCCAGCAGGTTATCAGCTTTCGTAAAGAGTAAACAGACCCACGGTATTGCTGTAGGGACGCTGTCTCTTTGTGCCGGCATACTACTGTGGCACCTGGCTACGCTCTACAACTTCAATTTTTTTATCAATTTTGAAAATATACCTTCCCCTCTGAAGGTGGCTGATGCGTTTATTGACCATTTGGCGAAGCCGGTTTTTTATACCCATATATTTGTCAGCATCAGGCGCATTCTGATTGCCTATGGTATGGCGGTCTTACTGGGCGTGCTCATCGGGTTGGCAGTGGGTCGATCACGTCTGGCGCGGGCTGCGGTATTACCCTACATTGAGGTGGTGCGACCGATCCCGGCTGTCGCCTGGATTCCACTGGCCATTCTGATGTGGCCCACAGAAGAATCCTCCATTATTTATATCACCTTCCTGGGCGCGCTATTCCCAATCATCCTCAACACGATCCACGGCGTCGAGCAAACACCGGAAGTGATGATCCGGGCGGCCTTGTCATTGGGCGCGAATAAGCTGCAGGTTTTCTGGCACGTAGTCTTACCTGCGGCGTTACCCAGTATTGCCACAGGATTGGCCATTGGTATGGGCGTGAGCTGGTTCTCACTGTTGGCGGGGGAAATCATTTCCGGCCAGTACGGTATTGGATATTTCACCTGGGATGCCTATTCCCTGATCAATTATCCTGACATTGTGGTGGGAATGCTGGTTATAGGAGGTCTCGGCACGCTCTCTACTTATTTGATCAAAGTCATCACTCGGCCGGCATTACGCTGGAAAGAACTACAGAGATAAAAGGACGGGATGATGGTGAACCGGATATCAGTGATTAGTGCGGTGATTAGGCAAAACCTGATGCGTTGGTGCGTAATGACACTGGGAATCGTCGCGGCTTATTACCTGCTGTTGATGCTGAGTCTGATCGTGCGCTTCGGCCACTTTCCGAACTACATCAATGTTTTTGACTGGTGGACCAACGTTAACAGAATCCTGGAATCAACGCCTTCCATCCGTGACAGCATCATCATTATAAAAGACGAATGGCTATTGGAAATTGGCTACATGAACTACGACTTTGGACTGGGGATCTCCGAATGGAGTCTCTTTATCGTGCCTGCCAAAGTGTTGGCTGTGGCGTTACTCGGGGCACTGGTTTCCACTAACTATCTGTTGCTACGTCAGTCATCGTCCTGCCAAAAAATCTCCAGCATTGAGGCCCGTTCAGCGGGGACCGCTACCGGCGTTGGAGCGACACTTATGGCGATAGCATCGATCACCTTGTCTTGGGTGGTGTGCTGCTCCACACCTACCTGGGTTGTCGGTCTGGCCATGTTGGGTCTGGGTGCCACTACGGCACTTTGGCTTGAACCATTGGGTACCTGGCTCAATGTGGCCGGGCTCATCATATTGCTGGGCGTATGTATTCACTTGGCCCGACCAGACGTTGTCGGTACAGAATCCATAGGGGAAATGTCGTGAACACCAGTGTGGTTCCAATTCAGCACAACCTTATGCAGAAGCACCATCAGGATTCCAAGACACGGGGCCATGTGTGCATCGATTCCGTGGGTGTCAGCTTTGGACAGGGTTCGGATCGTAACATCGCGGTTCACGAAACCAGTCTGGACATTAAGCCTGGGGAGTTTGTATGTATGCTCGGGCCATCGGGATGTGGTAAATCCACATTGCTGAATTGTGTAGCCGGTTACGTGAAACCCACCATGGGAAAAGTGTTGCTGGACGATAAGGCGATAAGCGGTCCGGGGCCGGATCGCGGCATGGTATTCCAGCAATATTCTTTATTGCCGTGGAAGACGGTTTTGGAAAACATCGCCATCGGCCCCCGCCTGGCAGGGCATAGTGCGGCTGAATGTCACTCCATCGCCAGGACGTTTCTTGCCATGATTGGTTTAAGCAAAATGGAAAAGCGTTATCCCGGTGAGTTGTCCGGTGGCATGCAGCAGCGAGTCGGTATTGCAAGGGCGCTGGCGAACTATCCCAGTGTTCTGTTGATGGACGAGCCCTTCGGTGCGCTGGACGCACAAACCCGGTTAATGATGCAGGAAAGTCTGCTGGAAATCTGGTCTGAATTTGGCACCACTGTTCTATTCGTAACCCATGACGTGGACGAGGCAATTTTCCTGGCGGATCGCATACTGATTATGAGCGCCAGCCCGGGCACAGTGATAGCGGATCTTAAGGTGGACCTGGAGCGCCCCCGTCGATCAGAAATGGCCACTGCCGAACTTTTCATCTCGTTAAAGCGAAATTGTCTGAAATATATCAGAGCTGAAAGTATGAAAGCATTTGAGCAGCGGGAGTGTGAAGAATGAATAAGTTAGTGGCGCTTCCGGTAGGCCTGATCCTGCTTATGTATAGCGCTCTCGCCGGTGCGGAAAGTGATGACTTCTTACGCCGGGATCCAACCGTGGTGGCGGGCTTTAACCTAACTGACCAGTTTGGAGCGCCTTTTGGTTTGCAGCGGTTAAAAGGTCAATGGTCACTGGTGGTCATCGGGTTCACCAGCTGCCCTGATGTATGCCCAATGACTTTGCTCAGATTGGAGGCCATTCGCGCCCAGCTCGGCATGCGAATGCTGCCCGACAGCATCCCCAAAATAATCTTCGTTGCGGTAGACCGGGATCGTGATGAGAAGGTGCTAAAAGACTATTTGGCGCATTTCCACCCGAATTATATCGGTGTTACCGGTGCTAAAACAGAACTGAATCAGCTGGTGGAAAGTATCGGCGGTATGTTTCGCATAGAGAAGCGCTTTCCCGGCGACAATGCCTATAACGTTCGCCACAGCGCCGGCGTCGCCGTAGTGAATCCCAAGGCGGAATGGGTGGCAACATTGAATCCACCGTTTCACGCCCACCGCACCAGCGAATTTCTGGTACGGGTGATACGGGATGCCAACACGGATCGGCACGCGCGAAATGCACAGTAGAAGGGTTGCGATCATGTTTTTACTTGGCTTTGGTCTGCAGCAGGCACAGGCGGGAATGATTGATAAGGAAGGCATGGCGCCCTGGGAGATCTGCGGGATGTGCCATGGCCTGGATGGGGTCAGCCATATGCCAAAGTTTCCGAAACTGGCTGGCCAGAAAGCAGACTATATCAAGGCGCAGTTCATTGCTTTCATGAATGGCGAAAGAACCAACGATGGTGGCCAAATGCAGGCGATTACCCAAGAAGTGCAACCTGGAGACATTAACCGGATTGCCCACTACTTTTCGCAACAGGCTGCCCCGGCGCCAATAGACGAAAATGTCGATGACCAGTTGTATCAACAAGGCAAGTCGCTATTCGCTGCGGGTAGGGAGGGGTTGCCGGCGTGCCGTAGCTGTCACAATGTCGCGCGATCAGATACACCGTGGTTGGACGCGCAGCACGAAGATTATCTGCAAAAACAACTGAATGACTTTAAATCGGAAAAGCGCAACAACCAAACCGGGTCGATTATGCAAGGCATTGCAAAAGAGCTGCAACCAGGTGAGCAGGAAGCGTTGGTTCACTATCTGTCACGCTCGGCCTTAAGAGAACCCTAATTATGCACTTTTTCTCAACTTGTTATGACATGTTATTACTAACAGGGCCAGGCAATGAAAAATAACGCAATGCAGCACCAGCCGCTTTACCTTCAGATAAAAGATACGCTGAAGAAGCAGATACTGGAGGGCCAGTATGTGCCCTTTCAGAAGATGCCTTCCGAGAGCGAGTTGATGGCGAGCTTTGGCGTCAGCAGGATCACAGTGCGCCAGGCCTTGCGTGATCTCCATCGTGAGGGCCTGATATTCACCACCCAGGGTAAAGGGACTTTCGCCAGCAAACCGAAAGCCATGCAGGATGTACAGCACCTGGAGGGTTTTGAGGAGGCGATGACCTCCAAGGGGTATGAGACTTCGGCCCAGCTGATCAGTATTCGCGAAGTCAATCCCACTAAGGAAGTCCAGGAGAAACTAAATATTCACAGCCGGGATGGTGCGGTGGAGGTGATTCGGGTCAGGCGCCTGAATCGAGAACCAATATCGGTTGATACCTCTTTTTTCCCCATGTCGGTAGGGCGGCAACTGTTTTCCCGGGACTTGGGCAGGGACATTTTCCCGCTACTGGAAAATGAACTGAATATCCCGCTGGGGCGTGCCGATATTAGCCTGGAGGCGCGACCGGCCGATGCCAACATCGCCAAACTGCTGCAAATGGATCCCGGCGCACCGATCATGTGGGTCCAACGTCTGACCCATGATGTAAACGACAATCCCGTGGATTATGAGTACCTGGCATTTCGCGGTGACTCCTACAAATACCATTTCCATGTTGAACGCGATCGAACCCGTACATCCGGTAAGCAAGGGGGCTTATGATGACTCAACTCAGTGATATCAAGATCAAAGACATAGACGTTCTGGTGATTGGCGGAGGCACCGCCGGCCCAATGGCCGCTATCTCGGCAAAAGAAAAAGACCCCAACGCATCGGTTATGTTGCTTGAGAAGGCTAATGTGAAACGCTCTGGCGCTATCAGCATGGGTATGGACGGCCTCAACAATGCGGTGATTCCCGGGCACGCCACACCTGAACAATATACCAAGGAAATCACCATCGCCAATGACGGTATTGTGCTGCAAAAAGGCGTTCTCGAATACGCTGAGCGCTCGTTCGGCATGATTCAGAAACTGGATAACTGGGGTGTTTACTTCCAGAAAGACGAAACCGGCGAATACGATGTGAAGAAGGTTCATCATCTGGGAACCTATGTGTTACCGATGCCTGAAGGTCACAACATCAAGAAGATTCTCTATCGTCGGTTGCGCCGCAACCGCGTGGTGGTGGAAAACCGGTATCAGGCTATCCGGCTGTTGAAAGATGATGACGGCGCCGTCAGCGGTTGTATTGCCCTGGCTACCCGCGATGCGGAGGTAATCGTCATACGCGCCAAAGCGGTGGTGCTTTGCACTGGCGCGGCCGGTCGCATTGGCCTGCCCGCATCCGGTTATCTGTACGGTACCTACGAAAACCCGACCAACTGCGGTGATGGCCATTCTATGGCATATCACGTGGGTGCTGAGCTCTCCGGTCTGGAGTGTTACCAGATCAATCCATTGCTCAAGGATTACAACGGTCCGGCCTGTGCCTATGTGACCGGTCCGTTGGGTGGCTACACCGCAAACGCCAACGGTGATCGCTTTATTGAGTGCGATTACTGGAGCGGCCAGATGATGATGGAATTCTATAACGAGCTGCAGAGCGGCAATGGGCCCGTCTTCCTGAAACTGGATCACCTTGCCGAGGAAACCATCGAGGAAATTGAACAGGTACTTCATACCAACGAACGGCCGAGTCGAGGCCGTTTCCATGATGGGCGTGGCAACAATTATCGTACCAAAATGGTGGAGATGCACATCTCCGAGATTGGCTTCTGCGCCGGTCACTCAGCATCCGGAGTTTGGGTCAATGAAAAAGGTGAAACCACCGTGTCTGGACTTTATGGCGCCGGTGATATGGCTTCCATTCCTCACAGTTATATGTTGGGTGCCTTTGTTTACGGTGAGATCTGCGGTCAGAATGCTGTGGAGTTTGCCAAGAATCGATCTCTACCCGCACTTGATGATAGCTTCATTCTCAGTCAGAAGGAGCGAATTCTTGCGCCGCTTCAGCGTGAGGATGGCATTCCTCCGCACCAGTTCGAATACAAGCTGCGGCGGCTGGTGAACGACTATTTACAACCACCCAAGATCACCAAAAAGATGGATATAGGGTTACAGCGTTTGAAAGACATGGAACGTGATATTGAGTTTCTGTATGCCAGAGATCCCCATGAGCTATTACGTGCTAATGAAGCCCAGCATGTTCTGGATTGCGCGTTGATGGCGGCGCAAGCCTCAATGTACAGGCAGGAAAGTCGCTGGGGTCTGTACCACCATTTTGTGGATCACCCCGAGACCAATAATGAGGATTGGTTTTGCCATGTTCAATTATACAAGGACGATAACGATCAGATGGCCTGTAAGAAGCGCCCCGTAGATCCCTACGTGATTGAACTTGACGAAGAGGAAAAGACTGCCTACCAGAAGATGCGGATTCAAAAAGTCAGCTGATACGACCAGGAGTAAGACCTATGCCTACTGCAAATCAAATTACCACGGTGCCCGTGGTGGTCGACAACGACAAGTGTATTGCCGATAAAGGGTGCCGGACCTGCATTGATGTCTGTCCGCTGGACGTTCTGTGGATCGACGAAAAAACCGGGAAAGCCCACATGCGTTACGATGAATGCTGGTACTGCATGCCTTGCGAGGCGGACTGCCCGACCGATGCGGTTACCGTTAATATCCCCTACCTGCTGCGTTGAGGTGTTTATGACTGAGTATTCTGATCCGTTATTGGCATCCATTGCCGAGCGCTTGCAGGACAGCGATCCGGGAATTCGCCGGGTGGCGGTTATGGATCTGGTGGATAGTGTTGACGAGGATGGCGTTAACCTTCTGCTACAGGCTTTGTCCGATGAAGATGATTTGGTGCGTCTGGAGGCCGCCAGGGTCATCGATGAGTTCGATCCGGCGGACATGATGGAAGCCCTGGTGGATGCGCTTAATGCAGCAGATCGCAATGTGCGCAATGCCGCGGCCAAAGCATTGGCGGACCTCAAGGATCCGGACGCGGCACCCGCATTAATCGCTGCGCTGAAATCGGATGATGCTTTTGTGCTCGCGTCCATACTGCGTTCCCTTAAGCAATTGTGTATCAAGGATGCCCGCCCCTATGCCATTGAGCTGCTTGGTCACGAAGATCCCGGTGTCCGGCGGGAAGCTGTTGGAGTGCTTGGCTATCTTCAGGAAATAGAAAACCTGCCGCAGTTGAAAGCTGTGGCCAAAGCCGATGCAGACGCCGAGGTTCGGCGCAGCGCCGTCGGTGCTTTGGTCTATGCCGCGCCCGAAAAAGTGGCGGACACACTGATCAGCGCTATTTCCGACGACCATTGGCAAGTGCGTTGCGAAGCCATTCGCAGCCTGGGGCGACTCAAGGTTTACGATGCAAGATCCGCCCTGATCGATGCAATCAATGATAAACGCTGGCAGGTCCAGGAGAAAGCGGCCGAGGCTATCGGCATGGTGGGGGCTGTCGAAGGCATCCCTGCCTTGGGGGCGTGTATCGATAATCCCATCAGTAACCTGCGTAAAACCGCAGTTGCCGCTCTGGGAGAGCTGGCCCATGAAGATGGTTTGCCCTATATCCGTCGGGCATTGGAAGATAACGATCCCGACGTTCGCAAATTGGCACGCTGGGCGCTGGAACGGTCTGCGCCCCAGGGCACAAAAACCAATTAAAGGCTGAAATCCTGCCTGCTTACGCAACAAGGGCTTTTGGAGCTTGGGCTTTTCGGAAATGGGCATTTGAAACATGGGAGAAAAACGTGACCTTTGTAGTGACCGAATAATGCATACGCTGCAAGTTTACAGATTGTGTGGAAGTCTGCCCGGTGGATTGTTTCCACGAGGGTTCCAATTTCCTGGTCATAGATCCGGAAGAATGCATTGACTGTGCGCTTTGCGTTCCGGAATGCCCGGTGGAAGCGATCTACGACGCTGCTGATCTGCCCCCTGAGTTAGAGGAATATATTGAAATCAATGAAAATCTTTCCAGGGACTGGCCTGTTATTGATCATAAAGTAGATGCTTTGCCAGACGCAGAGGACTGGGCTGATCTTCCCAATAAACGCCAACATTTAACGGAGTCTTTATGATTGATCCCAGCATCGCTCCGGTGGATATCAGGCTACACAAAACAAGCTCGGAACTATCCATAACATGGGCTGATGGCATTGAAACCATTCTATCTGGGGTTTCTTTGCGGGCGCACTGCGCCTGTTCCCGCTGTCGGGCCCGCAACCTCATAGGCACACCGCTTATTAACGACAACGCCAATATCGAAAGCGTGGCCATGGCCGGTGTCGCCGGTCTCCAGGTCATATTTGCAGATGGCCACGACAAAGGTGTATTTCCCTGGGCGTATCTGCGGGCCATTGATGCCGGAAGGGCGGTGGAACACCTGAGCAGTTAATTTTCGCCATGATTAGACAGTCCTATGAACTGGTCAGGAATTCCGCTTTGCCACTGATGCCAGGGCTCCTGATCAGTCTGACCATTGTGTTCGCCGCTCACTATATCAGCGCTCAGTACGGCAGCCCGCTGGTATTAACCACCGTGCTGTTGGGCATGGCATTCAATAATCTGTCCCGATACGATGAATTCCGACCGGGGCTGGAGTACAGCGCCAAGGTAGTGCTTCGATGTGGCGTCGCCCTGATGGGGATAAGAATTACCTTCGAGCAAATCGGCGTCTATGGCCTGGAGCCTATTATTCTGGTGGCCATTTGTGTCTGCTCCACCATTTTATTCAGCGTGCTGGTGGGTAAATGGATCGGGGCGGATCGCTTTACGGCGCTGCTTACGGGCGTTGCCACCGGGATCTGTGGTGTTTCCGCCGCGATGGCCTTCCTGGCTCTCCAGTCCGGGAAGCGCGCGGGTGATACGCAAGTGGCCTGTACCCTGGTGGCGGTCACCTGCATCAGTACCATGGCCATGATTTTGTATCCCGCGTTGCTCTCGCATCTTGATTTACCGGCCGCTACCGCTGGTATGTTTCTGGGCACCACTGTGCATGATGTGGCCCAGGCTATTGGCGCCGGCGAAATGCTGTCTCCCGAAGTGGCGGACGCCACTATCTACACCAAAATGCTACGGGTGTCATTATTGGTGCCCGTACTTTTTACTTTAAGTGCCTTCTGCCAACCAACCGATGGTGCAGCGAAAACCATAGTCCATCGCTTGCCGTTATTTCTTCTGGTCTTCATGATTATTGTTCTGCTGAACAACCTGATCTCCATTCCACCCGTTGTGCAGCAGTCCATGAGTTCCATCTCCCAGTTCTGTTTGGTGATGGCCATGGCGGCGCTCGGTGTTCGTACTAACCTGTTGGATCTGTTTACCATAGAGAAGCGGTCTCTATCGTTGGTGCTCCTTAATACCGGCTTTATTGTATTGATCTCCACTTTGATGCTGTCTTTTTAACTTGTATTAGTTGCTATAACCTCCCCGCCCGTTTCACACAGCCCCATAAGCGTGCACGTTATTCGCCGAAAGCGCGGCTTGGCATATGCTCCGGTTCGGCTTGGGTAAATGGTCTATTTCCCAATAAGCACGCTGTGAATAGACAGCCGTTATCTGGCCGAATGGACCCTTCATAATCCTCTCGTCAACATTTTCCGCCGCAGAAAAGCCAGTTGAGTCTGGAGTGGCAACTCCTTCGGACATACATCCTGACAACCCATCAGCGACATGCAACCAAAGATCCCATCATCGTTGCCAATAACCTCGTAATAGGCGGTATCATCACGCCTATCCCTGGGGTCCAGGCGCAAGCGGGCGATTTTGTTCAGGCCCACGGCCCCCACAAAGCTCTCCCGCATCACCGCGGTGCCGCAGCCGGCCACGCAACAACCACATTCAATACAGCGTTCCAGTTCGTAAATCTGTTCCGCCCGGGCGGGCTCCATGGTGGTTTCCAGGCGATCCAGGTCCGGCTCCCCATCGGTGTGGACCCAGGTTTGCAGCCGTTCGCTCATGCCCCGCATCCAGTGACCGGTGTTTACTGATAGATCGCCGATCAGTTCGAATACCGGCAGCGGTGCCAGCCGGATGGTGGTGGGCAGGGATTGGGTGAGAGTGCGGCAGGCCAGATCGGGGCGGCCGTTGATCAGCATGGCGCAGCTGCCGCAGATACCCGCGCGGCACACAAAATCAAACTGCAGGCTGGGGTCCTGTTCTTCCCGGATCAGATTCAGGGCGATAAACAGGGTCATACCGCCGGTTTCTTCCAGGGTATAGGTTTCGAATCGCGGCTCGCTGGTGGGGTCCAATGGGTTATAGCGGAAAATTTCGAACCGCAGTTGACGTTCGTTTTGTTTTGTTTGAGCGGCATCGGTGGTGGGAATCCGCTGCGCTTGAGGTGAGTTCATGGGGCTTCCCCCTCAGAGTTTTCCTGAAAGCGGGCATTGGTGTTGCGGAATCGCTCCGGCAGCAAATGGCGAAACGGTAGTAACTGTTGCTGGCGCTGAAAGCGGTCAGTCGATTGTTGGGTTACGGTATCCACCTGCTGTTGGCGGGCCTCCGCATCCGGGTGGGGAATAAAGTCTTTCTTGCCATAGCCGCGCCAACCCGGCGGCAGTTCCATGGTCATGATATCCAGCGGTTCGTAGTTCAGTTCGGGACTGGCGGCCCCCTCGGGCCAGTGGGCCAGGGTGCGCTTGAGCCACTGGCTATCATCCCGCCGGGGAAAATCCAGGCGGGTGTGGGCGCCGCGGCTTTCGGTGCGGTTGAGGGCGCCCCGGGCCACACACAGGGCCAGTTTCAACATGCGGGGCAGGCGATAGGCCAGCACCAGCTCCGGGTTCACTCCCGGGGCGTTGGACTGCAGGCCCACCCGGGTGCTGCGTTGCAGCAAATCCTGCAGTGCATCCACCGCGGTTTGCAGGCTGTCCCCGTCCCGGTAAATGCCCACCTGGTCGGTCATCAGAGTTTGCATCTGTTTAGTCAGTTCGCTGGCTTTTTCTTTGCCCTTGTTGCTGGCGATACGCTGAAGCTCATCCTCTTGCCGGCACAGAAAACCCTTCACCAGAGCGGTGTCAATGCTGGATTCCCCCGCCTCGGACTGGCAGTAATCCGCAATGCTTTCCCCCAGGATCATGCCGGCGACGACGGTCTCAGCCACCGAATTGCCCCCCAGCCGGTTAAAGCCATGCAGGTCCCAGCAGGCGGCTTCGCCGCAGGCGAACAATCCCTGTAACTGCGGGCTCTGGCCCAGGGCATCGGTGCGCACACCCCCCATGGAATAGTGCTGGGCCGGGCGCACCGGAATCCGTTCCCGGGCCGGATTGATGCCCAGGAAATGCTGGCATATCTCCTTCACTTCCCGCAGTTTGTGGTTGATGTGCTGTTCCCCCAGCAGGCGGATGTCCAGCCACAGGTGTTCGCCGAAGCGGGAGCGGGCGCCATGGCCCTGTTTGATGTGGTACTCCATATGCCGGGCCACCACATCCCGGGAGGCCAGCTCGGCTTTGTCCGGTTCGTAATCGGGCATAAAGCGGTGACCGTTGCCATCCAGCAGCAGGCCACCGTCGCCGCGGCAGCCTTCGGTCACCAGAATACCGGCGGGGAAGATACCGGTGGGATGAAACTGCACCGCTTCCATATTGCCCAGGGTGGCGACGCCGGTTTCCAGGGCAATGGCGGCGCCCATGCCTTCGTTGATCACGGCGTTGGTACTGTTGCGGTAGATGCGTCCAAAACCACCGGTGGCGATGCAGGTGGCGTTGGCGGTGTGGGCAAACAATTCGCCGGTTATCAGGTTGCGCACGATAGCCCCGTGGCAACGCCGGCCATCGTGGATCAGCGCCAGGGCCTCGGTGCGTTCCAGCACCGGAATATTGGCGGCGATGGCCTGGTCACTGACGTTGTATAGCATGGAGTGGCCGGTGCCATCCGCCACATAGCAGGTGCGCCACTTGGCGGTGCCGCCGAAGTTGCGCGCCGTGATCAGGCCGTGGGCCGCCTGCGCCTCCTCCAGTTCCACTTTCTGGCCGTTAATAATGGCGCTGTGCCGGCCCCCCTGCACCCGGTTCCAGGGTACGCCCCAGTGGGCCAGTTCCCGCACCGCCTTGGGGGCCATATGCACGAACATACGCACCACCTCCTGGTCTGCGCCCCAGTCACTACCGCGCACGGTGTCGGCAAAGTGCACATCCTCGTTGTCGCCGTAGCCTTTGACGGCGTTGGCCAGGCTGGCCTGCATGCCCCCCTGGGCGGCGGCGGAATGGGAGCGTTTGGGCGGCACCAGGGACAGGATGGTCACGTCCAGGCCCCGGCGGCGGGCACCGATGGCGGTGCGCAGGCCCGCCAGGCCGCCACCGATCACCAGCACATCGCTATACAGGATCTTCATGGCAACACCCCCTCGGTCGCAGTAGAGACGGGTTGCGGATGATAGCGTATTCCCGGTTGTTCCTGCAGGGTGCTTCCCAGCCGGTAATAGGCCAGCAAGGTGCACAGCCCCAGGATAATAAAGAACAGGCTCAAGCCCCATTTCAGCAGGCTTAACCGGCGCCGCAGCACCGGCACCGGCCAGGCCGGGAAACTCAACCACTTCACCGCCAGCCGGTAGAGGCCGATGGCGCCGTGCAGTTCCACCGCGAACAACAGGATCAGATACAGGGCCCAGTGGGTGCTGTACACCCGCGCCGCGGAGGCATAGGGGCCGATCTGATCGGGTTGGGAGAGCATGCCGAACAGGTGCATGGGAGCGAGAAAAAACAGCAGGAAACCGGTGACCACCTGCCACCACCACAGGGTGGTGTCGGGATGCCGCATACGGGCCTTATGCCCCAGGAACAGCTGGTACTGCCGGGTGTTGTGGGGAAACTTACGCAGGGCCAGCGCGGCGTGCAGCATAATCAGCACCAGGATGCCGGCCGCCGCCGCCGACACCAGGGCCGGATAGGAGCGGCCGAAAATATATTAACCCGGCTTAGTAATATCTCTGATATAATGCGCGGATGACTAAAAAAATAGATACCCGCAAATTACCTTTTGAAG
>MDSW01085315.1_pt1 | contig 18287 bp, 14 predicted proteins | sample 811171 | NCBI WGS metagenome assembly MDSW01 (sample SAMN05326641, study PRJNA326480) | marine metagenome | isolation source: seawater | place: Atlantic Ocean: North West | collected 2012 | reverse complement strand
AAGGGCTAGGAGGAAGTTAATACCCCGCTGGAGGCCAGGAGCCACGGGGGCTGTAGAGGATTATGTCTTTTTAAGACGGAAAATCCCCAGGACCCCAGTTACTTTTGGCGATCCTCATTTCTGATGTTGGCATCACCCTGGCGCATTTTGCCAGTCATCGCCTCTCTTCACTGTGGCGCCTTCATGCCGTTCATCACAGCGTAAAACGGCTATACGGTTTTAATGGTCTTATGAAACATCCATTGCATCAATTGATAGAAACCGTCGCAGGAACGACACCATTGCTCTTTGTAGGAGTGCCACAAAATGTCCTGATGTTGTTGGTGGTTGCAGTAGTGCTTCAGTTACTATTGCAGCACTCGAACGTGGCGTATTTTACTGGACCGCTGAGGAGGGTTCTCGCAATCAACGCGGTGCATCGTTTCCACCACTTAAATACGGCAGAAGAAGGCGATGTGAACTTCGGGCTTTTTACCACCTTGACGGATCGCTTGTTGGGAACGGCTTATTTTGACTCTGAACGAACGATCGGTACTAAAGATCTTGGTATCGCTTCAACGCCGAATTATCCAGCTGACTATTGGCAACAGTTGATGCAGCCTTTTCGACGGGACAAGACATGAGGTTATTTAGTAATTGATAAATCCGAGAACACGCTCCACATGCCACAGCGGGAGCGTGTTCTCCACTTACCTCATTCCTTTGTTGTTTTCATGGTCGCTGTTATCGCCTTCATCATGAACTTGATGATTCCTACTACCTATGGTACTCACAATAAAAATACATACCCCTATGAATATCGCTGTATCAGCCAGATTGAATGCTGGCCAATGAGAATAGCTCCAGTGAAAATCAAGAAAGTCCACTACCGATCCACGCCATACACGATCAACCAGGTTGCCCAATGCACCACCAAGCAGCATCGAATAGCTCGCCGCTTCAAGCCGGGTTGGACGCCGCCGCATTGTCCAAACCAACCAAACCGATACGCCAGAGGCTAATGCAATAAAGAAATAGCGTTGCCAGCCACCAGCATCAGCTAGCAAGCTGAATGCAGCCCCAGGATTCATCATGTGTACGATATTAAGAATTGAGTTAATCTCCACGCGCTCACCGTACTCTATCGTACGCTCAACGGCATACTTACTCGCCTGGTCCATCAGTAATATCAAACCGGAAAGACACAGCCAACCACAAAAGGTGTTTGTCGGGTTAGAGTTCGCCATGAAGTTAATTTTCTTTTCCTCCAATCGGTAGCGCTTGCTCGACAGGGGTGACGTATACCCAACCGGATATGTTGGGTCCGATTTTCCCGGTTTTGCGTATGATAGCCGTCACCTCATCCACCTGATTGTCATCACAGACCAGAGATAATTGTACTTCTGAGATAACCACGCCAGCTTCGGCAGAATAGGCCAATTCCCGCTCCCCGAGGGGCTTCAAAGTACCCTTGATGTCGAGTAGCGATAGGTTTTTGTAACCCGCGTCACGCAGTGCGTCGATGACATCAGCGGACCGAACGTGATGTATAAAAGCGGTAATTTGTTTCATGTGAATACTCCAAAAAAGTGTCGTCATTGCTGTTGGATGGATCGCGACAATCGGTTGGGTGCCGCGATCCTGAGGGTGTCACTGAGCGATCGGATCGCCGTTGTCATCAATCTCTTTTGGCTTTCGCCAAGCCAGTCGATAAAGGCCGGGAAGTACCAATAGAGTGAGTAACGTGGATGAGATAATGCCGCCGATGACTACCGTGGCCAGTGGTCTTTGGACTTCTGCTCCAGTGCTGGTGTTGAGTGCCATCGGCAAGAAGCCTAATGCAGCCACCAGAGCGACCATCAAAATCGGCCGCAATCTCAACATGGCGCCGCCCTGAATCGCCTGCTCGACGGATTCACCCCGATTGAGCTCATCTCGAAAGGCCGACACCATCATGACCCCCGTCAGTACAGAAACCCCGCATAAGGTAATAAACCCAACGCCGGCTGTGATCGAGAGGGGAATATCTCTTAACCACAAGGCGATAACGCCACCGGTCAGCGCCAGCGGTACGCCACTGAAGACCAATGCCGCATCTTTTGCCGAACCAAAGGTCATCATCAACAGTGCAAAAATCATCACCAAAGTGACGGGGACAAGCAGGCTTAACCGCTGCGAGGCCGATTGCAGTTGCTCAAAGGTGCCTCCATACTCCAGCCAATAGCCGGGCGGCAATTTCACCTGCTGCGCAACTTTGCCCTGAACTTCAGCCACAAAACCACCCAAATCACGACCGCGAACGTTCGCGCTGACAACCAGTCGCCGCTTGCCGTTTTCGCGAGAGATCTGATTAGGTCCAGGGGCCAGCGTGAGACTGGCCACTTCCCGCAGCGGTACGTAGCCGCCCTCTGGCAGCGGTATCGGCAAACGTTCCAACGCGCGCAAGTCGCCCCTTATGCCCTCGGCCACTCGCACCACTATCGAAAACCGCTGGTCGCCCTCAAAGATCAGGCCGGCTTCCTCACCACCCGTGGCGGCGGCGACCACGTCCTGTACATCGGCGACATTCAAACCATAACGATACAGGGCTGAACGATCCGCATTAATGGACAGAATAGGTAACCCAGACACCTGCTCGACCTTAACCCCTTCGGCGCCCTCGATGCCAGTCAATACCGCCGCGATTTCGCTGCCCGATTTAAGCAGCTGGTCCAAATCATCGCCGAACACCTTGATCCCGAGGTCTGATCGCACACCAGAAATCAATTCATTGAAGCGCAGTTGGATCGGCTGGCTGATCTCATAGGCATTTCCCGGCAACAACGTCAGTTTCTCACCAATTTCTTCCAACAGCTGCGCTTTGGTTTTATCAGGATCGGGCCATTCACTGCGATCCCTGAGCATGACATAGCCATCGGAAATGTTGGGCCCCATGGGGTCACTGGCAACTTCGGCCGTGCCGACGCGCGCGAAGTAGGTTTTGACTTCAGGGATTTCCAGAACCGCTTTTTCCAGTTGAAACTGCATATCCAGGGATTGAGTGAGACTGGTGCCGGGTATTCGCAGTGCCTGGACGGCAATATCGCCCTCATCCAGATTAGGGATAAATTCCGTCCCCATCCGCGTGGCCAGTGCGCCGACCAAAACCACAAAGATCAGGGCCGCAGACAATACGAGAACGCGAAACTTTAGCGCCCACGCCAAAACCGGGGCGTAAAACCGTTTGGAGTGGCGAACAATAAAATTGTCCTTCTCCTCGATATGCCCCGTCATAAACAGCGCCACGGCGGCAGGGACGAAGGTGAGTGACAGCACCAACGCAGACAGCAAGGCCATGATCACCGCCATAGCCATGGGCGTAAACATTTTGCCTTCCACGCCCGTCAAAGCCAGGATGGGTAAGTTCACCAGAATCACCACTAACACGCTGATCAAACTCGGCGCAAAAACCTCGCGGGTGGCCGCAAACACCGTTTGAAAACGCTCATCCAGTTTTAAGGTGCGCCCAAGATGATGCTGTCGCCCAGCCAAGCGCATGATACAGTTTTCGACAATGATCACCGCACCATCCACAATCAAGCCAAAATCGAGTGCGCCCAAACTCATCAGATTGGCGCTGACCTTGGTTTGCACCATGCCCGTCATCAACATCAACATCGACAATGGAATCACCATTGCGGTGAGTAAGGCCGCCCGGACGTTGCCGAGCATGATCAGGAGCACGACGACAACCAATACCGCACCTTCGGCCAGGTTGGCCTGCACCGTGGCAATGGTTTTATCGACCAGTACCGTACGGTTATAAACCGGTTCGGCAATCACGCCCTCGGGCAGCGTCTTATTGATCTCCAACAACTTGGCCGACACATCCTGGGAAACCGTCCGACTATTACCTCCCAGCAGCATGACGGCGGTACCCAATACAGTCTCCTCACCATCGCGAGTAGCGGCACCTGTGCGCAACTCTTTGCCGAATCCGACCTCGGCCACATCAGCCACGGTAATGGGTAACCCGGCTCGACGAGCGACGATGATTTTTTCGATCGCAGGGATGTCAGCCACCTGTCCGGGGGCGCGGATTAAATATTGCTCACCATTTTTTTCAATATAGCCAGCACCGATATTAGCGTTGTTTTTCTCCAGTGCCGCTACTAAATCATCAAAGCTGAGCTGGTAGGCCAGCAGTCTTGAAGGTTCCGGCGTGATGTGGAACTGCTTCTCGAAGCCGCCAATGGTATTGACTTCGGTGACGCCGGGAACCAGGCGTAACTGCGGACGGATCACCCAATCCTGCAAGGTACGTAAGGCCGTCGCATCATAGGGCTCACCATTTTCTTGCAAGGCGCCCGGTTTCGCATGCACTGCATAGTGAAAGATTTCACCGAGTCCTGTGGCAACGGGCCCCATCACCGGACCGATTCCTGAAGGCATCTCGCTTTTTGCCTGCTGCAAGCGCTCGTTGATAAGATTGCGGGCAAAGTAAATGTCCGTGCCTTTTTCAAACACCACGGTCACTTGGGACAGAGCATAGCGTGATACCGAACGTGTACTCTCCACGTGGGGCAGCCCTGTGATCGCCAGTTCCACCAAGTACGTAATGCGTTGCTCCACTTCCAGCGGTGAGTAGCCGGGAGCTTCGGTATTGATTTGCACCTGGACATTGGTGATATCGGGTACCGCGTCGATGGGTAGGTGCTGATAGTTCCAGACACCCAGGGCACCAGTTACCAGCACCAGAAACATCACCAGCCAACGGCGTGCGATGGAAAATTGAATCAGTTTATCGATCATCAGACACTCCTTCGATGAGCGGCAATGAAAATGCTGTTCCGGCCGATGGTATGCAGAATGTCTTTCAGGAAGTGATTAATCATCATCGCCAACCTCCCCTTTACCCAATTCCGCTTTCAAAATAAAACTGTTGTTGCTGACATACACTTCATCTGCGGACAGGCCGGACACTACTTCGCTTAGCTCGCCGTCGGTGCGTCCCAAAGTCACTGTACGTGCTTCAAAACCTTCCTCACCCCGAACAAAAACGACAGGGTTATCCTCGACGATTTGCAAGGCTTCGTTGCGGATCACCATTGGAGCGGCTATTTCGGCGCGGGTGATTTGCGCGTTGACAAAGAGACCGGGTTTCCAAATGCCATTCGGGTTGTCGATCAAAGCGCGCGCCATAATGGCCTGATTACCAGTTTGGCCAAGCGGCGCAATATAGATGATTTTTCCCTCTGCGATATGGGTCGAATCGAGACTGAGAATGCGAACCCGCTGGCCTAATTCAACCTGAGCAACATCCTTGGGAAAAACCGACAGCTCCACCCAAACCGTTGAGAAATCCTGTACTACCAACAACGGGATATCCGTAGTGTGCTCGCCAGCGTTTGCATTACGCTGGGTAACGGCACCATTGAGTGCGGATACTATCGAATAGGTTTTCAGACTTTCATTCGCTTCCACAGTCACCAGGGGTTCGCCTTTGCGAACCGGATCACCAACACTTTTTTTAACTTCCCGAATAACGCCGTCGAAGCGTGCCGTTACCGACTGTACACGCTCTGCGTTGGTGGCGACGACGCCATATACTGGCAAAACATCGCGGATGGTGCCCGAGGTAACGGTTGCCAGCGTAATGCCGGCATGTTTTATCTGCTCCTGGGTCAGCTCGACGTGGCCTTCTTCACCGTGCTCTTCCTCTTCTCCGTGACCCGTCTCGGCGAAAGTTTGTCCAGACAACAGGGTGATCGCAAAGCAACACGTAATTAGACGGATAAATGATTTTTTTAACTGGGTATTTGATTTCATTGTGGGGTTCCTGAAAATGTGTTGTCTTCGCCATACTGTGTCAAGGCCAAGGGCTCTGCTGTTAGCTGCTCAATTTCTGCACCATAGGTTAAGGCGGCTGCGGCCGCTTCGATCTGGGTGCGCCTGGCGCTCAATAATTCCTGCCGCGCGCTGACATAGTCGAGATACCCGTAGCGACCGCGTTGATAGGCCGCCTGAGTTTCTACCAGGGCCTGCTCAAGGGCGGGAATGATGGCGGTGCGCAGTGCCTCTACCGCGACAATGGCTTGTTTGCGGTTGTGAAAAGCCCGGAACAGTTGCGTGTGTAGATCCAGCAGCATTACATCGCGCTCTGCCAACACCTGATTTTTTTCGGCCAACGCGGTCGAAACGGCGCCGACATTTCGCTTGCCGGAAAACAACGGCATGCTGAAACCCGCTACCAACGCGGTGTCATCGGTTTCCTGCAAGCGACGAACCCCCACCGACCAACTGATATCGGCACTGGATTGGGTTTGAGCAAGGCGTATTTCTGCTTCTTTGAGGCGGGACTCTGCTGCGAATACTTCTATCGCAGGATTTTTTTCAACTTTGGCGTACAACAGGTCGAATGCCACGTCCTCGCCAAACTGGAATAGATCACCTTCCACTTTGTCAAAGTCCGGTGAGGTTACCCCCCACAGGGCAGACAACGACACTTTCAAATAAGCAAGCCGTTGCTGCTCCGAAAGCAAAGCGAGCTTCGCTTGCTCGGCAGCGGCCTGTGCCCGTTTGACTTCCGCCTCGGGTGTCGCTCCCGCCGTAGCCCGCTTTTTCACAATGCGTAAGCTCTCGCTCGCCAACTGGGCGGCCTCGCCAGCCAGGGTGACCTGCTCCTGTGCCGCTAGCACATCGACGTAACGGCGGGTGACTTCGCCCAATAAGGCCAAGGATTCCACCTGTCGGCTGGCATTGAGCACCGACCGACTGTGGGAGATTACGCCTTGCCGTGCCGCGCGCTTATCCCCCATTTCGATGACCGAAGACAGCGCAATGGTGAGTTCAGCACCACCTGCGCCGCTGAAGTCCCCAGTGCCCCCGACATTTTCAGCGTCAAATCCCAGCTCATACGCCGGTCTTAACCCGGCTGTTTCGGCCTGCCCTTGAAGGGCTGCGTAGCGGTAGGGAAAAACTTTCAAAGACGGGTTTTGTGACAGGGAGCGCTGCACCGCATTGGTCAGCGTGATCGTTGAGTCCCCAGGCTCGGCGCTAAGCCCCGACGAAGAAATGAAAAATAATAAACTGAACAGAATACATCGGCTTTTGATATTCCTCCGCCCCAAAGCGCCAGAACCCGGCGCAGTACGTATTGATAGCATATGGTAGATCCTACTTATTTAAGATAATTCAAACCGCGCGTTGCAACGATAACGGCAACACAGAAAAAACATAATCGGTAAAATCAGGCGATTGGAGGGCGGTACAGCGACGAGGATGGGGCCTCGGGAATGAGGGCTTGAGAGTCGTTATGCAACGAATGTTTATGCAAAAAGTTTGGGTGAGTCAGGTTACCGGATAAATAGACATGGCAATGGCAGCCATGGTGATGGCAATGAAACAGGCAGTCAGTGGACATATTCTGATCAGTGGGATCAGTAGCGGTCGAGCTATCCAGTACTCCCGATGATGAGCCATCGATGAAATCAGAGGAATAAGGGGCTGTATCCGAATAATTAATGGGATGCACGTCAGCCATAGCTGTCACTGATTGCAGTGCAATCAAGAGTAACAGCAGATAAGACAGTGCTTTTCGACTCATAAACCGAACATAACCCCAATGAAATGGAATAAACTGCGAAGCAGTCCACCCTTGATTACGGATTCAATCCCCGATTGTCCCGGCGCCTTTCGTTTACCTGTTATCCGCTTATCAAAGCGAGCCAGGTCGAGGATTTTTATTGGCGGTGTATCATAAGACGATTGCTTGTTGTTCATATTGTGCCCGGTGTCTCAGGACTTAAGTTGCAAGATGCGGCGCGCGCCATTCAACACAATCAAACCGATGATAAGGCCAATCACCAAGTCTGGATAACGTGAGCCGGTCCAGGCCACCAATCCACCGGCAAGGATCACCCCTAGATTGGCAATCACGTCATTGGCGGAGAAAATCCAGCTGGCTTTCATATGGGCGCCGCTATCCCGGCTTTTGGCAATCAACAGCAGACAGGTCACATTGGCCGCCAGGGCAACAAGCCCGAAGCTCATCATCAAAGTGGAAACCGGTTCACTACCCAATACCAATCGCCTTACCACCTCGCCCAAAGCGCCCAAGGCGAGAATGATCTGAAGCCAACCGGAAAAATGGGCTGCACGCAACTTCATCCGCACACTGTGCCCTACGGCATACAGCGCCACGCCGTAGACGGCGGCATCAGCGAACATATCCAGGGAGTCCGCAATCAAACCAGTGGATTGCGCCCACCAGCCGACAGTGATTTCAATGACAAACATGATGCCATTGATTGCCAGTAGCCACTTGAGAATGCCAGCTTCTCTTTCTGCCTCCTGTTTTGCAGACGCCTGTGCACGGGCGATGGACTCGCTGGCGACGGGCATTGTACTGACAAGTCTCGCGCCCAGACCGACTGATTGCATTCTTTTTTCAATAAGGTCAGCGTTATCACCATGGTAGACACTCACCTTGCGCTTGGGGGTATCGAATTCCAATGTGACTTTAGGTTGCACACTGTCCAACGCCATACGGATCATGCCTTCCTCTGATGGACAGTCCATCTTGGGGACATGATACTCACTAACAAAGCCGCCATGAGAAGCGTCGTGTACTTCGGCAATTTGGGGAGTGTTCTCCGTCGCGTTATTTTGGCAATTGCCACCGCATGTGGTCGTCATAAAAAACCCTTGTTCTATCCAAGGTGGGCAGTTTAAACTCTATAGTTACTATAGAGTCAAGCACAGAGATTGAATAAATGAAGATTGGCGAGCTGGCAAAAAGACGGATTGCTCGGTGCAAACTATCCGTTTCTATGAAAAAGAACAGTTGCTGTGCACGACACAGCGTAGTGACGGCAATTTTCGACTTTACGATGAAGCTGCTGTCGAACAGCTGCTATTTATCAAGCTCTGCCGTAACCTGGATCTCAGTTTGTCCGAGATCCGCCAGCTACTCACATTAAAACGCTCACCGGGTGCGCAATGTGATCAAGTCAATCGCATGATGGATACGCACATTCAACAAGTGGAAACGCGCATTCAGGAGCTGGTTCAGCTGCGCGAGCATTTGAAAGTACTTCGCCGCAGCTGCTCCAGTGAAAGGACGATCGAACAGTGCGGCATCTTGCAAACGTTAACCACTAATCAGCATCAGAAGCGGTAACACTTACGCGCTTGAAATCGGACGCCTGTGTTATCGGCGGTGATGTTGCGCGTTTTGATTTGGATAGTATTAAAAATACCAGGTAAACTAGAAGTACCGAAAGTTGCGCAAGCACGCCTTGCCAGGTGGATTTGACGCCAATCCAGTCAATCTCAAAACTCACAGGTAATGACGTCATACCGATGATGGCCGCCTCCTGTAATGCCGACACAGCTTTGCCCATCAGGACAAATGCCAGCGCTAGCAGCAAGTAGGTGGTGGCTGAAAAGAATTTGGCGATCGGCAGCTTGACGGAAAAGCGAATCAACACCCACGCCAATATGGCTAACAGCAACAAACCGAGCGCAAAGCCACCACCAACAGAAGAATATTGGGTTGATACCGCCTGCGTTAACAGCGATTGATAAAATAATACGGTTTCAAACACCTCCCGGTAAACCGCCACAAATGCCAACGCCACCAGTCCCCACAAGGTGCCAGACTTAAGTTGGGTATCGACATGTTGCTGAATGTAGGCTTGCCATTGTGCAGCCTGGGTTTTGCTATGCATCCAGATCCCAACATAGAGCAGTACCAACGCGGCCAATAAAGCGGCAATTCCCTCCATGATTTCACGATTGGCACCACTGATCGTGATCAACGATTGAGCGGCGATCCAGGTGGCACCACCGGCAAGTAATGCCGCAATCCAGCCTATGTGGACATATTTAAGCGCATCCCGACGCCCGGTTCTTATCAAAACCGTCGTTAAGGCAATGATAACCAGCAATGCCTCCAGGCCTTCGCGCAACAATATGACCAGACTAGCAGTGAATAAGGTTCCTTCGGACAAGGTGGACTCTGATAACAAACGTTGTGCGTCATCCAACAAATGCCGCGTCTCCGCCATTAGCGCACCCAATTCTCCGTTTACGTCGGGGCGGCTGGTCAATTGTCGTAGTGCCATCATGTTGGACTCGATGGATTGGCGCAGTGCTTTGTCATGCGCATCGAGGCTGTTTTCAATCAGTTCAAAACCGTCCAGATAAGCACTGACGGCGAGTTCACTTGCGGTTGAAAAATCTCCCTTCTGATGCGCTTTTTGGGCGGCTTGAAGTCGATTCCATGTGATTGCCAAGGGATCTTGGGATGCCTTGAATAATGCAGAGGGGTTAGCGCGTAAACTCTCCAAAGCTTGTAGGGTTATATCAGGGCGTGCTGCTGCCAGTTGCAGTGGGTTGTGATTAATCAGCTGCAGTTTGGTAATATTCAAATGATTGTGAGTAGGTTCGCTGGATTGAAAAGCGAGTCCACCGACATAGAATGCCATTGACCAACGCTCTTGCTCCGTTAGTTGTTGAAAAGATGGCATGGCGGTGTCGTCAATGCCATTGGTAATGGCGTCGTATAAACCCAAAATTGATCGATTTAATGCCCGCTCTTTATCGGTAAAGTCCGTGGGTGCGGGATCGAGTTGTGCTGCCAGCACTCCGTCACCTTGACCAGATACTCCATGGCAAGATCCGCAGTTAGTCTCAAATACCGGCCGGATTTTTTCTTGAGGTAATATCCGTTCCGGCAGGGATAAATGTGGCATCAATCCCAACAATGTGCCGCGTAGGCTGGCACTCATTTGACGGATCTCATCAACACCTTTCTTATCATGGATGGCCCTCTGCAATGCCATTGCTTGCACTGCGAGTGACTCTGCATCAGCAGTGGCGGCCAGCGAGCTCTTGCTAACAATCAGTTGTGAAAACTCCACCATCTCCTGATATTCATTGTCATTAATTACCTGACCGTTTTTCACCGCTTCGGCATAATCAACGCCTATGTATTCAGCGAGCTGTGCCAGTTGCCGGAGTTGAGTAACGTTGTCTGGGATCTCAGCTTCATTCGCCCCGGCAGATAGAGAAAGTGGCAGCATCAGAAATATGATGGCATGAAGGGTGGCTCGTTTCAGGCGTTGCAATCTGCAATCTGCAATCAAACATCTCGGTGTTCTCTTATTCATGAATCGCTAATGATTATTGATCGCAATTGTAAACTCTATAGCGGCTATAGAGTCAAGACGGAGTAAAAATCTCAATTGGGTGGGGAGCCGTTTTTACAGAAACGAATCTACCGATGCTCGTATCCACGTTAATGTGGTGGCCACTAGGTGAGAGGTAAAGCGATGCCACCGTCTGGGAATAAATCGAGGAAGGACAACAACTCAGCAATAACGCTTCTGTAGTACTCATGGAGAAAATGGCCGCGATGATGGTCGAACCGACGTAGCATGTTTCTATTATTATGCTTGACTCAGTAGTAAGGTACAGGGTTTACTATTCACCATTTATAGATAGGCCAGATTATTCGGTAATATGAAATCATTCAGAGCATCTTGTTGGCAGAAAAAGGCGATCGTAGCATTCATGCTACTGGGCCTACTGTTGCAAGTGCAAACCGTCTTTGCCTGTCAAATGATGGATCACAGTGGCCCCATCGAGCATTGTTGCTGTGACGATATGGCGGCCAACGAAAACATCGACGAAGCCACTGATGAGCAGTCGAAATGTTGCGACATTAGTACCGAATTGACGGTCAAGGCTGACGCTGATGAAGACGAGCCTGTTACTATTTCGTCCAATTCCTCCCTCGATCCACCTGTCGCCACCCTCGTTTTCTTGTTGGTCACCTTGTGGCCTGAACTTGCCCAATCACAGTCGTCGCCAATTATCCGGGATCTTAACGCAGATCCCGGACACCCCGGCACACAAACCTACCTGTCCACCTTACGCCTGCGTATCTAGGCGATTCCTCTTGTCCTGACTTGTTGTCAAAAAATAAGTCCAGGACCTAAACACCCAATGTTTTGATTTTAACTTTGTCGCGCGTTTGCAGCGACGGGTTTGAACTGTGTTTAAGAGGAGTTTACGAGTGACCTTTTTTCTTTCCCATATATTGCGAGGGGTGCCATGGCGGATGGTACCGATTCTGGCTGTGCTTGGGCTTGCGCCCTTACCGTCCATTGCACAATCCGATTGTGAAATTCCCGTCATCCATGAGCGCGAAGCCCTGATACGCCTGGCGCTGGAATGTAATGGCGCGCAACAAGCCCTGGATGCTCGTTGGCGCTCACAGCAATACCGTACCGAAGCGGCCGGTCGGCTCGACGACCCAAAACTTATGTTGGGCGTGGCGCCACAGACTTTCGGTGACGAACGTTTGGACGACGGTTATATCGTCGAACTTAGCCAGCCTCTGCCCTGGCCGGGTGTTTTGTCGCTGCGCAAGCAGGCCGCCAACGCCCAGGCCGATGCCTGGCGGGCGCGCCTGCAACAGGGGCAGGTAAACCTGGCGAAGCAAATCCGGCTGGCTTATGCCCAGTGGCAATACCACCGCCAGTTGCAGTCCATCAATGAGCGCCATCAAGCCTTGTGGCAGGAGTTTATCGCGGTGGTGCGTGCCAAGTATGCGTCAGGAACCTCCACGAAATCCGCCGTCCTGCAGGCCACCCATGAGCACCATTTATTAAAGCAGGAAGCGATTGAACTCAAGGCGATGATCGAGCGGGATATCAGCGAATTGAAACGCCTGGGTAACTTGCGCGAGCAAACCCGGATCGATATCGCCAACAACGAGCTGCCGCTGACCCGACTTAAACCTGAATATTGGCACACCTTGCTCGCGAACCTGGATCAACAGCCGCTGATGGAAGGATTGACCGCCGAGCAACAACAAAAGACCCATGAGCTGTCGTTGGCGGAAAAAGATCGCTATCCCACATTCAACGTGATGGCGCGTTACAACAGTTTGTGGATGAACGACGAACAGCGCTGGGTGGTCGGTGTCGGATTCAATCTGCCGTTCGACTTCGGCAAACGTCAGGGCCGTGAAAACAGTTTACGTGCGGAACAAATGGCCCTGCACTGGCAGCAACAGGATCTGCGCGTTCAGTTACGCGAAATGCTGATGCAAACCCACAGCCATTGGCAACAGGCCAATGACGTGTCCGCGCTGTACCAAAAGGAACTGTTGCCACTGTCCAGAGAAAATCTCACCACAGCCCGCGATGAATACCAATCGGGCAGCGGCGATTTTTTGTCCTTACTCACCGCTCAACGCCAATTACTATCCACTGAACGTATGGCGCAGCAGGCAATGCGCGATCAGTTTGCGCAATTTTCCCAGCTGCTGGCCGCGGCCGGTGTCGTTTTTGAACATGAATTACCTCAAAGCCCTAAGCGCAACAAGATGAACAGCCCTGAGCGAACCAGTGTTGAAACAATTGAGGAAACGAATGAGGGAAACCAGCATGACTAAGCCACTGAATCGATTCAAGAAAGAATATATAACAGGATTATCCGTACTGGTGGTGCTGATCCTGGCCTCGCTGTGGGCCGTGCAACAGGATTGGGCGTCACTGCTGTCCTCGTTGGCTTCGGACGAGGTCGCTGTTGCCAACGCCGATTTTATCGATGCCGGCCCCTTTAAAATAGCCGTATCGGTGCAACCGGAAACACCCCAGGTCGGTAAGAATCATATTGTGATTCAGGTACGCGATCCGGAGAACCAACCGTTAACCGGTGCCAAGGTGCGGGCCGTGGGTGAAATGCCAGCGATGGGCGCCATGCCCGCCATGTACGCCCAGGCCGATATCACCGAAACCTCTCCGGGTGTCTACCAGGGCGACTTCGAACTGGCGATGGCCGGAAGCTGGCCGCTGGCGGTGGACGTGGCCACTGACGAGGCTCATCACGTGGATCTGGCCTTTGATATGGCCACCAGCCGCAAGGGCATCCAACTCACCACGGCAACGCCTGCTGGCGATGTGGCTTATCACACCTGTTCTATGCACCCATCCGTAAAATCAGCCACACCAGGCACCTGCCCGATTTGCGGCATGGATCTGGTGCCGGTGACCCGCGAGGAACTGCAAAGTGGCAGCGTGATGGTGGACGAAACCCGACGTCAGACCATCGGTGTCAAAACCGGCGAAGTAATCCGGGCTCCATTTGCGGTACCTATTCGCCTGCAAGGGGAAGTCAGCTACGACCAAACACGGTTAATCGATATCAGCCTGCGTTTCGATGGCTGGATCGGCGAATTGAACGCGGATTTCGAAGGCAAGCCCCTGCGTAAAGGCGATATTCTTTTTACCGTCTACAGCCCGGAACTCCTGTCCTTGCAAGAGGAATATCTGGAAACGCTCAAGCGCGGTCGGAACAGTGCAGGAGAGCAGCGCATGGCGCTGATCGCCGCCAGCCGCAAACGCCTGATACTGTGGGGGCTCAACGCCGCGCAAATCACCTGGCTGGAAAAACAGGGCAAGGCGCAGGACTATGTGCCCATCTTCGCACCGAGCGATGGGGTGGTCATCGACAAACACATCGTCAGCGGTTCGGCCTTCAAACGTGGACAGGCGCTGCTGCGTCTGGCAGATCTGTCTGCCCTTTGGATCGAAACCTTTGCCTACGAACGGGACCTGCCCCTGATCGAGTCGGGCATGAAGGCCAGTATCCGGATCACCAACCAGCCCTGGCGCGAGTTTGTAGCCGAGGTGATGCAGGTCGATCCTTTTCTGCAGGACCACACCCGCACCGCTCGCGTGCGCTTGGCGGTGGACAACCGCGACGGGCAGCTCCAGCCCGGTCTCTTTGCCCAAGTTACGCTGCACGCCGATTTCGGTGAAATGCTGCTGATCCCCGAGGATGCCGTGCTGGTTTCCGGCGAGAAGCGCATCGTGTTTCTCGATATGGGCGACGGCCGGTTAAAACCGGTCAGCATCCGCACCGGCTACAGCGATGGCGAACACGTCGTGGTGCGCCGGGGATTGCAGGAAGGCGACAAGATCGTTACTTCCGGCAACTTCCTGATTGCGGCGGAAAGCAAACTTAAAACGGGAGGTGCTCAATGGTAGATCCAAAACAGCACCCGACTAACGCCTCGCAGGAACAAGCCCAAAGTTGGGTGCAACGACTGATTGCCTACTGTGCCAACAAACCGGGGATCACCATTTTGTTGGTACTGATTATGGCCGTGTGGGGATACCGCAGTTTTTTCCAGTTACCGCTGGATGCCATCCCGGATCTGTCCGATGCCCAGGTCATCGTCTACACGGAATGGGCCGGGCGCAGTCCTGATCTGGTGGAAGATCAGATCACCTATCCACTGACCACCGCCTTGCTCTCGGTACCGAACGTGCGTTTCGTGCGTGGTCAGAGTTTTCTCGGATCGAGTTTTGTCTATGTCATCTTCGAGGACGGCACCGATATCTACTGGGCGCGTTCGCGGGTGCTGGAATACCTGAACACCGTCGCCAGCCAGTTGCCGGATAACGTGCAACCGACCCTGGGGCCGGATGCCACCGGCGTGGGCTGGGTGTTTCAGTACGCCTTGGTGGATAAAACCGGACAGCACGACCTGGCGGAACTGCGGGCCATCCAAGACTTCAAGCTACGCTATTGGTTGAGCGCCATCGACGGCGTGGCGGAGGTAGCTTCCATCGGCGGTTTTGTCAAGGAATACCAGGTGCAGATCGATCCCCACCGATTGGCCGGGTTCGACATACCATTGAATAAAGTGATCGAAGCGATACGCCGCTCCAACAACGATGTCGGTGGCCGGGTGCTGGAAATCGCTGGCCACGAGCACTTTATTCGCGGCCGGGGTTATTTGAAGTCCAAGGCGGACCTGGAAAAAGTGGTGATTAGCGTAGACAAAAACCATGTACCGATCAAGTTATCTCAGGTGGCCGATATTACCCTCGGTCCTGCAATGCAGCGCGGCCTGGCGGAACTGGACGGCGAAGGCCAGACCGTCGGCGGCATTGTAGTGATGCGCTACGGCGAGAATGCCCTGAACGTGATTAACAGGGTCAAGCAGCGCCTTGAGGAAGTACAAGCCGGTCTGCCAGAGGGCGTGGAAGTAGTGATCACCTACGACCGCTCTGATCTGATCGAGCGGGCCATCGACACGCTCAGGCACACGCTGATCGAAGAGATGATCGTGGTTTCCCTGATCCTTGTCGTCTTCTTGCTGCACGTGCGCTCGGCCCTGGTGGCCTGTATCACCCTGCCAATTGCCATTCTGCTGTCGTTTATCCCCATGGCGTTTCAAGGGCTGACGGCCAATATCATGTCCCTCGGCGGTATCGCTGTCGCCATCGGCGCCATGGTGGATGCCGCCGTGGTGATGATCGACAACGTGCATAAAAGATTGAGTCAGGAGCATGAACCCGTTGATCGCAAAGCCTTGATTATCCGTGCCATGCAGGACGTAGGACCTAGCATCTTTTTCTCGCTGCTGATCATTACCATCTCCTTTATCCCGGTATTCTCGCTGGAAGCCACCGAAGGCCGACTATTCAAGCCGCTGGCCTTCACCAAGACCTACAGCATGGCCTTCGCGGCGATCTTGTCGGTTACCCTGATCCCGGCACTGGCGGTACTACTGGTGCGCGGCAAGATCCACTCCGAGCGCAATCCGGTCAATCGCGCTCTGGTGGCCCTGTTCCTGCCGATGATCCGCTTTTGCATTCGTTTCCGCTGGCCCGTGGTCACCGTGGCAGTGCTGTCGCTGATCCTGACATGGCCCATTGCCCGACAACCGGGCAACGAGTTTATGCCGCCGCTGAATGAAGGCAGTATTCTCTATATGCCCACCGCATTGCCGGGAATGTCCATCACCGAAGCCGGTAAGGTGTTGCAGAGCATGGACGAACAACTCAAGACCTTTCCTGAAGTGGAAAGGGTGTTCGGTAAGGTAGGCCGCTCCACCAGTGCTACCGATCCGGCGCCGCTGTCCATGGTGGAAACTTTAGTCACCCTCAAACCCAAAGACCAGTGGCGTGAAGGCTTGACCTGGGACGACCTGATCGCCGAAATGGACGAAAAACTGCGCTACCCCGGCATGCCCAATATTTGGTGGATGCCAATCCAGACCCGTACTGAAATGCTGGCCACCGGCATTCGCAGCACCCTGGGGATCAAAGTATTTGGCGATGAACTCGACCAGATCGAGGAAACTGCTGTGGCCATTGAACGGGCATTGCAGGATGACCCGCGCACCGCGCCTTACACCCGCAGCGCCTTTGCCGAACGGCTGACCGGTGGCTATTTCCTCGATTTCGACATAAACCGGGATGCCGCTGCCCGCTATGGCCTCAATGTGCAGGACGTGCAAGAGGTGCTGATGGCCGCCGTCGGCGGCATGCCGGCAACGCAAACGGTGGAGGGGCGTGAACGCTACCAGGTGATGGTGCGTTACGCGCGGGATTACCGCGACTCCATCGATAACCTCGAAAAAGTGCCGGTGCCTACCCAAACCGGCACCCAGGTACCTATCACCGAGGTGGCCGATATCGAATTCCGTACTGGTGCACCCATGATCCGTAACGAGGACGGCCAACTGGTGGGTTTCGTCTTTGTGGATCTCAAGGGCGATCTGGGCGTGGCCGATTATGTGAACCAGGCAAAGCAAGTGGTAGCTGAACAGGTCGCACTACCGACCGGCTATAGGCTCGGCTGGGCGGGTCAGTTCCAGTATTTCGAGCGCGCCAAGGCCAAGCTGCAATGGGTGGTACCGGCCACTTTGCTCGCAGTTCTTCTAATGCTTTACCTGCACCGAGGCCGCTTCAGTGACACCCTGTTTGTGCTCAGCGCCATGCCCTTCGCGTTGATTGGTTCCATCTGGTTGCTGTATGCACTGGACTACAAGCTGAGTGTTGCCGTCTGGGTGGGCATGATCGCCCTGGCCGGACTGGCCGCCGAGATGGGGCTATTGATGCTGCACTATCTGGATCACGGCTTGAAGGAGGCGCAGTCGCGAGTGGCGCACATGAGCCAGACACTGTTTTTTGAAGAAGTCGCCATGGGCGCTGCTCAGCGTATCCGCCCAATGCTAATGACCAGCCTGACACTGCTGATATCGCTCATTCCGATCATGCTCAGTGACGGTACCGGCGCCGATGTTATGAAGCGCATCGCCGCACCGATGCTGGGTGGTACCTTGTCGGCCTTGATCGCGGTGTTATTGGTGTTTCCAGCGCTGTTTGTGTTGTGGAAAACGCCGATAATTAGCAAAAAGAACCAATGGGAGCCAACTCATGAAAAGGGGTGATCACTGATTTTTAAGTTCTCGCACGATTGGTATGGCTTGCGTACACGCAAGCCATACTTATGTT
>MDSW01047227.1_pt1 | contig 18287 bp, 19 predicted proteins | sample 811171 | NCBI WGS metagenome assembly MDSW01 (sample SAMN05326641, study PRJNA326480) | marine metagenome | isolation source: seawater | place: Atlantic Ocean: North West | collected 2012 | reverse complement strand
TATCGAAGTGCAAAGTGAACCTTTTACTACTGTGTTCTTCAACATCGTAAAGACTTCTATAAAACTCAACATTTGCTACACCAGATTTTTTGTGTCTGCCTACATTCCACGTAAATTTAACATCTGAGGTAGTTACAGGAGTCCCATCGCCCCATGTTGCATCAGGATGAATTTCAAAAGTTATTGAAATTCCCTTTTTTCCATCTGATAAAACCTTCGTTTTGGCTAAACCATTTCTTAACGAGGGTAAATTCAAACATAACATGCACTGTAATTTCCATTCTGAGTTATATATAGTAAAAGGCCTGGAAGTCATGGCATTTACATATGACTTTGCAAGCATCGCATCTATGTTTGGATGAAAAGAAGATGGAAACTGAGTAATTCCGATTACTAGCCTATCACGACCAGAGAGAGCCCTATTTTCTAATATAATCAAGAATAATAGAGCTAAAATAATTCTTTTAGAAATACTGTACATTTCGAATAGAAACTTTTTCTCTCGATAAAACTTAAACATGAAATACTTATAATGTATCTCTTCCACCATGATCCCCGGACCAACGAATGGGGTCCTCTAAAAACTTTTCGACCAAAGATACTACATGAGGCTCATAAAAAGCCCCCATCTTAGCTTCTTCAAGGATATCCCACCAGTTGCACAAGAAATGCATCTTTATGCCCATTGTTTCCAGTCTTTCTAGAGATCCAGGAAATATATCGTAGAAAAACACCACAAAAATATGCTCAACTGTTGCTCCATTTTTTCTTAGAGCATTTACAAAATTGATTTTAGAAGCACCATCCGTGGCCAGATCTTCGACAAGAAGGATGTTCACTCCGTCACCTAGTGAGCCCTCAATTTGCGCCCCTCGTCCAAAACCTTTTGGTTTCTTTCTTACATATAACATTGGCAGGGAGAGCCTCTCAGAAATCCAAGCCGCGTAAGGTATTCCAGCAGTTTCTCCGCCAGCTACCATATCAAGCCGAGAGAGCACGCCTTTGTCATTTAATAAAAGAATACTAGCGTCAATTATTGCTCGTCTTGCCTCGAGAAAAGAAATTATCCACCTACAATCTATGTATACTGGACTTAACCAACCAGAAGTGAACTTATACGGCTTTTCAGGACGAAAGTTAACCGCTTTAATCTCCAACAACCACCTTGCTATTTGTCTTTTAGTATCTTGAAACATTTGGGTTTTGTTTTGCATGTAGTGGCTCTATTTTATATTACAAAATAACGTCTAAGTTTTATTTTTAAAACTTATCAATTAACGATACAATACCTATCAAGTTATCAACTGTAACTATTTATCAGAAAAATAAATTTATAAAAACTTAGGACTCTAGATTGAACAGATTTCAACGACGCCGGCAAAAGACCTCCAAACATAATATTAACCAAGAGTTAAATTTAGATCTGGAGCAGGTGAAGAAAAAAGTTTTAAAAAACGAGCTGAAAGAAGCAGCGGAGTTATGCCAGGATGTTATGGCGAGTAATCCTTTAAATGCAGAGCCCTATCACCTTTATGCCCTGATACTTTTAAGGCAAAATAAATTGCAGGAAGCGGGCAAAAACATTCTAGAAGCCATAACGAGGAACGACACCGACCCCCAAATACATGGTGATTGCGGAGGTATAATGAATATGTTAGGTCGGTACGAGGAGGGAGAAGCTGCTTCCCGTTATGCGATAGAGCTAAAGTCTAAAAACTTTACTGCGCTGTGCAATTTAGCTGTGTCCCTACAAATGCAAGGAAAATTGGATGAAGCGAGGGGAACTTATGATGAGGCTTTATCTCTCAATCCAAGTGATGAAAAAATCAAAACAAATCTTGCTAATTTAATGGTTGCTTCAGGCGACTTAGTAAGTGCCATAGAAATTTACTCTAAACTTTTGGAAATCAACCCAAATGATGCAAAAATTCTAAGTAATCTAAGCTTAGCACTTCAAAATATTGGCGAGCTAAATCTCGGATATACTTTTGCGCAAAGAGCATTAGACGCAGATAAATCTCATGCGGATGCGCATTTTGCATTTGGATCAATACATCTATCCAGACGCCGCCTAGATCAAGCCGCAGCATCATTTAAACAAGCAATTAATCTCCGATCTTCATTTGCCAAAGCTGAGTGTGCCCTAAGTGAGACTTATTTCTATTTAGGACAAGAACAAAAATACAAAACTGCAGCAAAAAAAGCTTTTAGGCTAGCACCGAACTCGGGGCATTCTCTTTATTTGATATCAAAAGCTCATAAATGGAATGTAACCCAGGAGGAAAATGCCTCGCTGTTAAAGTTAACTTCTAATAATAAATTCGGGCTAGATGACCAAATTTATACCTATAGGGCGCTTGGCGAAATTGAGCAAAAAAATCAAAATTTTTCAGAGTCCCTAGACTTCTTCAAAAAGGCAAATCAACTGCAGATTGATAAGCTAGAGAAAAATGAAATTACATTCCATACCTCTTCACTAGTCGACAAAATTTCGAGAATAATCGACTTTTTCGCAACAAACTCTCTATCAAAATTTACTGACCCTGGGGATATGGATATCAGACCTGTCATCATAACTGGAGGGTCTGCTTTGGGATTAGAGGTTATAGCCAAAGCCTTACCGGGAAACTACGCAGGTAATCAAAATATTCTGCACTCTCTAATAGATGATTACCCTAATTCACTCACAAAACCGTCGAGTAACCATTTAAATGCACTTGTGAAAAGTTTTATGGAGTATTTTCACACTAAAAAGCACTCCTCTAAGAATCCAATTTTGAGCGACCCAAATGATATTTTTTATCTTGGGTTGATTCAAAAATTATTTCCAAAAACAAGGTTTCTTCACTTTTACAGTGGAAAAGATGTCAGCGTACTTAACAGTTTTCTTTATGATTTCAGCCCATTAAGGCCATGGAACTCATCCATTACATCAGCTAATGAATACTACACCCAAGAAAATAGGATGCTGAACTTCTGGAGAGAGAATTACAATATAGATATCTCCATTTTTGACCTTCAGGAAACTATTGCTAGCTGGGATACAGCAAAAATAAAAATTGAAGAAAGTTTAAATGAAAAAATTTCAAGAAAACTAAATCCATATCTTTCTAATCTCTTGCTTTGGAGGTTAAGTGATAGGAGAATTATCCCGTATTTATTTGATTAAAAGAAATATAAAATGCCTCAGAAATTTAGCGGATTAAGTCGATTAATTTAAAATATGAAGTAAACACTATCAAACCTCAAATATGGGTTCTTCTCGATGACAGGGAAGGAAATAGGCAACAGTGTTTAGGGGTAGCAGAAGCATTAGGTCTTCCTTACGAAATAAAAGAGATCCGCTTTAATTTCCTAAAATTTCTTCCAAATTATCTGTTAGGGGCATCATTTTTTTCCTTAAAATCCCCAAAAGGTGATCTTCAAAGCCAATTTCCAGATCTAGTCATTGCCGCAGGTCGCAGGTCTGCACCAGTCTCTCAGAAAATAAAAAAAAGCTCAGAGAGAAAAACTAAAATTCTTCAAATTATGTGGCCAGAATTTACAAACACCCGATATTTTGACTTAATCGCTGTGCCAAGCCATGATTGTGCTAAAAAAGCTCGAAATATTATTCAAATAAAAGGTGCACCTCATGCACTTAATCCGCAAATAGAGAAAAAACTGCGGGAAACTTGGCGTTCTAAGCTGCTAGATTACCCTACTCCTAAGATTGCCTTGATCATAGGTGGTTCATCAAGGCATAAGACATTTTCTCTTAAAATGGGACTAAAACTGGCCGAGTTGGCATCAAAGATGGCAATTTCAGTCGGAGGTACCCTTTTAATCACATCTAGCCCAAGATCCGGAGATATAGGTAGAATAATAATAGGCAGTGTCTCGGCTCCAAAAATAAGTTTTGAGTGGGGAGACGAAGGTGAAAACCCCTACACCGGTTATCTATCTGTTGCGGATGCAATAATCGTTACAGGTGACTCAATTTCAATGTGCTCAGAGGCTTGTTTTAGTACAAAGCCAGTATATATTTTCGCCCCATCGGCTCTAACTACAGAAAAACACAAAAAATTTCATAACGAATTATATTCTTCTGGTTTAGCTAAACCCTTTATAGAATATATGAAATCTGAGACGATATCCCCCTTAGGTTGGACCCATAAACCTTTAAATAGCTCACTGGAAATTGCTGAAAGATTAAAAAAGATACTTTTTGGTGGCGAGTGAATGCCAAAATTTGCAGCAAATCTTTCTTACCTCTTTCAGGAATACAAAATTTTTGACCGTTTTAAAGCGGCTGAAGACCACGGATTTGAGGCAATCGAATATCAGTTTCCATATCAAGACAATATTAATAAACTTACCAGATCTTTATATAGCACAAAGTTAAAGGTCAAACTTATAAATGCTCCCGCTGGAGATATGTCTATAGGTCAAAAAGGCTTAGCAGGTTTGCCAAACAACACAACCGAATTTTTAAAATCTATTAAAAAAGGTATTCAATTCGCGGAAGAATTGGGATGCCATCAAATTCATGTAATGGCTGGCGTTTTAACCAAAAAAATAGATCCCAAAAACTTTTTCAGCGCATTAACTTATAATTTAAATCTTGCTTCGGACTTATGTGCGAAGCAAAATATAAGAGTATTAATAGAGCCAATTAATCATAAATCCATTCCACATTATGGAATTAAAAACTTGAACCAGGCACTTAATATTATAAGAGAAACCCGCTCTAAAAATATATTTCTTCAATATGATTTGTATCATGCTGGAATTAATGGTGAGGATATCATCAATTCTATTCAAAAATATTTTTCAATTATTAAGCATATCCAAATAGCTGGCGTCCCGGGACGTAACGAACCAGATACTGGAACCCTAAACTATTTACCAATATTTAATCAAATTGATAAATTAGGTTATAAAGGTTGGATAGGTTGCGAATATACTCCAAAAACTAACACATCAGATGGTCTTGCATGGATAAATAATATAAATAACGATTAACCATCAAAAACTAATTTCTTTATCAACTGAATGCCAAAACTTTTTGTTTTTGCTCCCCTAGACCCTCAATACCTAGAGTGATCTCGTCCCCATTTTTCAAAAAAACCTCAGGAGACTGCCCAAGGCCTACACCGGGAGGAGTTCCAGTGATAATTACATCACCAGGCATTAATGTCATGAATTCACTAATGTAGCTTACAATTTGATATACATCAAAAATCATCGTACGAGTGTTTCCATTTTGAAATCGTTTGCCATTAACTTCCAACCATATCCCCAAATTTTGAGGATCATTAATTTCATCGGGGGTAACCAGCCAGGGCCCCAAAGGACAAAAAGTATCAAAGCTCTTACCTTTTAACCATTGCCCACCTCTCTCCAACTGGAAGCTTCTCTCTGAAATGTCATTAGCGATAGCAAAACCAGCTATATTATCTCTCGCATTAGTCTCTGAAACATATTGGGTCTCTCGCCCAATAATAATGGCTAACTCTACCTCCCAATCACATTTTTTTGAATTCTTGGGTAAACTAACGTTATCATTAGGTCCGTTTAATGATGTTATGGCTTTGCTAAATAGAACAGGTTCCTGAGGTATTGGATTATTAGTCTCTTTCGCATGATCTGCATAATTTAGCCCAACTGCAATGATTTTCCCTATCCCTGAGACAGGAACACCAAATCGCACTGTGCCCTCAACGATTGGAAGTGTATTAGGATCGATCATAGAAAAAGCCGCTAGTCTGTCAGGGTTTAAAGAATCTCCTTTTAAATCATTAACTTTAGAGGACAAATCCCGTATTCTTCCATTTTCATCAAGAAACCCGGGCTTCTCTTCTCCTTCTGAACCGTATCTTAAAAATTTCATTTATAACCTCAACATTTTTTTAGAGCGAAAATAAAATAAGATGGGTGAGTCAATAGATGCTCCAAAACCTCAAGATAAACCTCAGTCTAAACCAGGTAAAAAATTGATTCAACAAAACTTCACATCTAAACATATTAAGTATTTACCACAGAAATACTTAACTCATTCTAATTTAGTTATTTGAATTTTTGTAAAACTTTTGTAATTAATTCAAAAGCAAAAGCATACCATGCAAAAAGATAAACAAAATGGATTAAGAAAAGAATGCAAACATCAAGGGATGCACCCACAATATTATTATTTTGTGAAGTTATTGAGCAATTAAGAAATGTAATCGAGCAAATCGATATTGAGAGATTTTCAGTTAATCACGTTTCTACTGAGAAGGAGTTTCGTGATTTTCTCGCAGAATATAACGTTGATATCATAATCGCAGACTTAATTCTTTCTCGCAGTAAATACATCTACCAAAGTATGTTTTTAGAGCTACTACCGCGATTAAAGCCTCAAATTAAGATAATCTTCGTATCACGCAGCGCACATCTGTTTGATAGACTTGCCGCCATCAGAAGTGGTGGGGACGTTTTTTTAGACTTTCCTGTCCGACAACATTTACTGATGGAAAATTTAGAACCATTTCTTGATAGAAACTTTCGGGATCCATTCAGAGTACTGATGATACATAGTGATGATGGCAAAAACAATAATGCGTTAAAGCCGCTAATACGTAATAAGCAGGTGACCCTCAAGGTTATCATGAAAGCAACGGATATTTTAGACACTTTGACCTCTTTTTCACCTGAGGTAGTTGTGTTGGGAAATAACATAACTGACTGCTCACCAAATGAAATTGCCCAAGTAATTGAACAACAAAAACTATTCCTGGGAATTCCAATTATATTCCTTATGAATGACAATACGGTTCCTTCAGAAGTCCAGTTATCTAGCTTTAATCATACCTTTATCAAGCTAGAAGATATGGCGGAAGATAAAATAAAAAAACTAATAGAAACTTATGCCTCTGAGTTTCGTCTATTTTGTAGACAAGCCGTTCGGGATGGGTTAACCGGTTTATTAAACCCTTCAATGACACGACATTGCCTAGAAATTGAACTGAATAGGTCCCAAAGGCTTGGCTCAAACTTGAGCTTTATTATGGTCGATATTGATAATTTTAAAGAGATAAATGATACTTTTGGTCATTCATTTGGAGATGAAGTAATCAAAAATTTAGCCCAACTATTGAAAGATAGATTGCGTAAATCTGACTTAGTCGGGCGAATGGGGGGAGATGAATTTGGAATAATACTTTGCGGAACGCAGGCTTCAGATGCTTTGACAATTTTAAGAGACATTAAGGAAACTTTTTCAAAAAGAGTTTTCAAAAAAAACACCGTGACTTTTCATTGCTCTTTTAGTGCCGGTATTTCGGAATATTCAGGATCTAGAACAAGTAGTAACATGATAGAATTAAGTGACAAAGCCCTTTTAGAGGCCAAGGCAAAGGGTAGAAATCAAGTTTTAGCTGAAACACATAATTAGTCTCTATATTCTGGAGGCAACAAGTTTAAGCAATCTTCTGCTTGCAATTGGCCAATTGAGCTGAGGCTTACTATTTCAAATTCCTTTGAAGCTAGTTGACACACCATTTCCCGTTCAGCCTTATCCGAACCATATCCTGTTCCTACATGGATACCTTTTGACAAACCTGCATTTTTTCCAGCTTCAAGGTCTGAGGCGCGATCTCCTACTATTATTGAGTCTGATAAGTTTAATGACATTAAGGCTGAAGCCTTTAAAAGCATTCCTGGGTTCGGTTTCCTGCAAGGGTGATCGGGAACTTTATAAGGCACTTTTGCATCTTCGTGAAAAGGGCAAGCAAAAACAGCATTAATGAATGCACCCTTCATATCAAGTTCCGAAATTATTTTTTCTTGTACCTCTGCGAACTGCCCCCAACTTATTTTACTTTTCCCAATACCTGCTTGATTGGTAACTAAAATAACAGGTATTAGCTTGTTGTTAAAATGCGCTATCACATCAGCAACCCCTGAAATTAAATGCACATCCTGGGGCTTAGACAAATAATTAACCTCTTCAACAACTACACCATCTCTATCTAAAAAAAGCGCAATTGAACTTGTGTTAGGAGAAACTCTATTTAAAATTTGACACCAAATTAGGTCTTCACCGAGTTTAGCACCAAAAGGGAGTAGAAATTTTTCAGTAATGTCCATTATTTGGAAATCTATCTATTTTTAACTTATAAAAAGGATGGGGTTTATTAAATGAAATATAATATTAAACAAATACTGGATGATTCTGAAATCTTTTTATGTTTCAATTTATTTACTTAAATATATTTTTTACAACAATAAACTCAGAATCGCTTGAATGATGAAAAAATCTCCCAATTTACTAGCCGAAAAATTTAAAAAAATAAAACTACTAGCCTTAGATGTAGATGGGGTCCTAACCGATGGAGGTATTTATTACAGTGATAAAGGAGATTCCTTTCGGAAATTTGATGCCAAAGATGGAATGGGAATAAGTCTTTTATTAAAATCTGGATTGCACGTGTGCATTGTTTCAGCTGGGGCCCCCGGCGCAATAGAAAGTCGCGCAAAAAGACTTAAGATCGATCATGTATATACTAATGTTTCAGATAAATTACCGGTCCTAATGAATATTGTAAAAAGATTAAAAATTGCAATGAGTGAAGTTGCCTACATTGGTGATGACTTAAATGACCTCATAATTTTCAAAAAAGTTGGCTTATCAATAGCTGTAAGGGATGCGGTAGGGCCTATTTTGTCCGCTGCTGACTTAATAACTAAAAACGTCGGAGGGCAGGGCGCCGTTAGGGAAATTTGTGACGCTATTCTTCAACATATAAACAAAGAAAGTGAGTAAACCTAGTTTTAAGGGCTACAAAAGCATATATAATATCAAAAGCAGATTAAATGGGACCATCTCCAATAAGCGTTTTTAGGAAATTTGATAGTTAATGATAAACAAGGCAAGTAAATGGTATCAATAAAATACCTCTCTACATTGGTTATGATTTGGTTTTGTCATCTGCTTCTAGGGTGTTCAGGTTATGGCGAAAAATTTTATATTTATGACAAAGATGAGTTTGATAGAAATTCGCCCGCAGTTTTAAATGGATTACTTGATCGAGAAACCGTTACTATTTGCTCGTCAAACTATAGCTCTGACATTAAAAGTGAATTTGAATTAGCACAAAGTGAGTGTGCACTTTTTCAGAAGGATGCGGTACTGGCTAAAACCTCTTTTTCAGAATGCCCACTATTAACACCCAAGGCAATCATATTTGAATGTCTATCAAAACAAAAAAAATAATAGAATCTTAAATATTTTCTTATATTATCGATGAGTGAGATGATTATGAAGTATAATTTTATTTATATCCTTACCTTATGCGGCTCCCTTGGTGGCTGCCTAAATAATATGAATAATGCTGAACTTCTCGGAGCGGCGTCAGGTGGTGCTGTGGGAGGGTATATGGGTTCCCACTTTGGTCAAGGTCTTGCAAAAATTGCGTCTATAACGGCAGGGACTCTTATAGGAGGTAGTTCTGGCACTCTAGGTGTTAGAGTGCTTAATAAGTCTGATCTTTTTTTGCATAGAAAAACAGCAGATACAAACCTCTCTGAGACAATCAACGGAGAAGCAATTCACTGGAAAAATCCTGAGACTGGAAGTGCTGGGGTATTTCGACCAATGAATAGCTATAAGCTCGCAAACGGACAAAGATGCAGACAATTTAGGACCACGATAGTCTTTTCTGATGGTATTGAGACTGGGGTAGGGACCGCATGCAGACAGGCTAATGGCCGTTGGAAGATTGTTTCAGACGATTTTAGCTAAAATTTTGGGATACAATATTCTCCAATTCTTAATAATAGCGACTCTCTTGTATGGGTGCACTTTGGGACTTTTGTATTTCTTCCAACGAAGCCTTATGTACCAACCCTCTGGGGTCCCAGGATCTCCAGTTGAGTCTGGGCTCGAAAATTTTAATATAATAAAGATACAAAACACCTCCGGTAACACCCTTGTTTCGTGGCACAGGCCCTCGGATAGAAATAAACCAACTCTGGTATATTTTCAGGGAAATGCTGGAAATATTAGCGACCGGGCCTATAAGGCCAAGGTTTTTATCAAGGCAGGATTTGGAGTATTTCTTGTTGGGTATAGAGGCTTTGGTGAAAATTCAGGCACCCCCTCCGAGCTGGGTTTATATGAAGATGCTGACCTAGCAATCAAGTATCTGTTAGATATGGGAGTGCCTCATAAAAAAATATATTTGTATGGTGAATCTTTAGGAACAGCTGTAGCTGTAGAGATAGCGTATCGCTATGCTAAATTTAACCCAATAGGAGGAGTTATTCTAGAAGCACCATTTACATCAATGGCAGATGCAGCTCAGTATCATTATCCTTTTTTTCCTGTTAAACATCTAGTGAATGATAAATATGAGTCGATAAAAAAGATCGACAAGATAGATACACCATTATTAATATTTCACGGTGAAAAAGATCGGACAGTCCCCATAAAATTTGGCAAACTACTATTTAAAAAAGCTGAAGCGCCAAAAGTTAGCAAATGGATTCCAGGCGCAGGACATGGAAATGTCTTTGACTTTTTCATAGATAAGGATCTAATTACTCTTGTAAACTTTTTAGAGCCGAAGAAATAATATTTTCTTTTTATCCAATTTGTTTCAAGAGATATATTCACTTAGTAATTGAATATATTCCTGGTGTTTGGTATAATGTGAATGCAGAGAAGCATTTTTAGCCACGATTTTGCGCAGAAAGCGTCACAACCCAGAAAATGGGAAAGGTGCTATGGCGCAAGTAATGAGAGCAGTTACATCACAATCTTCACTGGTGAGAGCTGGGGCTAATGACATCGCTACCGGGCCAGTTTCTGCTATTTCCACGTCAAAAGTTGACGAGCCAAATGCAAGTACATCGGCTTATTTTGATAGCCATCCTTTTGGAGCTAGACAAAGAATCCCCGTCAACGATGACGAGGAGAACAAGAGAGGGTTAGGAAAGCGACAGCACTTCGGGTTCTTTAATGCGCCAACAGAGACCTTCGCAGCAATTATGGAGTTAAGTCCAAACTCAAATGCGTTTTCTGTTTCGGAGGATGACCTAAAGCCCTCAGCAATAGTTTGGATGGCAAGAGCAGTGCGTGAATATGAGCAAACTCTGGTCCTAGGATCAAAAGATAATGCCCGTCTTGGAACTGAGTTGAGCGTGCTCCTGTAATATAATCTGATGGCGTCAGAGGTTAAAACTGGATTTGAAATCGCTTTTTATTTCCTAAATAAGGCAGAGATAAACAGCGACCACCTTCAACCGCAAAAACTTCAAAGACTACTATTTCTTGCTCAAACATATTATATAATTGGATATGATCGCGCCTTAATGCCCGCAGTATTTATAGCCGATGAAAGAGGCCCAATGGAGCCGAATTTGTTCGCAGCTTTTTCAAGAGGAAAACCTGAAATTGATGTGGATACGTTTCTTTCTGATGAAATTAAAAATTACTTAGATGCTATCTGGAGACGCTTCGGACAGATAAATGTTGAAAAACTAAATAATATATCGAAAAACTCTGAAGCTTACCAGAGAGCATTAAAAAGAGGGATTAGATCGGAAATTACACACGATGAAATGAGAGAGTCTTTCAATAAAACTCCCAATCTATCTTTAGGGTTGTCCAAAGACAAACAAAAATTGATGAGAAATCAAACAGGAAAAACCGTAAAAGTTACGGCATGGTCCCCAAAAAAGACACTTTGAATCTCATTCATGTTTTTGTGCTTAAACTTAACCCTATATCTTTATCTTGATTGCTCTAAGTATCACCACGAGTAGCTTCAAAACATGAGAAAATGCAGCCATTTCAAGAATATTCGCTTAGTTATTATAAAAGGTGAATTAGCAAGGACTGCAGAAAAACCCAAGGTTTATAGGATTTAAATATTGGTGTTTTTTCTGGGAAGCAAAGGTTAATTAAAGTACCATGCAGATCTGCAATTCGCGTAAAATGAGCCTTAAAGTGCTCATAACCGGTTTGAAAGTATAACCAAAATGTTGACTTGCCAGCGCAAATTATTCGCCATCCCCAAAGATGTAATCTATCTAAATTCCGCATCCTACTCACCTTTGACAAAACATGCTTATAAACAAGGCCTCAAAGGCCTAAAACGTAAGTTGTCCCCATGGACTGTTGATCCTGAGTCTTTTCCCATTGAAACAGATGAGCTCAGAACTTTGTTTGGAACCTTGGTAGGGGCAAGTTCGGATGAGATAGCTATAATTAACTCAACTGCGTACGGAATTGAGATAGCGGCAAGGAATTTACCACTCAAACGTATGGGGCAAATTATTTTACTTGAGGACCAATTTCCCTCAAATGTTCTATCATGGAGAAGACTTGCAAAAAACACGAATACAACGATAAAATTTATCAAACGGCCAGTAAACTTTGATTGGACAAGCCAAATTCTTGAAAATATTAATAATTCGGTTTCAATAGTATCCTTGCCACCCTGTCATTGGTTTGATGGAAGTAGAATTGACCTGGAAATGATAGCAGAAAGGTGCAGACAGGTTGAAGCTGCCCTCGTTGTAGATGCAACCCAAGCTATTGGTGCACTGCCTTTTGATGTTAAAAAGGTCCAACCTGATTTTTTAACATGCTCTGCCTATAAGTGGCTCTTAGGTCCCTATACATTGGCCTTTTTGTACGCAGCTCCGCATCGAAGAAAAGGAGTGCCTCTAGAGCTTCATCGCTGGAATCATTACTCTACGGGGCCCGATATTACTCCCTACAGCTATAATAAAGAATTACCACTTAATGCTCGCCGGTATGATATGGGAGAAGTAAATAATTTTCTTACAATGCCAATTGCTATTGAATCTCTAAAAAAAATTGTCGAGTGGGGGCCCCACTCTGTGAGAGAATATATTGATCCCATGGTGAATGAAGTCTCTAAAAAAGCAGAAGAAAGGGGATGGTCCTGCCCTAAAAAAGAGTATCGTGTCAGTCATTTTATTGGAATAAAACCAAAGGCTCCATTCCCTAAAAAAATAACCGCATTATTACAGAATCAAAATGTGTACATTAGTCAACGGGGAAAAGGTATCAGAGTCAGTCCTCACGTCTTTAATAATAGTGAAAATATAAAAAACTTTTTTGATATTCTGGATCAAGTTCTTGCTGATACAAGATAGTTCTCAAAACTATCTGATTATACATTTAGTATTAATTATCCGATAAAATATAACACCAGATAAATCAATAATAATCCAATCACCCAGCTCACCATAACCCCAGCCGGGTGTGTCTTTGCTAAAATTCCATCAAGTCCATGATGTCTCCTGATCCACAGGCTAGTGGAAGAAAATACATTAACAACTAGTTTTTCAATTTTTGTGGAAACTCTCATACCCTGCTTAATTAAAAAAACTATGACTTTTGGAATATATCTTCTATAGAAGATATCAAAATCAAGATTAACTGATGAAACTTCACGTTGATATAGCCCTAACTTAATCAATAGAATAAACGCTAAGATAGAAAACATTAACAGCTGTAATTGGGTTATTACGTGAGATAAAGAGTAAGGAGAGTAGTAAACCGGGTAAGGCAAAGCTAAATATAAAGTGGAGGGAAACAAGCCAATCAACAAACACAATGCAGCAGTAATTCCCATTGCAACAATCATATTTATCGGAGCTTCTTGCGGTCGTTTACCGGAGTCACGGCTAAAAAAAGCAAAATATGGAATTTTGATTCCTGAGTGAAGCATAGCACCAACTGATCCCATGAGTAATACTAACCAAGTAATCGAATAACCCTCACCTGCAGCTGCTGAGAGTATCATTGACTTTGCAACAAATCCTGAAAAAAGAGGCACCGCAGAAATGGACATCCCACCCACGACACAAAATACTGTAGTATAGGGCATTGATTTGTATATTCCTCCAAGTTCTGAAGCGTTTACCGTACCAGTGCGATATAAAACCGCTCCCATACTCATAAATAGGAGTGCAGTATACAAAACACTTACAAATGCGTGACAGGCCGTACCATTCAGCGATAACTGGGTCCCAATCCCAATCCCAACCACCATAAAACCCAATTGGCTATTCAAGCTATAAGCTAAAACTTTTCGCAGATTATTTTCAATAATAGCAAAAAATATGGGAAAGGCAGTCATTACCGCCCCAATGTAAATTAATAATTCTGTCCCGGCATATCCTCGCGCGAGGGCATAAACCGCAAGCTTAGTTGTAAACGCAGATAAGAAAACCGTTCCACTAACAGTCGATTCAGGATAGGAGTCCTGTAACCAATTGTGTAAAAAGGGAAATGCGCACTTGATCCCAAATGCAACAAAAACTAGCTTCCCTGCGAGAGTCTCAAGACCGATAGAATTAAATTCAATAATACCTTGGGAATTAATTCTAATTAACATACCTGCAAATAAAAGGAGACCAGAGCTTATCTGAATAATCAGATAACGCATTCCTGCCCCGTAAGAACGACTAGATCCACCTGCCCAAATCAAAAACACCGAGCTTATGGCTGCAAATTCCCAAAAAATAAATAAAGTTAAAAGGTCTCCAGCGAATACCGCTCCTAAAGCACTACCCGCATAAATAATTGCAGAGATATCCTGAAAGCGGGTGTTTTGATGAAAAGCAAAAATTACTCCTAACCCAAAGGCTATACAAAATATATATCCCCATAGTAAACTGAGCTTATCAACTCGCAGAAAAACGAGTTTGTAACCTAAGTAATTAGCTGTTTGGGTGTCCCCAGTTTCTAATCCTATTATATAAAAAATACTAATAATTGGTATTATAAGAGCCAGCCAACGCCGCAAGGAAAAAGGTAATAAAGCAACTGCCGCTGCCCCAAACAAAAAAATTAAACCAGGATTAAAAAGAAAGTCAGTCATCGTAAAAGTTTTCTTTACGGAGTACAATTCTTCTCAAGATATTTCCTCCAAGAACGATTACAAAACAAATAACAAATCCATAAAAACAGTAAAAACCAAACAGGTCTTCAACAAAAACCTGAGAGTGTTTTTCATAAAAAAGATCTATTCCTAAAAGAACTAGACATATCCCAAATATTCCAAGAATTAATTTGTCTACATTTTTTTGATTATCAAACCAATCTTTCTTCGCTTTCACTTTTTAATACTCCAGGCTGAGTAACAGAAAATTATAGATCACATTTCCAGAAAAAAATAGAACAATACAACCCAAACATGAAATGCTAATAGCGACCAAACACGGAAGCGGGGCCTCTTGAAATCCAAATAAGGAAATCACTTTAGGTCCAGAGGCATCACCGACAAAAGCCACTGTATTTGTAGTTGTTGTGGGACCATGATGCACCACATCCGAACTTTTTGAGAAAAACCCACGAACCACGATAGGTATAAAGTACACCAAACTTAGTAACGACGAGAGGATCAAAACCACTACAAAAATTAGGTTTCCACTATTTATCGAACCAAGAACAATAAACCATTTGCTCCACATCCCCCCAAACGGCGGCACACCAACAATACACAAACTGCCTAATAAAAAACAAAAGAAAGTTAATGGCATTTTGCGGCCAAGCCCATGCATTTGACTAATTTCTGTCTTGTGGCATGCGACCATAATTGCCCCCGCACAAAAGAAAAGTGTAATCTTTCCAAATGCGTGCATGACAATATGCATACCTCCACCTATGGCTGAAATATCATTGGCTAACATTGCTGCAAGAATTATATAAGAAAGTTGACTTACAGTAGAGTAAGCCAACCGTGCTTTTAAATTATCTTTACTCATTGCAATCAATGAGGAAACAATAATTGTAAAGGCCGCAATATATTGAAGGAGTTGACGTACATCTAAATCTTGTAAAGTGTCAAGACCGAAAACATAAATTGTTATTTTTAAAACCGTAAAAACACCAGCTTTAACAACAGCCACAGCGTGAAGGAGAGCACTTACAGGAGTTGGAGCGACCATGGCAGAGGGTAACCAACTGTGAAAAGGCATCAAGGCTGCTTTACCAATTCCAAAGACGTACAGCCCAAGTAAAATACTCAAAGTAAAAGTTCCAACCGAAGAGTTCAAAATACCACCTGCCTCAAATGACAAGGTCCCGGCTAAAAACCAGGTCCAAATTATGGCGACTAATTGAAAACAAATTGAGGTGCCTAATAAAATACCTAAATATACTCTTCCAGCTCTTTTTGCTTCGCTACTGCCCGAGTGCGTAACCAATGGGAAGGTGGATAGTGTAAGAATTTCATAAAAGATAAAAAGGGTCAGCATATTACCAGAAAATGCAATTCCGATTGTACTGGAAATCGCGATAGCAAAAAAAATGTAAAAGCGTGTCTGATTTTTTTCGTTATGCCCTCGCATATACCCAATCGCATAAATTGAAGTCACTATCCAAAGTAAACTTGCTACAACAGCAAAGATCATCCCTAAAGGCTCGATCTCAAAATAAATACTAAGCCCAGGCAACATTTCAATAAGTTGCCAACTAAGTTTTCTGCCCTCTAAAACATCAAATAAAATATGTAAAACTATAAAAAATAAAATGGATGCAGTAAGAAGCGTTAATGCATCTCGTAAATTGGGACGATGAGAAAAATACCAAATTCCCACTGCCCCGAGAATTGGGGTAATTAACGCACATTGAATAGACAAATTACTCATTAATTTGAGCCAACTAACAATGCTCTAGAAGCATCAAAAGCAATATCTGCTGTAAATGTTGCATTAATGCCAAAATAGTACGATCCAAATACAAAAAGAATTACTGGTATAAGCATACTTACGGGAGCTTCATCAATTACATTTTTACCCTCAGGAGGTTCCTCAAAATAAGCAACCTCAACAACCCGCCAAATATAGATGACAGCAAGTAATGAACTCAACCCTACCAATATGGATAACGGCCACCAACCCTCTTCAATAGCTCCCTTTATGAGATACCATTTAGATATAAACCCTGCGGAGAGAGGGACACCAATCAAGGCTAACCCACTCGCAACAAATGCTCCCATAGTTACCGGCATCCGTTTAGCTAATCCAGAGAGATCGCTAATGCGCACCGAGCCGACTTTATACATAATTATGGCCATCACCATAAATAAACTTGCCTTAATAAGTGCGTGATTAAAAAGATGAATTATACCAGCAGACACGCTTGTTACGTTATTTAAAGCAACTCCTGCGATAATATAACCTACTTGGGCCACAGAAGAATAGGCTAGAAGCCGCTTCACGTTTTGCTGATAAATTGCTACACAGGACCCAGCCACCATGCCTATCACCGCAAGTGCAAGTAGCATTTCTCGGACAACTAACGTCTCAAAAAGAGCGACACCGCCAAAAATCGTAAATACCACCCGAATGAGCGCGTAAACAGAAACTTTAGTCGCGGTTGCTGCCAGAAATATTGTTACGGGGGATGGGGCAAAAGCATAGGCATTAGGGAGCCACATGTGCAGAGGGAAAAGGGCTATTTTCAGACATAAACCAACCGTTAAAAAAGCTAAAGCAGCTTGTATAGTTCTGGAGTCTGATATACTCGGAATGATACCCGCAAGGTCCGTGATATTTAGGGTCCCGGTCATCATATACATGAGTCCGACCCCTATAATATAAAAAGTTGCTCCCAGGGTTCCCATTATTAAATAGCGATACGCTGCCGTAAGACTTCTGGGATCAGGTCCCATGCTTATGAGAACATATGAGGATAAAGAAGATATCTCTAGAAATACAAATAAATTGAATGCATCACCAGTAATCGCAATTCCCAAAAGCCCCGCAATACACAGTAATATCATTGAATAAAATAAATATGCCCGTGACCGCGGGATTTCAGCCTCAATATTAAGTTTTGAGAAGGATAAAACAATTACGCTGATAAGAGAAACTATCAACAAAACAAATGAGTTTAGACGGTCTATTCTATACTCAATTCCCCAAGGCGCTGCCCAGCCACCTATCTCATAAATGATGACTCCTCTCTCATCGACGTGTAAAAGGATAAAAATTGAAATTATTAAACATATCCAAACTATTATTAATGAAAAAAACCAACAAACATTTGGATGCCGAAACAAGAGGCAGAAGGGAGCCGCAATTAGAGGAATAATTATTTGCAAAATAGGCAATTGATTAACTATCAAGTGTCATCTTCCATTTTATGAATTTCATCGTCCTCAATACTGCCATACGCTTTTTTAATTGAGACGACTAGCGCTAATCCAAGAGCGGTTGTAGCTACGCCAACCACAATTGCAGTTAAAATTAAAACATGGGGAAGGGGGTTGGAATAAACC
>MDSW01157025.1_pt1 | contig 18288 bp, 3 predicted proteins | sample 811171 | NCBI WGS metagenome assembly MDSW01 (sample SAMN05326641, study PRJNA326480) | marine metagenome | isolation source: seawater | place: Atlantic Ocean: North West | collected 2012 | reverse complement strand
CCCGCGACGAGGGACGGGTCGCCGCCCGAGAGTCCCGCGATCGCGCGCTCGATCTCGCGCGCCGCCGGGAAGGGTCCCGACGAGGAAGGTCCCGACGCGTCGCCGTCTTCTTCGGGAACGCGCGCGAATCGACCCTCCTTCGACCCTCCTCCTCTCGGATCGTCCTTCGACCCTCCTCCCGCCTTCGGCAACCACGACCCCGCGGCGCCGGCGAGCGTCCCCCACGCCGTCTCCCTCGGTTTCGAGAGCTCCGCCTCGAACTCGCCGTCCATGACGGCGTCGAGCATGCTCGCTCGCGCCCTTCCCGCCGCCCCGCTTGCGCTTCGCTCGCCGCCGCACGCCTCGAACCACGCGGCGCACAGCGCCGTCAGCGGATGCGACGCCCCCAGAGCGTTCCGCGCCCGCTGACTCGCCCGCAAAAAACACGCGCTCGCGTCGCCGGCGCGGCCCAGCCTCGCGCGGATGGCGCCCAGGTTATGGAGCCGAGCGGCGACGTGCGCGCCCGCGTCGCGCCATTCGCCGCGCGTCGACGCGACGCTCTGAAGCGCCGACGCGAACCGCGTCGCGCGCTCAAGCGCCATCGCCGCCGAGCCCAGACGACCCTGGTCCTTGTACATCAGGCCGAGCGCGTTCAGCGCGTGCGACGCGGCGCGGAGACGAGACGACGGCGCGTCCGACGCGGCGAGAGGGCCGATCTCTTGCTCGGCGACGCCCAGGAGGTCGCGCGTCGCCGGCTCGAACGGCGCCGTCGGATGCGCGCCTCCCGAGGTTTCGAGCGCGTCGAGCGCGGCGAGGTAAAACACCTCCGCCTGCGCGTACCGCTTCTTCCCCCTGCCCACCTCCGCGAGCGCGAGGAGGTGGTACGCGGACCGGGGATGGCGGAACCGCCCGACTTTGAGCCGCCCTCTCGCGCCTTCGGAGCCGACGCCCCCGGGAGCAATCCGGATCCGGGCCTCCGTCTCGTCCGCGTACAGGGCTTGGGCCTCCGTCTCGTCCGCGTACAGGGCGTGCACGAAACACGCCTCCGCCTCCTCCGCGCGGCCCCTCGCCTTCGCCGCGGCGCCGAGCGCGCACGCGAGCGTCGCGACCGATTCCGCCGCGGGGCCGTCCGCCGCCTCGGCGCTCTCGAGCGCGGCGCGATACCGCGACTCCGCCTCGAGCCGAGCGCCCGAGTGCCACGCGACGCGAGCGACGACGCGGGACGCCTCGGAGACGCGCCGGTGCGCCGCCAACAGACGCGACTCCGCCTCGAAGACGGCGCGACGAGAGGCTGATGAGGAGGCGGAGGAGGAGGAGGAGGCGTCGCGGCGGTCGCGCGGGGAAAAATAATAATCCGCCGTCGCGCACGCGTCGAAGAGGACGCGGTCCTTCCGCTCCGCCGCGGCGTCCGCCTCCCGCCTCGCGACGGCGAGCCCCTCCCTCGCGAACGCGTCCGCCTCCTCGAGCCTCCCCTCCGCGCGGCTCAGCTCGGCGACGGCGGTCATCATCGCGCCGACGCTCGGGTGGCCCGGGCCGAGCGCCGCAGCCGTCGACCCGAGCGCCTGCGCGACCATCGGCCGAGCCCGCCGCGCGCCCTCCGCGCGCCGAAGCGCCTCCGCCACGCACCACGCCGCGCGAGCCGCGGGGAGGCTACGGGGGCCGTAGAACGCGGACGCGAAATCGTACGCGGGGCGCGCCCAGGACGCCGCGAGGGCGTACGCATCGGCGTTTTTCGCGGCGACGTTCCTTTCTCCTCCCGATGATCCCGATGATTTTTTAATCCCCGCCGCGTCGGCGGCGCCCGCGGCGGCGGCGGCGGCCACCTCCGCCGCCTCGAGCATGGCGACGCCGCGCTCGGGGTGGCCCTCCCCGAGGACATCCGTGAGGGTCGCGACGACCGCGTCGGACGCCGCGAGGGCCCCGTCGCGGTCCCCGGCCAGCGCGCACTCCGCCGCGCGAAGGCGGAGCGCGCGGAGGTACCACGCGACGTCGGGGGAGGATTTGGATTTGTTCAAACCACTCCCCTCGAACTTTTTTTCGTTCCCCCGGCCCCCCCCGCCGGGGAGCGTCGCCGCGGCGCGCCACGCGTCGATCTCCTTCGCGCGGTGCGCGGCGAGCGAGGCGACGCGCTCATCACCACCGTCCCGCCTCGCGCCGCCGCCCCCTCCTCGGCGCTCGAGCTCGAAGCTCGCGACGTCGGCGCACACCGACGCGGCGTGCGCGAAGGTCGCCTCCGGCGCGCGCAGACAGTGCGCCGCGCCGCCGACGGCTTCGCACGCCTCGCGCCAAGGCCGAGGCAGGATCCCCGCGTGGTCGCCCCGCCCCGCGTTCGCGCTCGCGAAGAGCTCGCCGGCGCCCCTCGCGCGCTTCGCCAGGTCCGCGCACGATCGAAGGTGGGAGGCGGCGGAGGCGGCGTCGTCGTCCTCGAAGAGAGACGCCCCGAAATCTTCGGAGGACTCTTCTTTTGAAATCTTCGCGAGCTCCGCGCTCGCGTGCGCGAGGGCGAGCGCGACGGTGACCCCCGAGCGACTCTTCGGCTCGCCGAACCATTGCCTCGCGCGCTCCAACACGCGCGCCGCGACGTCGCGCGCGCCGATCCATCCGAGCGCGGCGCTCGTCGCCAACGCCGCGCCCGCGCGTTCGCCCATCTGGCGCGCCAGCGCGTCGCCGCTTCGTCGCATCTCGCCCAAATCCGCCTCCCGCGCGGCGCGGCGCGACACGAGCGGCGCGCCCGATTTGCTCGTGAGGATCGTCCGCGTCCCGGTCACCGTGCTCGAGTCCGGCTCCAGCAACGCCGCGTCCATCCAGGAGAGAAAGTCGAGCTCCCACGCGCCCCAGAACGCCGCCCGGGACGATTCGGCGGACGATTCGTCGGACGAAGACCCGCCCCGACGACGAATCGTCGAACGCGACCCCCGCCCGGGCGCGGCGGCGGCGAACTCCGCGCGGGCGCCGGGGCGGGCCACCGCGGCCAAGACGTCGCGCCGGGAGAACACCGACGCGCAGAGCGCGTGGTCCCCGGCGGCGCTCGCGTGCCAAGCCAGGGCGCGGAGGTGCCGCGCCGCCGGGCGATCGCGATCGCGATCGCGACGGCGATGTACTTTTTTTCCCGTCATTCCGAAAACCTCGTCGCGGAAGAAGGAAGCGAGGCGGCGGTGCGCGGCGACTCGGGAGGGCGTCCCGTCCGCCTCCGCCGCGCCGAGCGGCGCGAAGAGATCGAGCGCGGCGTATCGGAACGCGTCGTCGCGAAAGGCGAGCGGTTCATCATGGCTGATCGAACCCGAGTGACCCGAGTGACCCCGGTGAGCCCGGGTCGCGCCGTCGCCGGGAAAGAAAGCCTCCTCCTCCCCCGCGGGCTCGAACGGCGCCGACGCCTCCGCCCACGCCTCCGCGCTCGCGCGCGTCGCCAACCACGGCCTCAACGCCCCGACCGCCGCCCGCGCCCGCCGCAGATCTTTTTCTTCCACCGCTTTTGAACCATCGTTCGAATCGTCGTCGCGGAGCGTCGTCGTCGCGAGCCCGCCGCCGCCTCCTTTGCCGCCGCCTCCTCTCGCGCGAGCCGCCGCCGAAAAAACCGCCGCCGCCGCCTCCGCCGCCTCCGCCTCGTCCGCGCCGAACCTCGCCGCCGCCATCGTCACGCACGCCGCCTCGACGAACCCCGGGTCCAGCCCCTCGCGCGCCGCGAGCCCCGCGAGCGCCGAGCGCGCCAACGCGCGCGCCGTCCCGGGCAACCGCCCGATCCCCCGCGCGACGGAGCGAGGCAACTCCAACGGCGCCCCCGCGCGCGCGTCGTCGTCGTGGTCGTGGTCGGGTCCCCCCCCGCCTCCCGTTCCCGTCGCTCCCGCGAACTCCGCCTCCTCGTCGACCGCGCGCGCCGCGACCCACGCGCTCGGTTTCGTCGCGGAGACGAGCGCGGTGAGTTCGCGCGCGACGAGCCGAGCGTACAGAGGCGTCGCGCCGTGCGGCCGCTTCGCGTTGACGCGCTCGGCGACGACCAGCGACCGGTGGTACCCCGCATCGAGCGTCGAGCCGCCGGAGGACGAAGAAGACCCGGCGCGACCGGGATCCCCCGGCTTCGTCCTCGTCGGCGGCGCCCTCGTTGGGGAGACCACGCGAGAAGACCCCCCGGCGAGACCCCCCTCGTTGTCGTCGTCGTTCGCGCGCATCGCCACGGGGGAGGACGAAGCGACGACGAGTGCCGTCTGCTCGGGGGTGAGGGGAGGCATCGGGTACGCGACGACGGCGCTCGGGGCGCGGCGAATCAGCGCCGCCGCGACGCTCGACGCGTCGTCGTCGTCGTCGGCGTCTTCCTCCTCGCGGCACGCGACGACGAAGCGCACCGCCAAGGGCGGGGACCGCGGGAGCCAGGCGACGTGCGCGTCGACGGCGGTTGGGGCGCGAGGTGGTCGGGAGGAGGGTCGATGGGGCGGGGCCGCCGCCGAAGGTTCCGAGGCGGAACGGGACCCGACGCGCGCTCCTTCGAACTCGCGTTCGCCTTCTTCGCCCGAGTGTTCCTCGTCGTCGCGCGGTTCGCGTTCGCGCGGGTCGAGTCCCTCGACGGCGACGGCGGCGTACGAGGCGTAGGGCGGAACCCTCGCGCTCTCCGCGGCGTCGACGATGACGAGGACGCGGCGGTGGGCCGCGGCGTGCTCGAGGAATGCGCGGAAGGTTCGCGGGAGGTCGTCGGGGTCCGCCGGGACGGGGTCGGCGATGGCGAACCGGCGCTTCAGGGCGACGCACGCGCGCTCGAGGAAGTGCGCGACGTCCTGCGGGAAGCTCTGGTCCGCGAACGTGTGCGTCAGCACGAACGGGGCGCGCGACGACGCGAGGCCCCCCTCGGGGTCGTCGGGGTCGGGGTCGGGGTCGTCGGAGGCGCGAAGCCTCCCGTCGCGTCGCTCGGACTGTTCCATCCGCTCGAGCCTCGACGCGAGCGTCGCGAGCTCGGTGCTCTTCCCCGCCCCCTCCGGGCCCGTGAGAACGAGCGTGTGCGGGGGCCCGAGCCCGAGCGCGTGCGCCTCGAGCCGCGCCTGCACGTCCGGCCTCGGCGCGGGCGACGTCCCCACCGGCGTGCCCTCGTGCATCGCGAGCCCGGGGGCGAGGAGCCGCGCGCGCTCCGACGCGCGACACGCATCCTCCAGCGACGAGAACGAGGACGAGGAGCCGCGCGCGGACGCGGACCCGGACGCCGACGCGCCGGATGACGCCCGCGCGGCCGCCGAGCCGGAACCCAGGTCCGCCATCGCGAACCCGAGACCGCGAACGAGCGCGCCCCGCGTGCGAGGGCGCGCCGCCCGATGTGCAGACCCGAGCGGAGGGAGCGTCGATTCAAAAGCCAAGACAACGACGGGGGAGGGCCAGAGAGGAGCACCCGTGGGAGAGAGTGCTATAGCTCGTATTGCCGAGCAGTGGACTTGGGGCGATGATCTCACTGTCAGATTCTCCGCCGCCGGGGGCCTCTCGTACGGCGGGCCTCGGCGTGCGGATCACCCGAACGGCGTGTTCTGAGGCGCGCGCTCGTGGCTCGTTCGATACTGCGTGTGTTCCTATTTTAACACCCTTCGTCCCTCTCTCGGCATCCGCCCTCTCTCGCGCTTCGCAGCGCGAAAAGCCGTCTGAGCGCCGACCCCGCGAACGACGCGTCTCGGGAGACGATTCGCACCTTCGAAGGTATATATCATCTTCTCGTCCTCTTCACACTCGTGTTAAAGTAAAGTGCGGTATTTAGAGGGGCACCTCGATCCACTCGGTCTCGTCCTTCCAGTCGGCGTACTGGAAGGCGTCCTGGTTCTCGAAGGAGGCGCCGGTGGCGTGGACGCCGCACCCGTCGGCGCCGTGCTGCCACTCCTCCTGGAAGACGCCGGGAAGGTTCCTGCGCCGCATCTTCGCGTCCCAGGTGCGGTTCCACATGTTGTACCCGCCCCTGAGGCCGACGATGTTGACGTACCCCGCGGCGTCGAGCGCCTCGAGCGCCTGGATCGCGCGGTTGCGCCCGTCGCTGCAGCAGACGATGATCCGCGCGGCCTGCGGGTCGGGGAAGATGCGCCGCACCTCGGACATGAAGTCGGGATTCGCCTCCATGTTGGTCATCATCTTCTTCCCCGCCTCGCTGTTGTAGCGGTAGTCGGCGTTGATGAGCGGGACCTCGTAGAAGCGGCCGGGGCCGAGGTGGTCGCTGGGGAGCTCGCGCGGGAAGTTGCCGATCTGGTCGATCTCCGCCTTGGAGCGGATGTCGAGGATGGAGTACCCGTGCTCGGAGAAGAGGCAGCGGCCCTCCTCCCAGTTCGCGATGCCCTTGTCGGGGTAATCCATCCCGATCTGCTGGATGTACTCCGTCTCGTCGGGGTAGTACAGCGCCTTAGCGGCGACGGAGGCGCGGCGAGCGGAACGCTGGTGTGGTGGGAAATCGGAGGACGCGGACGGGGGAGGAGGCGTCAGGAGGAGGGAGACGGGAGGGCGCGCGGCGGAGGCGGGCGCGGCGGAAAGATTCTCGCGGGTTTTTCATCGCGGTTTATCCACCGGGAACCGAAACGGAGGGTTTGTTTGAACGGCGCGAGATCCCGCCGAGGGGAAGGGCTCCGTTTCCACGGCATCTTTCGTGAACGTTCGGGGTGGGGGGGGGGCTGGCGCGGCGCGAACGCGGTCGTACCTTGGGCGTCGCCGCGAGGGCCGCGCGGGAAGGCGCGATGGCCTTGCTGGAGCGGAGCGCGCGCTGGGGGATAACGTGGGGCGGGGGCGGTCGGGGAGTAGGGGGGGGCGCGGGCTGCGTCAGCGTCGGGGCCGAGATCGCGAGGTCCAGTTGGCAGCTCGTCGCGAAGGTTCTGACGGGAGGGGCGGTTCGCGCGCGCGTCGCGAGGGGGACGCACCGCGGGCGCGGCGGTCGCGGCGGAGGCGGTGGCAGCCATCTGGACGATCGGTCGGACTGATCGGTCGCGCGGTGTGGGAATGAGGGCGCGGCGCTCGCGGACGCGCGGGGCGGCAGATTTCGACGCGCGCGCGCAGCCCTTATCCCCTTCTGTTTGTCAGAAAAAGAAAACCTTCATTTTGTCCTGACTGGAAAAGCACAGAAGGAAAACCAAACTTTTTGCTGACTGGATTCGAGATCCCTGCTGCTCCTGCTGCTGGCTGCGTCCCGATGCGCGCGCGCTGAGGAAATCCTCGCCCGCCCGGTCTCGGACTTGAGCTTCTCGCCCGCCCCCGCGCCCGCAGGCGCCCATGCGCGGTCCGTCCCTCCGGGCGAAGCAAGAGGGCGAGGACGAGACGTACTTCGAGCGCCTCGAGGAGCGCAGGCGGAAGCGGAACTGCGCGATCCAGGTGCGCGCTCGCGCGACGCGGACTCCCCCCGCGCGGACTCCCCGGCGGTGCCGCCGTCCGCGTCTCGATCGCTCTCCGCTCCACGACCCGACGCGCGTTAACAACGACGATCGATCATCACCGCCCCTCGCCGCCTCCGTCAGCAATACGTCCTCGCGGCGCTGATCCTCTCCGCGGTGTTCTATGTCGTCGTCCTCGCCGCGTGGCAGGTGACGTCCAAGCGGCGACGCCTCGTGGAGCGCGCCACCCCGTGAGTGACCCCCGCGCGTCGTCGGTCCCCGCCGCGCGGCTTCTCCGCGGCCGTCCCTCTCGCTCGCGCGCCGCTCCTCCTCCGCCATGCCCGGCTTCGATCCCCGCCGCGCGCCCGCCGCGCGCGCGCGCGCCCTCGCCGCCATCACCCCCGCGCTCCCCCCCGGCGTGCGCGTGTCGCACGTCGCCTCGTCCGCGGGCGACGACGCCGAGAGCTCGAGCGTCGCGTGGCTCGAGACGACGACGACGACGTCGCGCGACGAAAAAGAAAAAGGACTCGCGCGTCGTCGCGGATCCCGCGGCGTCGGCGCCCGCGTCCTCCGATGCGACGTCGTCGCCGAGGCGGCGGACTGGACCGACGAGGCGTGGCGCCGCGAGGCGGAGGACTTCAAGCGCGAGCGCGAGGCCTCGGACGGGATGCGCGCGCGAAGAAGCGGCGATGCGGCGAGGACGAACGACGACGCCCTCTCCCTGGAGCGGTACCTCCGCGGCGACGACGACGACTTTTTCGGCGCGCGCGGAGACTTTTTCGACCGAGGCGGTCGCGAACGCCGCCGCCGCTCGCGGGTCGTCCCCCTCGCGACGGCGGCGCGGCGGTGCGCCGCCGTCTCCGGAGGCGGCGCGGCCGCGTCCGCGGCCTTGATCGCGGGCGTGTACGCCGCGAACCGCGACGAGACGGGGACGAGCGGCGACGACGACGACGAACCCGCCGGCGCCCCCGAGAAGAAGAAGACGCGCGCCGAGCGCGCGACGAGCGGCGTCCCTCCCTTCGCGTCGTTCGGCGACGCCCGTCCGTTCGCGGGGGCGAGTCCGAGTCCGAGCCGGGGTGACGGTCGTTCGCCGGCCCCGTTCGCGTTCGGGGCCACGCCCGATCTGATCCGACCCTCGGCCGCGCTTCTTTCCGCGTCGTCCTCCGCCGCCGCGAACGGCGCGTCCTCCGCGCGCGCGTCCGCGTCCGCTTCGCGCGCTTCCGTCGTCACGCTGACCGGCGCTCGGTCGCGTCACGCCACGCTCCGCGCGGCGCTCGAGCACTCCCCCGCCACGCTCCGCGGCGACGGCGTCAAGCGACTGGTGTGTTTCCAGATCGCGCGCGGCGTCGCCGACGCGCACGACCGCGCCGGCCTGGTCTTCGGCGGGCGAGGGCAGAGGCTCGGCCTCGACGACGTCGCCGTCGAGGGCGGATTCTTCGCGGGGAGTCCGCGCGCGAGGCTCACGGGACTCGTGCCCTCGAGCGTTCTTCGAACCGTCGATCGAAGCGGTGACGCGAACGGGGCCGGGGCCGGGGCAGGGGTTGGGTCCCCCCCCGGGAATACGACTGATTCGGACGTTGGCGGCGCCGGGCCGCGTTGTCGCGAAAGCGGCGGGCGCGGAACGTTGGGCGACGCGGTCGCGGCGTGGCGCGCGGGGGCGCTGAGCACGCTGGACTATCTGCTGGAGCTGAACCGGCGCGCGGGGCGCTCCCGCGGCGACCGCGAGTTCCACGCCGTCGTGCCCTGGGTCGTCGATTTCACGCGGGACCCCGCCGAGGGTTCGGATTCGGGTTCGGGTTCGGATTCGGATTCGGACTCTTCGGGTTCGGACTCTTCGGGTTCGGACTCTTCGGGTTCGGCTTCTTCGGGCGCTCCTCGTCCTCGTCCTCACGACGCTCGTCGATCGGACGGTTGGCGTGACTTGTCGCGCACGAAGTGGCGTCTGACGAAGGGCGACGAGCAGCTGGACCACGCGTTCGCGAGCCTCGGGCACCACGTCAGCGACGACTGCCTGAGCGCGGTGGCGGTGTGCGCGTACACGGCGCGGCGCCTTCCCCTGGCCGTCTTGGCGGAGACGGTTCGCGCGTCGGTGGTTCCCGAGGAGTACCCGGCGACGATGTCGCGGATGTACGAGTGGTCGCCGGACGAGGCCGTCCCGGAGTTTTACGACGACCCGAGCGTATTCGAGTCCGTGCACGACGCCATGCCCGACCTGGAGGTGCCGGACTGGGGGCGGAGGGGGCGGAGGAGGGGGCGGAGGAGGGGGCGTCGAGGCGCGGAGGGGAAAGAAGAAGAAGAAGAAGAAGAAGTGGTGGATCTAGGGCGGCGCGGTCGCTTCGAGGCGTTCGTGAGGGCGCACCGCGCGGCGCTCGAGTCGGACCGCGTCGCCGCGCACCTCCCGCGGTGGATCGACCTCACCTTCGGCGTCGCCGCGTTCGGGGAGGAGGCGGCGAGGGCGAAGAACGCGCTCGTGCGCCGCGAGTCGGCGTCGGACCCGGGGTACGGGGCGGGCCCGGGGTACGGTCGCTTTCGAAGGACGGGAAGGACGCGGCTGTTCGCGAGGCCGCACCCGGCGCGTGCGACGCCGGACGCGCGCCTCGCGCCGGAACGGCTCAGGGCGAAGCTGTTGCGAGACGACGACGCGGGGGTGTTCGAGGCAGAAAACCCCCCCGTCTCGGCGGAGGACCCCGTCGAGAAGGCGGGGGGCGCGCTTTTGAAGGGGAACGATCCGATTCGGCTCCCGCGCGGGGCGCGGTCGGCGCCGGACCGCCTCTCGCGCGCGCTCGAACCCGACCCGCCGACGACCGGCGGACGACGCGCGGCGGCCTCGACCGAGCCGGCGGAACCCCCGGTGGACGACGCCGCCCTCGCGGCGCTCGAGAAGGCTCGCCGCTCGGACCTCGAGGCGCTCGGGCGGCTCTTCGCCGCCGTCTTCGGCGCCGGCGAGGGCGACGAAGGCGGCGGAGGCTCCGCCGCGCCGCCCATCGCGAGCCTCCCGCCGTACGTCCGCGGCGTCGTCGCGAGCCTCGCGGGAGGAGGGCCGGGAGGGGTCGTCGCCGCGAAGGCGTCCTCCTCGTCCTCGTCGTCGTCGTCCCCTCACGGGTCCCCTCCCGAGGAGGCGGGGGTATCGCTCGCGTTCCCCGAGTACCCCTCCGCGGCGTCGGTCCTCCGCGACGCGGATTTGTTCCCCGAGTTTGTGCGCGTCGCGGCGCGCCACCTCGCGGCGATGGACGCGGCGGCGCCCGGCGCCTCGCGCCTCGACGCGGCGCGAGGGGCGTTGCGCGCGTGCGCGTCGGAGCCCCGCGCGGCGGCGCTCGTCGCTCCCGCGGCGGCGGAGGTGATTCGAGAGACGCTCGCGTTCGGACGCGGCGCGTCGAGCGAGAAAGAGAACTTCTCTGAAGAGGCGGAGGCGGAAAGGACCTCGGCTGAGGCGGAGGGGGAGGCTGAGGCGGAGGCGGAGGGAAGGTCGTCGTCTTCATCGTCGTCGTGGATGTCGTCGGCGTCTGCCCTCGGCGCTTCGGCGGGGGCGATCGCGACGAACATCGCGCGGTTCGCGCCTCCTCGCGTCGCGCTCGAGATCCTCCCCGACCTCGTCGCCGAGCTCCTCGCGGAGGGAGGGACGCTCCGCGGGTCCTTCTCCGAGGAGGAGGAGGAGGACGAGCGCGACTCCTCGCGCTCCGAGTCGCGCGACGCCGCGAAGTTCTCGGCGCTCGCTCGCGCGTCGGCGTCGCGCGCGATGCTCGCGCCCGGGTGCTTGGGCGCGATCCGCGCGGCCCTCGGCGCGCGCCGGTTCCAGCGCCTCATCCTCCCCTCGCTGCTCACCCGCGCCGCGCGAGAGCGCTCCGGAAGTTCCGCCTCCGCCGAGGTCCTTGAGGTCCTTTCCGCCTCCGCGTCGGTCGGCTCGGCGTTGGCGTACGTCGCGAGCTCGACGGGGGCGCTTCCCGCGGCGCTCTCCGACGTCATCGCGCCGCTGCTCGCGTCGCTATCCTCCGACCGCCCCGCCGTCGTCGACGCGCTCGCGCGAACGTGCCGCTCCCTGGGCGTCCCGGCGACGGCGCGCCACGTCCTCCCTGCGCTCGAGCGCGCCGTCGACCCGCGCGGCGGAGGCGCGCACCTCCCGGCGGTGGTCGCGGCGCTCGCCGCCTCCGCCGCCGAGGTGGCCGAACGATCGAGCGCTCGCGCGAGCGCGAGCGCGGCGGATGATGAAACCCTCGCGCTCGAGGCTAAAGACGTCGCGGCGGCGGGCGCGGCGCGCGTCGCCGAGGCGGAGGCGTCGGCGTGCGAGCGGAGCTGGTCGCTCTCGCCGCTCGCGATCGCGCCGGTGCGGGTCCTCCACCACCCCGGGTACTCCGCCTCGGACGCCGCCGCCTTTTCCTCCTCCTCCTCCTCCTCCTCCTCGGACGATTACTCGACCGCTCTCGGCGCTCTGGCGGCGCTGGACCGCTTGGCGGCGACGCTCCCTCCTCGTCTCGTCGCGGACGTTTTCTTCCCGGCGCACCCCCGCCCGCCCGGCGCGGCGCTCCGCCTCGTCCTCTCCCCGCCGCCGCACTTACCGACGGTGCTCGCCGCGGCGGACGTCCTCGCGACGGCGGCGAGGCGAGCGGGCGCCGGCGTCGTCCTCGCGCGACTCGCGCCGCGACTCGCGCCGGTTCTGAAGGTGGCCGCGTTCGCGCCGCCGCCGCCGCCGAGCGGCTTCGAATTCGAAGGCGAGGAGGGTGTAGGGGCGGCGGGGACGCGGGGCGTGGACGAGCCGCCCGCGGCGCTCGCGACGGTGAAGGATCTGTGGGCGGCGCTCGGGGACGTCGCGAGCGACGTCGCCGGCGGGCGCGAGCGGCTGAGGGACGCCGCGGGGGGGAAACGGGTCGTCGCGACCCTGGAGGAGAGGCTCGAGGCGTGTTACCCCGAAGACGTGTTACCCCGCGGCGGCGCCGCGAGCGGCGGCGGCGCGACGGCGGCGGCGGCTCCCGAAGGGACCCGAAGAAGGGACCCGAAGGGACCCGAAGACGAACCCGAAGACGACGAACCCGAAGACGCCTCGCGTTCGGAAAGGGACCCCCTCTCGGAGGCGGAGGATCCTCTGTTTTCGGAGGCGGATCCTCTTTCGCGTCGGCGTCGAAGCCACCTTCGGCGCGGCATCGACGCGCTTCGCGGCAGGGCGCGCGACGCCAACGCCGCGCTCCTCGACTCGGTCAAGCAGAGGTGGCGCCGCGCGGCGAAGGGCGCGCGGCGGTGGGGCGCGGTCGCGGCGGCCGGGGGGCCCGGGGCTTCTTCGGACCGTTCTTTTTCGTCGGAGAGCGTTTTCGGCGGCGGCGGGGGACCGACCTCGAGCGGCGCCGACGGGCGGTACGCCGCGGACGCGCCGTGGGCGTGGCTTCCCAGCCGCGCCGACGAGCTGGCCGACGCCGTCGCCGAGGGGAGGCGGAGGCGCGCGGGGAGGCGGAGAGGCGCGGGAAAGGGAAAGACTCTGAACGCGGTGAGTCGCGGGCGCGGAAGATCTTCCAAGACGAGCGCGGAGAAGACGTCTTCTTCGGATCCGAGCGTTTCGGAGACGACTTCTTCGGATCCGAGCGTTTCGGAGACGTCTTGTTCGGATCCTCGCGGCGGCGATACTAATAAGGGGGGCGCGGAGAAGACTTCGGATCCTCCCGACGACGGCGCCTTCGACGACGCCTTCGACGACGCCTTCGACGACGACGACGACGCGTTCTTCCTCGACGCGCTCTTCTCCGAGGGACTCCGCCGTCCCCGCGACGAGGACGAGTTCTCGTACGCGTACGAGTCGTCGCGCTCGGGACCCTCGTCCTCGTTCGGGTACCGGCCCCGCTCGTCCTCTTGGCCGCTTCGGATGGAGACGCTGGCGACCTGGCGCGCGCACGCGGGGCGGTGCCGCAGGATCGTCGCGTCGGAGGACGAGGCGTGGCTCCTGACGCTCGGCGGCGGCGGCGCGGAGCATCACGCGAGCGGCGGCGGCGGCGGCGTCGTCAAGGCGTGGGCGCTCGGCGGCCCCGCGGGCGCGGCGTCGGCGTATTATCATCGCGGCGAGGACGGGGATGACGCCGCCGAACACGAAGGTTTTCCGGGCGACGCCGTCGCGACGCCGTACGCGACGATGGCCGGTTTCGACTCGGCGACGTGCGTCGGTTTCGCCCCATCTTATCATCATCGCGGCGGCGCCGGTGGAGCGCGCATCGACGCGCGCGCGTGTCTCGCGGGGGACGCCCTCGGGCGCCTCCGCGCGTTCCGAACGGACACGGGCGAGGTCCTGACGAGTTTCGGGGAGTGGCGCGAACCCCCGAACCCTCTTCTCGACGGCGGCGGCGGCGGTTCTTCGTCGGGCGTCGTCGTCCCCTTCGCGTTTCCGAAGCGGCCCGCGTTCGAGTGGAGCGCGCAGATGGACCCGGGCACGCCCGCCGAGGCGCGGAGGCGGGAGGGGTCGGTGGACGGGTCGCCGACGGGAGGATCCGAGCGAATCGGCGCGAATCGAAGCGACGAAAAACGACACGCGTTTCCCAGGAAGAGCGTCTCGGAGCGATCGCCCGAGCCGAGCGGCGCGGCGCGGGACTCCCGCGACGGCGGGTCGCGCGGCGGTACCCCGCCCCCTCCGCTCGCGTCGTCGCGCCGCGCGTCGGAGGAGTATTCCGGTCGAAGCGCTTCGACCGACCGTTCGAACGAACCGTACCGCCGCGGCGCGTCGCCGCCGCCGCGGCGTCCGCCGCTCGACGCGTCCGCCGGGTCATCGCCCCGGGCGGCTTCCGCCGCCGCCGCGTCGGGGTTCGACGGGTACGCGGCGAGCGTGTTCGACCCGTTTCCGAGGCTCTTCGACGCGGCGCCGGAGGGGGACCACGAGAGGCGCGGCGGCGGCGGTATGACCGACGATGAACCCTACTCCGACGACGCGAGCCGCCGACCGCCGCGCGCGTCCGCCTCAGGTTCCGGCGGTCGCGTCTCCGGCGGTTCCTTTCCCACTCCGCCTCATCACCCCGAAAAAGACGCGCTCCTCGGGGCCCCGACCGGGTACCGTTGCGTCTCGGCGTTACCCGGGTTCGACGCTCGCGAGGGTGGCTCCGCTTCGCTCCACGCCTCCGTCGTCGCCGGGACGTCGGACGGGCGGCTTCGTCTCTTCGACCTGGCGGCGGAGCGGCCGTGCGCGTCGTGGCGCGTGGCGCCGCTCGCCGCCGACCGCGCGGGCGCCGTCGTCGCGACGTGCGCCGCGGGATCCGGCGGGCGAGACGACGCGTGGCTCTGCGCCGTCACGAGCGCCGGCGTCGCGAGCCTCGTGGACCGACGGTGCGGGACCCTCGCCGGCGCGTTCAACGCGCACAGGGACGCCGTCGTCGCGTGCGCCGCCGTTCGCGCGGGGGACACGGGGTTCTTCGCGAACGATTCTTTTTCGTCCGACGCGAACGCGAATTTCGGCGGCGGGTTCGGGTTTTCCGGAGGGATGGGTTTTCTTTCCGAGGGGGGACAACGCGCTTCGGGTCTCTTCGGGTCTTCTTCCTTTTATACGGGGTCTTCTTCCTCCGGGTCCTCCGGGTTCGCGATCGCCACCGCCTCCGCCGACGCCACCGCGGCGCTCTGGGACGTGCGGGCGCTTTCTTCTTCTTCTTCTTCTTCTTCTTCGTCGGGGGGAGGGGGACTCGGCGCGGCGTCCTCCGCTCGTGGGTCGTACAGAGGAACCAACGGGTATCGGGGCGTCCCCGGCGGGTCCCTCGGCCCCCGTCTGGCTTCGTTCGGCGGGTTCGCGGATCCCATCTCGGGCATGGCGACGCGGGGCGCGGACGCGTTCGTGGTCTCGGGCGCGAGGGTGGGGGTGCTCTCGCTCACCCGTGACGGCGCCGCGGAGCACTCGCGACACGCGGCGGCGGGGGCGCACGCGAACACGGCGCGGCTGCGGAGGCGCGGGGACCCGGGGGCGGAGGAACGCGCGGGGCTGGCGGACGTGGACGTGCTCCCGAGGAGCAGGCTCTTCGTCGTCGCCGCGAGGGACGGACGCGTGCACGTGTGCAGGTGAATGAGGATGTTTGAGGGGGTGAAGGGTTCATCAGTTTATACGACGTGTTTCTTGAGTTTTACTTTCTCTTGAGTGAATCGTGGACAAAAATGGACAAAAATGGACATACGGGGGCATTAGACCGTCATCCTTGAGTCAAATTAATTGCCAAGTTAATTCGCGGAGCTCCCGCGTACCCTAATGGACATTAAATTTTGACAAAAACAATTTTATATGTCCATCTCACGCGGAGGCAAGCTCGAGCGACTTCGCGCCTCACTCGTCCTCGTCCTCGTCCCAGCGCACGCCGCACGCCTCCCCCGTCTCCGCGTCCACGCCGCGAGGCTCAGCGACGGCGGCGCACGCGCACCCCCGGTCGGCGTCCGCCGCGAACCGCCCGCTCGCGTCGCAGCACCGCGCGCCGCGAGACGAAGAGAAAAAAGCCGCCGCCTCATCCTCCGGAGACGTCAACCTTTGCTCGGAGACGCGAAACGGGTCGAGCGCGTCGGTGCTGCTCGGTCGGAACTTACCGTGCGGGTCGAGCGCCCTCGCCGCGCACCCGAACGCGCACCACGCGTCGCCGAACTCCTTCGCCCCCTCCCAGCACCCGCGCCGGGGCCACCCGGCCTTCCCCCAGTGCCTCCGCCCGCGGCACGCCGACGACCGAAGCGTCTGCGCCAACGCGTGGAATTTTTCATTCGCGACCGCGTCCTCGCCGTCGCGATTCGTGTTGTATCGCACGAAATCTTCCACGTTGACGTACATGCACGCGCCCGCGGCGTCGCGGTGACTCGGGCTCAGGAACGCGCTCTCCTCGCCGACGAACCGAACCAGGGCCTGCGACCGGAACGCGTCGGCCAACCCGCCGGGCTCGCCCGTCTCGGGGTCGGTGGTGGCCCGCGCGATCGCCCTTGCGCACCGTCCCGCGCGTCGCATCGGGACGCAAAACTCGTACTGGTCGTACCCGATTTCGTCGTGCGCGTCGTACTGCGCCTCGGTCATCGTCAGGTACGCGTCGCGCGCCCGGAAGAGCCCGGAATCGACGTTCGTGCGCGTGCTCTCCTCCCACTGACGCGCCCAGAACCGCGAGAGCGTGCCGTTGCCGAGGAGGGGGAAACGCCGAGTGACGTCGCGGGGGGCGTCGGAGGGCTGGCGACCCACGAAGCGGCGCATCGAGCGAAGCGCGCCGCGCGAAGGCGACGCGCCGGAAACGGTGGCGAAAAACGAACGCGCCGCTAAAGAAGCGTCGTTCGAAGACGCCGCAGCCGAAGATACGTCGGTCGGAGACGCGCGGGCGTCGGCGGCGGAGGCGTCGAGAGTCAGCGCGTCGTCGCCGTCGCCTCCTCCGTCCTCCTCCTCCTCCTCCTCCGCCGCCGCCTCCGTCGTCTCCGTCTCGATCTTCTCGTAGGTCACCGCGACGACCTTCCCCAGGGGAAAGAACCAGAACACCTGCGTCTCGTCGAGCGCTCGGAACGCGTCGTCGCTCATCGCGCACGCCCACGCGTCGGGGTCCCCGAGTTTTTTCGGCGCGAGGGCTCTCTCGCACCGCTCGACGGCGTCCGACGCGGCTTCGATCGTCTCGGCGAGTTCGAAGGGATCCATCGCGCGGCGCACTTTCCGAACGGCGCGGTTCGGCGCGAGTCTCAGCGTGACGTCGACGACGACGCCGAGGCGGCCCACGGACGCGCGCGCCGCGTCGAAGAGGTGCGCGGGGGTGCGGTGGCGCGATCCTCCTCGGAAAGTATCCGCGTCCGTATCCGTGTTCTTCGTGAGGGTGTTGTTTAGCCCCTCGCGATTTTTTTTTTCGTGAAGGGCTTTTTCAATCTCGTCGTAGAAGGCTTCGTCGCGGAGCTCGACGACGGTGGCGTTCGCGAGGACGAGGGTCACGGCGACGGTCTGCTGGGAGAGCGAGCCGTGGCGCAGGGAGGAGCCGTGCGTGGCGGTGGCGATCGCGCCGCCGACGGTCTGGTCGATGAACCACGGGAACGCGGGGAGGGTGTACCCGGAGGCGGAGGCCCGCCGCCGCCGACCGCGGCTCGTCGACGCGGGGCTGAGGAGGTGATCCGCGTCCTCCTCGCCCCCGTCGAACGCCGCGAGGAAGTCGAGGAGGTCCCTGAGCGTCACGCCCGCGTCCACCCTGACGGTTCCCGCGCGCTCGTCCACGACGGTGCGGTCGGCGACGGCGTCGAGCCTGAGCCTCTCGCGGCGCGCGGCGCCGAGGAGGCCGCGACGGGGGCTCGACGCGCGCGGGGGCTTGACGCTGCGCACGTCCGAGGTGAGGACGTTCACCGCGGACGCGTCGTCCCCGGCGCAGAACACCTCGGGGTGCCAGGAGTGGCCCACGCCGATCGCGCGCGCGCGCGGGAACGCGGCGACCACCTCCCGAACCTCCGCGACGGTGCGAGGGCGCGCCATCATCACCTCGCGCGCGCACGCGTGCTTGCCCTGGAAGTTGCTCAGGTCGTGCAGGCTCGCCCCGAGCTCGCCGTGCACGCGCCGAAGGAGGGACCACGCGAGGAGGAACAGGAGCGGGAGGCGCGGCGGGCCCGGGGCGCCGCGCGCGAACGAGGGACGCCCCCGGGGCGGCGCGGGGGGAGGAGGCGACGCCCCGCGCGGAGACGCCGCCCACGGCGTCCACCGAGCCCCGCGAGCGGTCGACATGGCGGGCGAGGCGTGCGCGGGCGGGAGCGACACTCCGAGAGACGCGCGCGACGACGCGCGGAAGGTTGGGGACCCCTCCGCGCGGTTTCAAAACACTCCCGGCCGAGTCACGTCCCGTCGTCTTCGGGAATCCCGAGGCGCCGTCTCGGAAACCCCCGCGCCGCCTCGTCTCGTCCCGTGGCGGCGCCGCGCGAGGGCGCCGCGACGGGGCGGGCCCCACGACCGCTCGGACGTGCCACGCGGCGTTCGCTCGCGCCCTCCCGCGCGCCTTCGCGGCTCGACACGCGTTCGGCCCGCGCGAGAACTTTTTCCCCCCACACCCGCGAGCGCGCGCGCCCTCCCGCGTCT
>MDSW01064161.1_pt1 | contig 18290 bp, 15 predicted proteins | sample 811171 | NCBI WGS metagenome assembly MDSW01 (sample SAMN05326641, study PRJNA326480) | marine metagenome | isolation source: seawater | place: Atlantic Ocean: North West | collected 2012 | reverse complement strand
TTTGTGTATAACTATTATTGATAAAATAATCTGGATCTAGATAATATGGACCATCAAGAATTAAATCTCTCAATCTATATGTTCCATCATCGGCAATAAATTCTGGATGAAGTGGTGTAGCGCCACTATCAAGAACCACAGCATCGACATTTTTTCCAGTTAAAGAATATTGAATATCTCCTTCTGCCAAAGTTGTAGTTCCAATACCAACACCTTGCCATGGTGATGCTGTTTCAGATAATCTTTGTTTAAATGACCAAGGAACTCTAACATTACTATCATTATAATTCGATGTTTGGATATTTTCTCCATCAAAAAATACTGCTTCATATGCTTCGGAATCAGATTGAGATAATCCACCCATAGGAGTAATGTTTTTATGAAAAGAAACATCCTTTTTATAACGATTGGTATCTAAAGAAACATTTTTTATATATTTGTCTGGATTTAAAGTTACAGATTCTACTTTAGGATGATTTTTTAAAACATTAAATTCATCAACACTCATACAATAAACAGACCTTCTTAATGAATATTCTTTTATATTCTCACAAGAAATACTTCTATTAGGAATATTATCAATTTCATTTTCATTAATAATAAAATTATGAATTTCTTCCCAATCATCAATATTTTTTACAATAACAACATATTCATCAATCTCATTTGGAACATACTCAATTATTTGAGTAGGTCCTCCCGAAATTTGAGGATTTAAATTGGAAATATAATCAAAAGGATCAGTATAAGTATTCATAACATCGTATGTCTTACAAATCTATATTCAATATCACCGGTTATTCCAACTTCTCTTGTTGCCTGAAGTTTTATATTATTGCCAGACTTTGTTGCTGTTAAATTTACAATTCTATTAGGTTCAAACATAACTGCATATTCTTGAATATATGCCGTAGAAGAGTTATTCATAATAAGAACCTTTCCTGCCTGTATATTTGATCCATTTTCAAAATGAACTGTATATTCTGCTGTTCTAAAATTATTATTAGATATATCATAACTATCTATATCATGAGCTGTACCACTTGATGTATATACCTCTGATGAAACACCAACACCATAGATACTACCAACTTGAAGATCTGTTTTTGGATTAGTAGTTCCAATACCAACCTTATCAAGAAAAGTAGAAACACCTATAACATTTAAATTATTAGTAGAAGTTATACCTAATACATTTAAATTAGTTTCGGCAGTGGACATTCCCACTACTCTTAAATTATTAGTAGAAGTTATTCCCGTAATATCAAGAATATTACTTGTAGTAATTCCTACTACTCTTAAATTATCAGTTTCAGTATGACCGGTTACATCTATACCAGAAGTAGTAGTTTCTAATTTTTTACTACCATCATAATAAAGATCTGCCGATGAACCACTATTGAATTTAGCAAGTGTTCCATTTGCAAAATATCCCTTGATTCTTACAAAACCACTACTATTAGCTTCGATATTTAACCCATTATTCTGTGCTGTTATATACGATTCGTTTGCATAAGCTGACCCAGAAACAGAATGATAAATCAAAAGATCATCACTATCACCAAATTTTGCTATTTTATCATCTTTAAGAACTAAACTGTTAAAAGTTCCTACTCCTGATACATCTAAATTTTGACTTGTAACACCACCACCAACATTACAATATTGTCCAATATGTACACTTTTATCTACTCCTATACCACCTTGAACGTAAATACACCCACTATTTGTGCCAGTTGAATCGGTAGTATCACTTACATATAAAATATCATCGACTTCAACTGTACCACCAGTAGAATCTAAAGTCAGATTACCAGTAATTGTATCAATTTTACCATCAGCATGACCAATTCTTACATTATCAACAGTAGCAATACCAATAACTCTTAATGCACTGGCACGAGCAACACCATAAATGGTTGCACCAGTAGAAATTGTTTCGACTTGTTTTGTTCCATCACACCAAAGTTCAGCATGAGCAATTGTTCCTGTCGGTTCATAATCAACTCTAATTGCTGTTTGAATTCCAGTATGTATACAACTAGCACCAATTGAAAGATTTCTATTAGTGGAAGTGGAGAGAATTCCAAGAATAGTTCCGGCAGGATTTGTATGAAATATTCTTAAATCGCCAGAATCACCAATTTTTATACTGGCACCATCTTCAAATGACAATGTAGAATGTTGTCTACTCCAATGCATATCCGGATCAGAATTACCAAACTGAGTATCGCCTCCCCCATCGAATCGAACATCATCCCAAAATATCGATTCTTCACCAGTAGGACTATCAACATATAATCTACCATATACAACAAAACCATCACTATCTGTATATCCTTTTAAATTGGAATCAAAATATAATGAAACTCCGCCATCATCATAACAAACTATACTTTCTTCACCAGACTTAGCCTGAATATGGATATCTCCACCATTATCATCAGTTACATTATTTCTAATGTATAAATCAGATGTATGATTATCAATATATGAGAAATTATTACTTGACGAATGTCTGATTCGAAGATCTCTATCATCGCCTACGGCAATCACGCCATTGTCGTTAACAATAAAAGAATTTGCACTTTTATCCCAATATGCATCAGTTGTTAATCCAACAAAAGTAACATCACCAGTAAAAATACTATCACCAAGAACATCCAATAACTTGGTTGGTTGTGTTGAACCAATACCTATTCTTTGCGTATCAGAACGATAAACAAGTTTATCAGCACCATTTAAATATCCAGTATTGCCATGAAATTGAACTTCGTAAAAAGTTCCGGCAGCACCAACTGTTACAGATCTTTGATCTGTCCACTCAATTCCACCAGAATTATTTTTAACTAAAAGATCGCCAAGATCACCACGACTATTATTATAATCTTCTATACTTCCGGTTAATTTTATGTCGCCATCAACATGAAGTGTTCTGAGTGGAATTGTTGTTCCAATACCTACCGATGCCAATCCTACATTACTATTATCTGTTGATGAATTTTTATAATAAACTAGTCCTAAAGAACCAGAAAATTCATCATTATCATTAAAAATTAATTGTTTATTTGATGAAAAATATTCTGGTGTTATTTTTACAGTTGCCGCAGCACCAACTTCCTGTATATTAACTACTGTTCCTGGAGTTTTATTAATATCAGTTCCATTTAAATATAATGTTCCCCCAGAACTTCCTGCTTCTAAAAATGTTCCTTCAACATCAGTTAGTGTTACAATCCCAGATGCATTAGTAGTCTCAAAAACAATACCGCGTGCAGCAGGATTATCTGTTTGAGTTACAATACCACCAGATAAAAAAGAATATGTAGCAGAAGCATTTAATGTTATTGTTGTTTTATTATTATCAGATCCAATAGCAGTTATAGCAGCACCAATAAAATTTATCTGAGTGATACTATTAACACCACCAACTAATGTATCAGTTTCATCAAAAATTGTTAATGAACCCGGAATAATTCCACCTTCTACAGGTATCCAATATCTCTCTCCAGGATAACCTTCAATTGAAACTATTTGATATCTATCTCCTGTTGGAAGATTTGCAGAACCATATATTGCCGGAGTTCCATTAGGTGGATTTCCAAGGTTTGGTTCTGCTTGCTCTATAGAAAGATATTCAAATCTATCATTAGTAAACCTTTGATGATCCCTTAATTTAGATCTTCCGCTTAAATACTTTGGCATTTTATGACGTACTATTCTCCAGAATACTCATAACCAATTCCATTTGTAACGGACCAACCTGACCACCACTCACATATGTATGAGCAATTTCATTTACAATACCTACATTAGTTTCAAATTTTTTAGTGTTACTATCAACATTAATAGCAGAAACCGTAAAAGACCTTTGAGGATCTGGAAATATTGTAGTCGTAAATCCATAACTTCCACCACTACAACTAAAAACTAAATTACTCATTGCAATTTCATCACCAACACTAAAACTATGTTGTTGAACAGTAGTAATCGTTGTTAATCCACTATTATGATCATATATCAATGCATCAACATCAACTATTCCACTTTGTATTCCAGATATAACGACAGAATCCTCTATTAGTGCAGTCCTTTCAAGTACTAATCTACCATCAATAATAATAAGTGAATCGTTAGGTGGAACTTCTGCTTCTTTAATAACTCTCGTATTCCTTATATTTCCTAATGTTCTAGTTGCTAAACTTTTTCTTTGATGAGTAAATGTTACGTTTGGATAAGTAGTTCCAATACCAACATTAGAAACACTTGCAAATAAAATAATAGCAGAAACTCCAGTCGGAGTTGAATAAACTGTACTTACTCCAGGAGCAACTGGAACTGCTATTGTGCGAAATTTATTTAAAGGTGCTACTGCCATATTATCTCAACGCGAGTATGAGTGGGGTTACTTCTGCCTGAATTGCTCTACTAAAATCTCTTCCACGAATTGTAGATGTTGTTTGATCAACTTGAATGCCGTCCCCAATATCAAAATTACCTTTTTGGTCTGTACTAGTGAATGGAATTTGTGCTCCATTTCTAGCAACAACTTCATTCTCTTTAATTGGAGAATTTCCACCTTGGAAGGGTAGTGAGCTATTTATGCTCGTTCCTGAACCAACATATTCAAAAGAATGTGACGATGTAAGAATTCTACTAATTCTTCTAAGTTCTATTGGATCATCATTAAATATTTGATAAGGAATAAATTCATTAGTTGTAATTGTTGTTGATGTTATTCCAGCACCATCTGCCACAGGTTCTGTTGCATCAAGTACTGTAAAATATATTGGTGACATATTAGCAGTTGCTAATGATGTATTACCATCAATATCGACAACAATATTTTGTGTTGATAAGTAATTTCTACCAGAATTAATAATATCTATCGATGTAATCGTTCCGGCAGCACTTACATTAGCACTTGCTTCTGCAACAATTCCTTGAGGTCCTTTGGGGATAACAACCCCATCGTTATCACGAATAATTATATTTGGTGGAGATGCCTGACTAAATCCAGATCCACCATTTCCATTTATAGTAATAGAATCTAACTGTTCGAGAGGTGCTGTAATTATACCATTTGTATATGCACTAGAAAAAGGTTGAGACTCTGGGTAATTATCAAGATCAATTTTAAACCATAATGCTTGTCCATCAAACGGTCTTCTAACTGAATTACTAGAATCTGTAATGCCATAAGCAACTATTGTATCAGCATTAGACAGATTAAATGAAGAAGTAAATCCAGTAAATTCTATAGGACCTAAACCATCAGCAACCAATCCAAAATTACCAAAAGATGAATTTGAATTAGTTAAATCGCATTGTCCTCCAGTATCACTATAAATTGCAATATCACAATTAATAGTAAATATAGAAACTAACTGAGCATATCCACTATTTGTAATCGATACACCAATACCCGCTTCATTGTATTGTGTAAATGAATCACAAACCATAGATTTAATATTATTACCAGGGTTATTTGCAAGATCTCTAACTGTTGCATAATTCCCATTTATTTTCATACCAATACTTTTTGTCATAAAGTTGGTACAGTTTCTGACATATGGACTTCTCCATCGACCAGTATCACCTTCATCAGTAGGTCCTGCTTGAATAAATCCACTAACTGCTAGATGTTCATTCCCAGCAGTAATATCGTCTTGAGTTGGTGGGAATGCAACTGCAGCACCACCAGTATTTGCAACAGATACATTATTGCATGAAAAATTTAAATTCTCAACTAAACAACCTCTTCTTACATGAAATATATCTCGCTCTAAATTTTTTGGTCTAACTGTAACAAGTCTCAAATCCTGACCTGTAATTGAAACATCAGTACGAAGACCTACAGGATTATTTTCATCATAAACACCAGGTCTTACAATAATAGTATCATTTTGTTGAGCAATCGCAGCTGCTCCTCCTATTGTTGCTTTTGCATCCCCTTCAAGTAATCCACTATTATTATCATTACCACTTGTAGAAACCCAGATAGTTTTTTTAGTCTGTACACCAGAAGGTCTCCAGGTAACACCAGCTCCAACTGATGCTAAACGATAATCTTCCTTTGGAGTTGTTCCTGATGAATGTATAATGCAATTGTTAGAAGCGGAGACAAAAGTATGAGTATATTGATCATCAGAACCAGATTTTCCTACATTGACAGAAATTGTATTTACATCTGATACAGTTACACTTAACCACTTACCACTTGCAGGATCACTTAATCTTGGATATGTATGTTCTGTTGCATTACTATCCTTATCACACTTAAATGTTAAAGAATTATCTGCTATTCTAATTAAATCACCATTAGAAAATCCATGATTATTAATTGTTAATGTAAGATTTCCATCTGCTGGAGTATATGTGACTGGAGACTGGGGAGTATATAAAGTTGTTGAAACAGTATTGCCAAAGTTATCATTAACATCTTTTAATTTATCATCTAATTCTAAAGTAGACTTTACTTTTAAAGTACTTACTGTCGAAGCACCAACGACTTCAAAATCATGAGTAGATGTAATACCAAGAACATCTATTTTATCTCTTACTGTAAGTACACCTACATTTACTTGTGTTGCAGAAGTAACTCCTAAAGTAGTAATTCCAGTAACTGTTAAATTATTTACTGTGGCAAGTCCGGTTACTGTAAAATCCTTTGTTGTGGATATTCCTACTACGATAGAATTTTGAGTAGAAGTAATTCCTAATACATGTAGAGCATCAGAAAAAGTTACCGCAGCACTAACACGAACAGTTCCTGTTACATCTAAAGTTGATGATGGTGTTTCATTTTGAATACCAACTTTTGATTTTCTATAAATTGATATATCAGTTTTAGTCCCATCAACCTCTGCCTCATTAAATCCCCAGAAATCATTTGTAAATATTGTAGCATATCCTACTGTTCCTGATGATGTTGGTCCAAGAGTATCAGTTCCTAAACCACCACTATTTTTCTGTACAAAGTTAATTGACGTAAAAGAAACACCGTTACCAACAGTCTCTCCTTCATCATAAAGCAATATACCTTCTCTTACCTGAGAAGATAATTCAATCCATGTAACACCGCCGGAATCCATTGAAAGGACGGATGTTGGTTGTCCAGGATTATTATTAGAATCATATATAAATCTTCCAATCTTTAAACTATCACCAATTTCAAGTTGTCTTATTCCAGTAGGATCAACATAATCACTATTAATACCTATTCTTCCAGATACCTGCAGTGCTCCTTTTGGATCTGTGGTATTAATACCTACACTGCCTGTAGTAGTATCAACATTTAAATTAATACCATCTGCACCAACATTAAGTCGTTTATTTACATTTAATTTATCGAGATCTACATCACCATCAAAGACAATCTTTGAAACATAAAGAGTCTCATAGACATAAACATTTTCAAATACAGAATTACCTGAGCGACTAAATTCAACACTATCTGGTATATTTGACATATGTTTATCCTAATTTAGTATTAATACCTAACACTTTATCAATATCAACCATAGAACCACTAAATGCTTTAAATATATTACTAACTTTTAAAGCATCACCTAAACTTTTAGGTTCATTATCACCTATTTTTATAGAAACATCTTGAGCAACTAAAACTATTTCTTTAGTTCCATTTAAAGTAGAAGATCCAATTTGTATTTCAGGAGCATCAATGACAATTTTTTTAGATGCCTGAATACAAATATTTGTAGCATGGACATTAGTATGTCCCTTTACCGAAACAACGTCTATATTACCATTTTGTGATATAACGATAACATCTTCAGAATTTTCAGTATTCTTATCACCAGCTACTACTTGCAGTGTTCCTTCAACATTAAATCTAGTAATTCCATTCTCATGATGTGCCATGAGAAAACGTAATCCACTTTCATTAATTACTTGATGAGAAAATGCCGCTTTTCCGGCAAATGTCTGTGATGAATTACCAGTTTCTACTAAATGATTTGGACTATTTGCATTTATACTTCTAGCTTCGTTTGCCATATTACCTCACACAATCAATAACCTGGACTATTTCCTTCTGTTGTGGAGGAACTATTCTCATAATAGGTCTTAAAACTGCTCCATATCCAGTTGTACTATTGATATTTAGGTCAGGATATCCATTGAATGCTACGTTTTGAATACCTATAGAAGTAATTCTTCCATCAGTAATAGTTAGATCAAGACCTTCTACATTATCATCTTCACTATAATCAGTACCAGGATTTTCTATAATTACATCATCAATATAGAAAATATCATCCTGTTGTTCAATCTCTGTCGGATAATTTTCACCATTACTTATCATTATAACAGATGAAACTTTTCCATCCTTAATTATTGCACGTCCATATGCGCCATATCCTTTATCACAATTATCATTAAATGATATGAATGGAGGATTGGAATATCCACTTCCTGGATCATCTATTTGCACACCAATAATGCTTGCCGTTTTAGTAATAGATTCAGAAACACCCTCAGTATCAAAATTATTAACAAAATTACCTAAAATAGCTTTACCTGCTGCTCCAGAACCACCTCCACCAAAGAACGTAACTTTAGGTACTCCACATTCAAAAATATTACCAGTATAGCAAGGACCTAAAGGACTTGCTTCACTTAAAGGAGATCCAAAAATATTCCACTGACCATATTGTCTTTCAAAATCTCCAACTAAATTAGAAACTCCTCTAGAAGCAGCACCTTGCTGCATTGCTTGATTCAATAAACCTTGCTGCTCACCTTCTCCACGTTCAGAATCAAGACCTTTATCAATTACATATTTTACTGATGCTGGACAAATGTTATCAGTAGGGCAAGTAAAAAGATTTTGCATTTTTCTCATTACATTAATTGAACTTGAAAGAAAATGTTTAATTTTAAAAACAAAACCAAAAACTTTTTCTAACGGTTCTAATAGTGGAGAAACAAGAGAATCTACTGTATCAACTACTTTATTATTAAATGCTCCAATAATTTCTTTAACGGCACATACAGGAACATTCAATACATTTTTTACCGCAGATGTAAGTAAATCATTAAATACATTTCCCAATGCATTCATTGCTTTTGCCGCAACACACTTTAACCCATTGAAAAGTGATTTTATAACACCAGACACTGCTTCTTGCTCAGAAATTGTCTTATTAATAATCTCAGTCGCAGGTTTTCCTAATAATCTAGTAGCAACTTCATCGGCAATTTTTTTTAAACCTGTCTGAGAAAATTCAACTAATTTATCAGACAAAGATCCAACTAAAGAACCTACAAACTTTACGGCATTTCCTGTTAAAATATTAGATATTAATTTTATTTCATTTGGGAGATCTAGTATTATATTTGCAGCATTACTAATCTTGCTGAAAAAATTATCAAGTATTGCTTCAGTTCTAGCAAAAAAATTATCCTTACAAGGATCTGCTAATATAACAACTTGCGATGTTGATAAACTATCCCGTCTAGACATTTATAATTATTATGATTTAATTTTATTTATTGTCTAAATGTTCTATTTGATTTATTATGTCCACCTTTTGTGCATTGAAGAGTATCTCCTTTACCTTGCTCGTTTGTTTCTTCAATAAGTAATTCTGTTCTTTTTAAGTCTCCAGTATATCCTACTTTACAATCATGTGGATTTGGTCCATACTTAGTTTCTGATGTTCTTGGAAAAGAACCTAAAATAATTGGCACTCCATTTGAACCACCAAATTTAAATCCAAAAACTTTGTCACCTTGAGATAACATAACAGCATTACGACGACCTCCTCCTCCACTTGCAGCAGTAGTTGGCAATAAAACTATACCATAATTCATTTCTTTTAATGGAATATCTACATTATTGTTAGAATAATCTGCCTGAATTGCCAACTTATATTTCCATCCCCATCCTAAACCACGTACCTGTTCTTGCTGTTCACTAAAATCAACAACAGTTGCTATAAATGGTATTGTAGGATCTTTGCTTAAATTATTAAACATTATAGTTTATTTTTTATTAGTATATATTCCGTAAGAATCACGAACAAGGGTCATTGAAGTATAAGAACTGTCAGTATCAAAATGATGACATAAATTTACAACTAAGTATTTTCCACTTTGAGTCTCATCATAAGCACCAATACTTTTTGAACCTAAAGTTATTTTTTCAAACATACATTCAATATTATCACCCGCTCTTAAATTTGGATTGCATGGTATGGTCATTTCAATCATTTGACTAAACAAAAGATTATATCTCATTGTTGCCTTAGCAACATTAAATGAAGGATCTTTTGAAATATCTTTTACATTTGCTCCTTCTTCATAAAAACCAACATCCAATATTTGATGATTCGTTCTTATATAACTATTAGAACCTGAAGGAATGGGAATATCAGAAGCTAAACTAAAATCCGGTTTTTCTTTATTTAAATTAAATATTACTTCACTATAACTTAAATCTCTAGGATTAAAAAATATATTTCTCGAACTATAAACACCACTTTTCATCGCATCTATTAGATTTTGATTTTTAGAAACACTATAATTTATAATTTTAAAATTATTATCAATATCTGATGTTATAGAAGACCTCATTGCACCAGAAGTAAAATATGTTTCTTTTGGATCTTCTTTAATAAGACTATCTATTGATTTAAATTTATAACCATCCTGTGTTTGATAGAAAAAATAACCAGGACTACCATTATTTGAAGTAGATTTTTTTGCAAGTTCTAATATAATTTCATAAGGACTTCTTCCAGCACCTATAAATGAATAAGTATGTTTTGTCGGTTCTATATCAACATCACTTTTATTGACGTTAAATTTATCTTTTAATATTTTATTTACTGATAGACTAATTATATTTTTATATTTTTCATTTATCGGAGTATTTAAGTTAGTTTCCATATCTTTAGAAACTAAAGATAATACAACAACTTCTTTATTACTATCTCCACCTAAATTAGATGCTTTATTAACAACTAAAGATTTGTCAGAAAAATCAAGTTTTCCAAGATTTGAATTAATAATAAAGTTAACTTCTTCACCACTAGTAATTGGAAGAGAGTTATATATCGTTCCTAGTCTTTCTTGAGTATCTGTTTTATAATTACCAGAAACAGAATTTCCAGTATCAACATATGAAATTGATGCTGTAATCATTGGAGATAATAAACTTTCATAATAGTCAAATGTAGTTGTCTTTCCATCTATACGAACGTCCACACCATCTTTATTGATGGTAAGTAGTTCATATGTTGAGGGAGAAATTGCATTCGCCATTTATATCATGACCTCCATATGTTAGAAATTTTATGGGTACTAAATGAAGAAACTTCAATATTATTACTTTCAATAGGAACATATTCTATAATATTATTATTTACCTGTTGATATGCGAGAATAACATGTTTTCTTCCCTTATTATTTAATGTTAATTGATATTCTTTATTAACTGGTATAGAACTTTGAATTTTTTCAAGAATATTTGTTTCTTTTGAATTTTTATAAAGAGATTCTATATTAACTTCCAAGTTTTGATTTTCTTCACCTGGCAAATAATTCAATAAAATATTTTTAATATTTTGAGATGATTTTATAATTTCATCATAAAATGGAATATTTCTTTGAATAAAACTTGGAGACTTAAATTTTATTTCAATATCTGGATCTGTAAATGATTTCTTAAAATCTATATTTAATGGATTTTTCATATTTTTAAAAATATCAGCACCTATCAAATTATTATCCAGATAATAATTTTTGGGAGAATATTCTTGAATTGCTTCATTAAAAGTTTCAGTTCCTAGTTTGTCTTTATCACCACCCTTTAAGCGATCTAATGCCTGATTCAAAACAAAATTATCATATTGTTCTTCAATAAATTTTTTCAATTCAGGAAACATTACAAGTATTTTATCTTTAAACTTACCAATATAATCTTGAACTGTTTTACCAAATTCTTCAAGTGGTTTCAATTCTTCTTTTATTTTACGAATATCTGCTATGAAGTTTTCTTTATCTCTTTTAAATTTATCACGAGGATATCTTTCATTTATATGTTTTCTCAAACCTTCAAAAGTATTTCTCAAAGGTTCTAAAATCATTATAATATTTTGAAGAACTTCATTGAATTTTTTTGTTATTTCAGGAAGATTATTAATAATAATTCCAGTCAATATAAGACCAGAAGCTTGTATTAAACTATTAAATATATCAATTGGAGAAACTTTGGATATGACTTTTGCTATCATTCCAACACTACTTCTTACAGGTGATAATAATTCTACACTACTTTCTCGATATTTAAATCTTTTTTGATTAGCACGTTTCCTTGCTATCAATATTCTTCTTTTTTTAAGATTTCTAATCGCCTTTCCTTTCCTAGAAAGAAATTTGTTTAATCTTATAGCAGTGATCTTAAGTTTTTTTGATTGCTCTTTTAACATATTTAAAAATTATGATACCATGGAAATACCTAAAATTTCCGGAGCAATTATTATATATGGATTAGATCTATCTGATGAACTTATATTTACAGATTTCATTTCACTAACATTTGCAACAGAATTTCTTTCAGTCGTTGTTTCTTGTGGAGCTAAATTTACAATTTGGATTGAATCTGCCCCTTCAGCAAAGTCCATCAATGAAGAAACTTGTTCTACCTTATTCCCATTCTGGTTGAACATATTTTTATAATTAAAATTATCCATTCTTGGATCGTTATAAATCTGAGAATAATCTGGAAAATCACTGAAATTATAAGGAAGATATAATCTAGGTTTACCAGATTCTGATGGAATTAAATCAATAAATTTTTCTGCATATATTGCCTCAATTCTATTTTTTAACTGGACATTATCTCCTGCTGCTTTCATTTCCTCATCTTTTTGTCTCTCCAATTCTTTAATTCTGTTTATAAGTTCCTGATACCTTTTATATGATTTTTTTTGTTCCTCAGTTCCAGAATCCTCTAAGAGCACTTCTCTATTACCATGACCATCACCAAACATTGTATTAGCCCAACTTGAAAAAAGTTCACCTCTATTGAAATTTTCCAATGCACTTTCAGGCAACTTTATAGGATTTCCATCTTTATCCACAAAAACCATTGCTTGCCCAAGATCAGTTACTTTTACTCCTTCTCTAAATAATTTTTCTTTTGCTCTTTTTTCTGCTGCTCTCGCCAAAGGATCTCCCTGTAAGAGTTCATATATCTTTTTAGCAGTTAAAAAAGCACCAGCAGCTAATGCAACAACACCAAGAACTTTAAGAACAAGTGGACTAAAAAGTATTCCCAATACAGTTTTTATAAGTCCAATTGCTTTTAAAATATTAGTAACTGCTCCCAAAATAGTAAAACCAATTCTAGTTGAATTGAATAATGCTACAGCAGCCAAAATCCATTTCCAATTTTCAGTTACAAAATTAAACCAACCAGTTACTTTTTTCCTATTCTCTGGATCACCCAACCATTTAAAAATATTATTGGCAAGAAAACCTGCCCCAAGAGTTAAAAGGAATTTTTTTATTCTATCAAAAACATCTTTAATTGGTTCAACAATTGCTCTACTTTTCTCCTTAATTACTTTTGCTATTTTCTTACGCTTCTTTTCGGATTCTCTCTCTTCTTTCCCAAATCTTTCTCTAGATAAATTATCTTTTTCCTGTCTATTATTAAATTCTTGTTGAGCAACTCTTGTAGCAAAATCCAATGCAAGTTGCTTCTGAATTTCGACTAAAATCCTATTAGTCTCTACTAAAGAAGAAACAACACTACCTTTAGCAATTGCTGATTTTATTCCACGGGGACCACCAAAAATTGATGATCTTGCTCCGATTTTTATTCCATTAGATGCCACTTTGCTGTTGCGCCTTTAAATTTTCTTGCTCAATATATTGTTGCAATAATGCGATATATATTTCCCTTTCCCAAGGGATCATATTTTCCAGTTCCGTCAATGAATATTTATGATGTTGAACCAAAGAAAAGTTAATCTTATAGTATGACTCAAGATTAGTATGAGCCATACTCAAGTGAAAAAACCTGCCAGACCCTCAACAACTACTTCAGATTCAACTCCTGTATTTGGATTTTTAACAGGAATGACATGAGAAAGTTTAGGCATAGTTGTAAAGAAATTTTCAATCTGCTTAAATTGCTTAGTATTTAATTGATCAATAAATTCTCTCAATTCTTTTTTAGTACAATCTTTCGAACTCCAACTTTCTTCATTATTGTAAATCATATCAATACTTGAAATGATCATGTCTAAAGATTTTTGAACACTATTATCATCATCACTTACTTCAAAATTATCATTAATAAATTCTGTGATTGATGGGTACTTTAATTTCATTGATAAAGTATCATCTAATTTAATTATATTTTTATGAGTTGAATCTTTCTTAATCTTAATACTATCAATATCAATTTCCACTTCAACCTTAGTTTCATTATCATCAGGACATATAACATTAACTTCGATAGTTTCTCCTACAGATCTAGACCTAATATTTAAAAACAAATACTCAATATCAAATGTAGCAAGATTTGAAACTTTAACACCTCTACTCAAAATACATTCATTTAATATTTGAATAATAGCATTTGTAATTTGCTTCGAATCTTCAGATTCTAATGCCATAATCAGAATTTTTTCTTCCTTTACAAGAAAAGGACGATATTTAATCTTTTTTCCATTAGATGGCAATTCCAACTCATAAGTGGGTGTAGAAATTTTTGGTAAAGGCATAATATCCTATAGCAATTCAGTTTTGATTATTTATTATTCAAATATGATCGGTATTCCCCTCTCTGTTTGAACTGTTTGTCCGGGATTACCATATAGACGGTCAGACATCCGTGTTGTAGGTTCTGTTATTGGTGGAAGATTTATTGGTGGTGGTGGGAAAAATGCTGGTGGTGATGGCATTCCAGATGTTCTTCCACTAGGAACAATTTGAGTATCACCAGAAACTGTTTCATTTGATCTAACTATTCTAGGTCTTGATTTTTTATCATATATTCCAGATGAAGATCTTGTTTTTCCAGGAATGTAAGTACCTTTTGGATTTACAATATACCTATCATAATTAAATGTAACTGTTACTTGAAGAATATTTGATCTTCCATAAGAAACAGGAATTGCTGCAACCAATTTTGGAAATGCATTAATGAATTGATATTCAATTCTTTTTCCATAATTTTTTTCAAATTTGATAATATTCATTGTCTGAACTTTATATTCATCAGGATACATCATCCTTCTATAATAATTATCAGTCAATTCATCTACACTATCATAATACTCAGAACCACTAGCAATATAATCCATCCAACCTTCAAAGATGGTCAAGTTTGTATAATCACTATCAACATAAAAAGTAAAATCTAAATCAGTATATAAACGAGTATGAGCAAACTCTTGAGGAATGCCCATAAAATTATCTTTTACCTCGGCAGTAGCAAATGCGCTCGTAGGGAGACTTGCATTTGAACAAAGTAATCCTGCTTTTCTGGAAATATATGAATTTATATTTTTTAAATTAAACTTAGATTTAAGATGGTTTCTTAAATTTCTATTTAAAGATGAAAAGTGTACGAGATAATGATTTGTTTGTGCTAGATTTCCCATCAAATCTCTAGCATCCTTCATTGCAATTTGTTTTACCAGAGAATTTGCCACTCTAAATACCTTATACGAGTCTTTACATTATTAAGTATTTAGATGGCATATAAAGGAAAATATCAACCATCCTTCCCTAAAAAGTATAAGGGTAATTCATCAAATATTATCTATAGATCTCTATGGGAAAGAAAATTTATGATTTATTGTGATAAAAATGAAAATATTCTAGAATGGGGTAGTGAAGAAATTGCTCTTCCTTATAGATCTCCTCTTGACAATAAAATTCATCGCTACTTTCCAGACTTTTATGTCAAAGTAAGAGAAAATAATGGAAAAATTAAAAAAATGTTGATTGAAGTTAAACCTTTTAAGCAAACATTAGAACCAAAAGTTCAACAGAAAAAAACAAAAGGATATATCTATGAAGTTAAAGAATATGTAAGAAATCAGGCAAAATGGAAAGCTGCCAAAAACTTTTGCGAAGATCGTCAGTGGGAATTTAAAATCTTAACTGAAAATGAGTTAGGAATTAAGTAATGCCCAGAAAGACTCTAAAACAAAGAAGAGAAAGAGAATTACAAAAAAGACCCACTAGTGATTCTAGTAATAGAGTTAGAAATATTGTAAATGATTTAATAGGAACAGAAGATCCTGAAGACTTAATGATGAAAATAATGGAAACTCTTGATGCAAGTGGGTTTATTCCATATCCAGGGAAATTATATACTTTTGTTTATAATGCAAAAACTCCTGGACTAGTATATGATCAACATCCATTGATACTAGCAAATAATGTATATCAATTTGGTTTTGATGGATATAATTTTCATTGGTCAAAACCAAGAAGATATACTTGGAATGAAGTCATAGGACAATTATACGAAGTTCAAAGAGAAGAACTTGCAGATATGAGAAGAATACCATATGCAAAATTCCTTCTAAATAGTTAGAAAACGATAAATGACTAGCGTATATCGATATCCACTAAAAGCATTTACTGCAAAAACAGATTATTTGCAAATTGGTATTACAGATTATACTCCTGTTGGGTCTAGTGAAGATAGAGATATCTTAATTAGAGATGAAACAGGTGAACCTGTAGATAGAAAAAAAGGAAAGGGTAGAACAACTAGAGATCCTAATGAAGGATTTAGAAGAAATCGTAATAAAAATATAAAGAGTACTATATTATTACCAATGCCATCAAATATACAAGATGGAAATGCCGCAGATTATAATGCAAATAATTTAAATAACATTCAAGGAGCATTAGTTAGTTTAGGTGCTAATTTTATTAATACAGAACTAAACAAAAATACTATTAATAATATTCTTGACACAATAAGAAGTGCTGGTTTACAAAGTGGAATTAACGCACAAAACGCTCAAGATTTACTCACAAATGTATTAGCATCCAAAGCTGCTGGTCTTTTTGGAGCTAATTTATCATTCAATCAATTATCTGCGAGACAGCAAGGAACAATATTAAATCCAAATATGGAATTACTTTTTAATGGACCAACATTGAGAGAATTTAGATTTTCTTTCAAATTATCTCCTCGCAATAAGGATGAATCAAAAGAAGTAAAAAATATTATAAGAACTTTTAAAAAAACTATGGCACCTAAAGTTCAAAGTGGTGGTTTATTCATGGAAACTCCTAATATATTTGAACTTAGATACAAACAAGGTTCTAAAGATCATTCCTTCTTAAATAAATTTAAACAGTGTTTTTTAACTAATCTTTCAGTAAATTATACTGGAGAAGGAACATACTCAACATATGGTGATGGAACACCGGTATCTAGTATACTAGATCTAACATTTAGAGAACTTGATCCAATTTATGATTTTGATTATGACGATCGCTCAGCAGGAATAGGAGTAGGTTACTAAAATGGGTTATTTCAGAGAACTACCAGATTTACAATACCAATCATTCTTATCAAATAGCAATTCATCTCAAAACTATCTGATAGTTAAAAATTTATTTCGTAGATGTAAATTACGTGAAGATTTGCAAAATGTATTTACAATTTTTGATAAGTATGAAATTGAAGATGGAAAAAGACCTGATAATGTTGCAGAAGAATTATATGGAAATGCAGAATTAGATTGGGTTGTATTGATGTGTGCAGGAATTGTAAATATAAGAGATGAATGGCCTCTTTCTAATAGAGACCTATATGAATATGCTAACAATTTATATAATACTCAATTAAATGAAGTTCATCACTATGAAAGTTTAGAAATAAAAGATTCTCAAAATAAAGTTATAATGCCTGCGGGCAAAGCAGTAAATGAAAATTTTACTGTAAATTATTTTGATAGTTATACTAACACATATAAAACAAATCCCAAATCTCAATCGAGAATTGGGATCAGTAATTATGAATATGAAGTTAAAAAGAATGAATTAAAAAAATCAATCTATATTTTAAGATCAAGATATCTTCAACAATTCTTGAATGATATGAGGCAAGAAATGATTTACTCTACATCATCTCAGTACGTATCAAAAAAACTTGCACGTACTGAGAATACTAAAGTTACTTCACCTTAATCACTCTTCTGCAAGTCGTGCGAAGTATGACATTGCATCATCGTCATCATCAGTCGTCTTGGTAGAAGAAAGACTTTCAAGTTCTTCCT
>MDSW01117453.1_pt1 | contig 18291 bp, 17 predicted proteins | sample 811171 | NCBI WGS metagenome assembly MDSW01 (sample SAMN05326641, study PRJNA326480) | marine metagenome | isolation source: seawater | place: Atlantic Ocean: North West | collected 2012 | reverse complement strand
GCATGTAGCTGACCAGTACTAATAGCTCAATTGGCTTGATTTATGCACTGAAAAAAATTTCTTAATTAAATATTGATATCTAATATTGTACTTTACCATAATTATACTATAGGTCCTATTATGAACAGCGTACTTAAAAAAGTAAATAAAGTTTATAGTAAAAAAAATCCCTCTACCTATATTCAAAGTTTTAATCAACTTAAAAAGTTCATTAAAAACAGAGAAAAATTATTATTAAATTTAAAATTACCTAAAAAAATATTTAAAAATTCAGACTTAATTGACTATGGAAGTGGCACCGGTTTAAACACAATAGTTTATAGCGATTTAGGTGCAAAGTGTACTTTAGTAGAGTATGACAGCAATTCTGTAAAATTTTCAAAGAATCTTTTTAAAAAATTTTCTAAAAATAATTACAAAATAGTTAAGTCAGATATTTTTAAAGCTAAGATAAATAAAAAATTTGATTTTGTTGTAAGTAACGGAGTAGCCCATCATACAAAAAACCCAATATTGAACCTTAAAATATGTACAAAATCACTCAAAAAGGGTGGTTTTTTCATTTTAGGAATAGGAGAGACTAATGGTTTTTTTCAAAGAAATTTACAGCGGTATATTTTGTATTCAGTTTGTAAAAACGAAAATGAAATTATAAGATTCTCAAAATTATTATTTAAAAATCATTTAAATAGAGCTCAAAAATTTTCTGGCAGAACAAAAGATGAAATAATTTACGATACATATTTAAATCCAAAAATTAATACGTTAAGTTTATTTGATATTTTTCAATTTTTTGAGAAAAACAAATTAGAAATTTATTCTTTTTATGGAAATCTAAAAAAATTAGATTATTTTTTGCAAAATAATCTGATCCAATTTAAATCTATAAATAAAAAAGCAATTAATAAAAAAATACCAAGTGTTAAAAAAAATTTAAATTTATACGATATAGAAAATTTTTCTTTATCCAATAATAAAGAATTTATATTTAATAACAGAATTTTTAATCAAATGAATGCTCTAAACTCGAGTCTTAATAAAATAACAAAAAGTGTTAATGATATTGAATTTAAATCAAAAATGAAAAAATTAAGTTTAAAGAAAATTGATATTTTAAATAAAAAAATTAAAAAAGTAGAAAAACCTCATATTATTGACAAAAAGCATAATTTAAATTTTTTAAAGGAGCTAAAAATATTGGTTAGGATTATAAATAAAAAAAATGATGTTCATATTAAAATTCAAAAAATAAAAGTATTTTTATTACAATGTAAATTTTTATTAAAAGGATTGAACGGAACTGGAATGAATTACATAGTAGGTTATAAAAAATAAAATGCGTAAATTAAAAAATATTAAACAAAAATTTGAAAAAGAAGGTTTTGTTATAATAAAAAATTTTTTTTCAAAAAGTGAAATTAAGCATTTTGAAAATGTTTTATTTGCTGTTTATTCAAAAAATTTAAAAACTAAAGTAAATAAAAAAAATATACATAAAATTGTATCAGAAAAAGAAATGAAAGGATATTTTGGTTTGCTTTATAAATGTTATAACAATTACAAAAATACTATGCCTTTTAAAAAAGCTGCAAAAAAACTTTCTTTATTTTCAAAAAAGATTTGTGAAAAACGTTTTAAGTATCTCAACTCAGGAATGGCAATTGGTATAAAGAATTCAAAAAGAACAGCTTATAATTGGCACCAAGAAGCTGCATACTATAAAAATATTCGAAACACATTGCATTATCAATTTCCAATCATTGCTCCAACTTCTAAAAGAAATGGAACTATGAGTGTTCTTAGTGCAAGTCATAAGTTGGGACCTATAAAAAAAGTAAAAAATATTAAATTTTCTAAAGAATCTATTAATACTTTTCTTCCCAAAAACATAAAAAAAATCCAAAAAAAATTTAAAGAAAAATTTATTGTAATGAAATTAAAAGATGTTTGTTTATTTGATGAAAATATTATTCACAAAACTAATAAAAATATAATAAATCAAATTAGATTTGTTCCAATAATTAGACTGCAGCCATCTTAGTAAATATTTAATTTTAATGATTTGGAAAATACAAAACTATAATTTGTTTTGATCAAGAAAAATTTTTGCATTTATCATAGCAAAAATTATTTTACTTTCAGTATTTGTTAATGGTTTATTAAAATTAATCTTTCTAATATTGTCTAAATTAATAATATTTTTTAATATACTACTTTCATTTAAAAAGTTTGAAATTTCTTTATCTTTTAATTCAGTTACACTTTGCAAGTTTGAGTTAAAGCCGATTTTTTTTCTATCCAATCTTATTTTGTTGGGAAGTATGTCCTTCATAGACTCGCGCAATAAATATTTTGTATAACCATCATTAATATAATTTGAATTTTTAACACTTAAGCTATAATTAACTAGTTTTTTTGATAAAAATGGCGATCTATTTTCTATAGAGTTTTTCATACAGTTTAAATCATCTGCGTTTAAGATTACAGGAACTGACTCATGCAACAATTCATTAGTTAATCTATTTTTTAATAATGATTTATGATATTTTGCTTCAAAGAAATTATTAGGTTTAAAATATAAATATTTACTAATCAAATCTTTGTCATAATAAATATGTTTTCTAAATTTATTGTTTAAAATAAATAAATTTTTATTTTTTAAATTAGTATTTCTAATATTTTTTTTTATGAACTTATTCCAATACATAAGTTCATTTTTATATTTTTTAGCTTTGTAGATTTCTCTAAGAAACATTAAGTGATGATCATAATAACCAGTAAAAATTTCATCAGCGCCAGTGCCAGATAGGACAACTTTTATGTTATCATTTTTAATTTTTTCAATTAAAAAATTATGATTATAATATGATATTGTTGATACTGGTAATTTACTATAATTTATTTGTGAAGTTAAATTATCAATAAAGTTTTTAAACTTTAATTTTTTGGTAGGAACAAAATTGACATTGCAGTCAATTTTAGACTTAAATTCATTAATGTTTTTAGTTTCATTATATCTTTTATCTTCGTCAATAATAGAATAGCAATTAGGTTTTATATTAAATTCTTTGCTAGCTATAGAGGCAATTGAACCCGAATCAACTCCTCCACTTAAACAAAATGCAATAGGAACATCTGATCTAAGTCTAACTTTAATAGAGTTTAATAATAAATTTTTAATTGAGTAAATATTTTCATTTATATCCGAAGATATTTTTTTATTAAATATATTCTTAATATATTTTTGTTTTGAAATTTTATTATTTCTTAAATTTAAAAAAAGATTGTGTCCACCGTCTAATTCTGAAATATTTTTATAAAAAGTCTTATTATCTTTATAAAGGGATTTATAACCACAACCTAAATAGTCAAAAAATTTTTTATTATTAATTATTTTAGTTTTTTTATTATTTTCTAAAGTTTGAACATATTTAATTTCGGATCCAAAAATGAATTGATTATTATCGTGAAAAAAATAAAATGGTTTTTCTCCAAATGGATCTCTTGAAAAAAAAATATTATTATGTTTTTTGTCATAGATTGCAAATGCCCACATTCCATCAAATTTTTTTACACAATTTTTTCCCCAGCAATGATAAGATTTTATTAAAACTTCTGTATCAGAATTGGTAATAAATTTATAATTGTTGTTTTCTAATTCCTTTTTAATTTCAAGATAATTAAAAATTTCACCATTAAAAACTAAAATAAGATTGTCAAAACTAAAAGGTTGATTTGATCTTTTATCTAAATCTATAATACTTAATCTAGAGCTATAAAAATTTAAAAAAAAATTATCTTTTTTATAAGTAAAGTTTCCTTGATGATCAGGTCCTCTACTATACATTATTTTCTTCATAATATTGAGAATTACAAAATCAGTTGTTTTGGTTTGATTGTTTTGAAATTTTATAGTACCTGCTATACCACACATGTCTGTATATATATGTTATTTTTAAAAAAAAATCTTGGAATAATTATATTTGCTCGAGCTTCGTCAAAAAGATTACCAAAAAAAGTGTTTTCAAAAATAAATAAAACACCACTAATAAAAATAATTATAAAGAGAGTAAAATCTAGCAAATTTAAATTTCCTATTGTAATAGCAACTTCAAAAAATAAATCAGATGATGCAATAGAAGAATTTTGCATCAAAAATAATGTTAAATGTTTTAGAGGTAATCTTTTAAACGTCTTTGAAAGAACTATAAAATGTTGTGAAAAGTATAATTTTGATTACTTTGTTCGCGTATGTGCAGATCGGCCATTTTTTGATTACGATTTAATGGATAGAATGATAATAAAATTTTTTAACAAAAATTACGATATTGTTACAAATCAACTGAAAAAAACCTATCCAAAGGGTCTTGCATGCGAAATTGGTAAAATTGATTTATTTAAAAAAACTAAAATTTCCAACTTATCAAAAAGTGATAGAGAGCATATTTTTAATTATTTTTATAAAAAAAAAAAAAATTACAAAATTTTTAATTTTGTTTTAAACAAAGAATATAAAAAGAAAAAATTATCATTAGATACAAAGAGTGATTTAAAAAAAATTATAGAAATATATAAAAAAAATAAATTTAATTTTAAAATAAAGAATAAAAATTTGCTAATTTAGTTAATTTTTTTGAGCTATAGCCAGCAAAGTATAACCAAGACCGTGTTTGTGAATAAATTTAGTTTCTGTAAAAGGATAAATATTGTTTTTATTATAATTATTTGAATTGTTATAATTTAAGTAGTTTAATACTGTGCCAGCATCAGAAATAATTGTTTCCATAGAATTTATTCTAAATTTATTTTTAATCAAAATTTTTTTTAGAGTTTTTTCTGAAAAGTGGTTAACATGTTGTTCTCCAGAGAACATTGTGCATTTGTCTTTAAGTATTAATGAACTGAGACTATTTACATTTGGTACATTGATTAAAAGTTTTCCGTTTTTTTTTAGTGAGCTATAAATTTTTTTTAGTAACTGATTTGGGTATGGAATATGTTCAAAAACTAACCATAAAGTAATTGCGTCATAAAAGTTTTTTTTGAAATTATTATCGATACTAATTTTTTTTCTTCTTAAGATACTTATGCAATCTTTATTAATTTCATTGGCGCCACAAATCCAGCCAAATTTTTTTGCATTATCTAAAAAAAGCCCATATCCGGTTCCATAGTCTAAAATTCTTTTATTTTTCTTTTTAATATTTATTTTTTGTAACCCATATTGAAATCTTAAATTATCCAATTTTATATTAATTTTATTTTTTAAAACATTAATATAAGAATTTTCATTTTTTATAATTTTATTTTGAACATTTAATTTTAAAATTGGATTAACAAAAACAAAATTACAATTTTTACAAACCACATGATTAAAACCATTTTTATTAAATAGTAATTTATTTGATAAAGAATTACATACTTGACATTTTCTAAATTCTTGATTTTTAGCTTTAGAAATAAGTTTTTTAATTTTTTTATTTTTTTTTTTATTTTTTTTTAAATGATTTTTCCTTCCTGAAATTTTATTAAATATGTCTTTACTTTTAAATCTTAAAAAACCATCAAATTCATCTCTATTGATTTTTCTCATTTATTTTTTTAAATTTATTTTTAATAATCCCTTTTTTTTAAAAAATTTAACTAATTCAATTAATTTAAATGGATTTTTATTTAATTTTATTGCCAATTCGCTAAGCCTGATATTGTCTGCATAAGATAATAAGTCAAACATTAAATTTTCGTTTTCATTCCAAGGATCAGTTAAACCTGTATTTCTATAAAGATTCCTTTTAGACAAAAAAGGTTCACATTTTATTGAAGTAGAAATCAAAAAGTCATTTTGAATTAATTTGACAATATCAAACACATAATTAAATGAATCAATTAAAGTTTTTTCTGAAGTAATATTCAAGTTATCCATAGATGAGTGGTATTCTTTGAAAGAACCAAATCTGCTCCTCATTAATGTTACCACTGATAAATTTACTCCAGGGCTATTATATTGCCTTTCATCACTTCCTCTGTCGAAAAAAGAATAAATTTTAGTATTACCTTTTTTATACTTTAGAATAAGCTTTGCAATCTTATCGCTATAACTATTTTTAAATTTACTTTCAATTATTGAATATTGTCTGCTATCACCTATGCAAGTTAAATGGAATCCGGCATAAAAATATTTATGTAAGTGTTTTATTTTTTTTGACAAATAAGTTATAGCCCCAATAGTTTCAGGTATAAAAATACATCTAATACTATAAAAGTTTTGTTCATTTTCTAATTTTTTAATTAAGTAAGTAAGTAATGAGGGGCCACTTAATTCATTATTTACCATAGAAGGATGACAAATATTACACGATATAAGTATTTCTTTTTTTGATCGGCCCTTAATCAAATACTCTCCCAATACAAGGTGTCCATTTTTATTAAAATTTGTATCAATAATTGCTTTATAATTTCCAGACTTTAATTTTTTAAATTGGTTATAAGTTAAACAAAAACCCCAATCTCTTTTATAATAAGATGTTACATACGGTATAGCATTTGGTAAATTTTTATAATAAAAAATCTTTTTTTTTAAATTTTTTAAACTAATTTTTTTTTTAATTGGAATTGAGTAATTCACTAAATGTAAATTGTTATTTTTAAAGTTAGCAATTTTCTTTCCCTTTGGCGAAATTATGTATGCATCATTAACATTCCATTCATCAGGAATTTTCCAATCAAATACTTTTGTTCCACTTTTAAACTTTAATATTTTTAATTTAGGAATGATTTTTTTTATTATATTTAATGTTTTTTTATTTCCATTACCGGTAAGGCTTCTACATATTGGATATAATTTTTTAATTAAATCAAATATTTTTTTACCAATATTATTATCCATTTTACCCGATATGTATCTACTTGTTTCCCTCATAGTTTTAAAGTTAAAATATATTATTTATTATAATATTTTTTAAACCAAATAATAAATTTATTTAAACCTTCCTCTAATGATATATTAGGTTCAAAATTTGTGTATTTTTTTAATTTTTTTGGACAAGCCTTTGACGTATGAATGTCACCCGGTAAGAAAGGGCCATATTTTATTATTGCTTTTTTTTTCAGCAAGTTTTCTAAGATTTTTACAAGCTTAGTAATTTTTATGGATTTACCACCACCGATGTTAAATATATTAAAATTTTTGTTTTTATCTTGTTTTTTGTTAATATTTTTTAATTTTATTATTTTTTCTATACTTGTCACAGCATCATCAATGTAAGTAAAGTCTCTATAGTGATTTCCATAGTTATTTAATGTTATTTTTTTTTGCTCCAATATTAATTTACAAAATTTAAATATTGATAAATCTGGCCTTCCATATGGACCATAAACTGTAAAAAATCTGAGGCCTATGAATTTTATTTTAAAAAATTTTGAATAATAATAAGCTAAAATTTCATTATTTTTTTTTGTTACTCCATATAAAGATATTGGTTTATCAGTTCTATTTTCTTCTATAAATGGAATTTTATTATTGTCACCAATAATTGAAGAAGACGAGGCAAACAAAACTTTATTAATTTTATATTTTTTTGAAATTTCACAAATATTTAAAAAACCTAATTCATTTGTATAGAAATATTTGTAAGGATTTTTTAGAGAATATTGAACACCAGCATATGCTGCCAAGTTTATGATTAAGTCAATTTTTTTTCCTTTAACAAAATTTTCTAAATTTTTTTTATTTGTAATATCTATCTTTTTATAATTAAAATTTTTATTCTTTTTTAAAATTTTTAATCTATCAATCTTTAACTTTACATCATAATAATTATTTAAATTATCAATTCCATAAATTTTATTTTTTTTAAGTAATTTTTTTGACAAATGAAAACCAATAAATCCACATGAGCCAGTAATTAAAATATTCATAAATATGAAGTTGTTATAGTATTCTATATAATAAAATTATAACTTTTTAACTTAAAAATTTCATGAAACAATCAATAATTTGTATTAAATTCAATAGAAAATTTGAAAAATTTTATTTAATTATTTTTTGACAATAAAGATATATAGTTTTTTTTTAAATTTAAATTATATAAACTTTTTAATATTATGATTGTTCTTGGTATACATGATGGTCACAACAGCGGATGTGCTATATTCAAAAATGGTAAATTAATTTGCGCTCTTTCTGAAGAGAGAGTTACAAGAAAAAAAAATGAATATGGTTTTCCATTTAATTCAATTAATTTTTGTTTAAAATTTTCAAAAATAAAAAAAAATCAAATAGATCAGATTGCAGTATCCACTAAGAAATTGCCACCAAAGTACTTTTTAGTAAAACGTAATACCACATTTAAACTAGAAGATTATTTTAAGGAGCAAAATGAATACTGGTATAAAAAAATTTATCTAAATAAAAAAGTAAAGTATTTAGATGTTTTTCATAATAGAAAAGTCAAAAAAAAATATCTTTATTATGACTTTCGAAAAGTAAAAAATGAGGATGACAGTATAGGATTACTTAACGCAAGAAGAGATTATTTTAGCAATTTTTTTTCTTTAGATAAAAGTAAGATACATTTTTTTGATCATCATGAATGTCATGCATATTATGGTTACTATGGTTCTAGAAATTTAAACAATAAAGTATGTGTTGTTACACTAGATGGAGGAGGAGATGGAAGTAATGCAACAATCTGGAAATCAAAGAATGGAAAGCTAGTAGAAGTTTATAGAACAAATATTGGAAACCTGGGAAGAATGTATAGGTATATTACTCTGTCTTTAGGAATGAAACCTACAGAACATGAATTTAAAGTAATGGGCCTTGCTGGTTATGCCCTAGATAATGATGCATATTATAAAAAAATTTTAGATATATTTAGAGAAACTCTTAAAGTTTCAGGCATCAAGTTTAAATATAAAAAAAAACCTAAAGATAATTTTTTTTATTTTAGAGATAAACTTAAAAATCAAAGATTTGACAGTATTGCATATGGAATACAGAAATATTTAGAGGAAATTTTAACAAAGTGGTTTTTGAATATTTCAAAAAAATTAAAAGTAAATAATTTTATATTTTCAGGTGGTGTAGCTCAAAATGTAAAAGCTTCAAAAAAAATATTAGAGAGCAAGAGTATTAAAACACTATTCGTTCCACCAGGACCAGGGGATGAGTCTTTACCAATTGGTGCCGCTTATTGTTATTTTGCTAAAAATAATTTTGATAAAAAAAAAATTTCAAGCATGCATAATCCCTATATAGGAATTGGTTTTGAAAATAAGGATTTAAATTTTATTAGAAAAAATAAAAAATTAAAAATTGTTAAAAGTAATGATAGAGAAGTAGCTAAAATTCTCAGCAAAGGAATTCCCGTTGCAAGATTTTCACTTACTCCACATGAGTTTGGACCAAGGGCCTTAGGAAATAGATCTATATTGGCCGATCCTAGATCTCAAGACATTATAAATCTAATAAATAAAAAAATAAAAGTTAGAGATTTTTGGATGCCTTTTGCTCCAAGCGTTATTGATAAAGATGCCAAAAATATAATGAAAGTAATTAAAAATCACTACAATCAATATATGACAATTTCTTTTGATGTTAAGAAAAAATTTATTGATAAGATTCCTGCAGCCGTACACCCATTTGATAAAACTTGTAGGCCACAATTTGTTAACAAAAAATTAAATCCAAAATATTATAATTTAATTAAAGAATTTAAAAAAATTACAAATTTAGGATTATTGTTAAATACATCTTTTAATCTGCATGGCGAACCTATTGTGTTTGAGCCAAAAAATGCAATTAAATCTTTTTTAAATAGTGGTCTAGAATATTTATATATTGGTGACTATTTAGTTACTAAAACTAACAAAAAATAATATTTTTATATTTTTTTAATTTAGGATCTTTAAATTTTCCTTTTGTGTCAAATATTAATTTTGAGTACTTTGCGATCATATTGTAATTAAATGAGTCATGATCTGTTAAAAGAATTGTTGCATCATATTTTGTTAAATTATTTTTATTTATTACAATTGATTTTTTATTTTCACTTGTTTGCCTTCCTTTACGTATCTTCGTAAAATAAGGATCACTATAGTCATAATTTATTTTTTTTTTTATTTAAAATTTTCATAAATTCATAAGTTGGTGACTCTCTGTCATCCTCAATATTTTTTTTATATGACAATCCTAATAACAGAATATTTAAATTTTTATTTTTTTTTATTTTTTTTAATACCTGTTTTATTGTCCAGTCTGGTATTTTAGAATTTATAATACCTGCCAAATTAATGAATTTTGGGTTGTAACCATTTTTTTTTGAAATCCACGAAAGGTAAAAGGGGTCAATTGGAATACAATGACCTCCTAATCCAGGTCCTGGTAGAAATTTTTGAAATCCAAAATTTTTCGTTGCTGCAATATTTATTGTGTTAATAATATCAATATTTAATCTTTTACAAACAATTTTAAGTTCATTAACCAATCCAATGTTTACAGCTCTGTATAAATTTTCTAATAGTTTTGACAATTCCGCTTCCTCAATTTTTTTAGTTAAAACTAATTTTTTTACAAAAAAACTGTATATAATTTTTATAAGTAATAAACAGTTTGATGTGTATCCACTTATAACCTTGGGAGTTGTATTGTAGCTAAATTTTTTATCTCCTGGATTTTCTCTTTCTGGAGAATAACCTAAAAATATATTTTTTCCTATTTTTAATCTTTTATTAATTATGATTTTTGCAAATTCTTTTGTTGCTCCAGGGTAAACAGTACTTTCTAAAATTATTATTTGATTTTCCTTGATATTTTTTTTTATATTCTTTGCACAATTAAAAACATATTTCATATCCGGTGTTTTTGAATTTTTTTTTAATGGAGTAGGTAGACAAATAATTACTACATCAGATTTTTTAATAATTTTATAATTAGAAGAGAGGTTGAATTTATTTTTTTTAAAATATTTTGATATATTTTTGTCTAAAAACTGTATGTAGGGAATGCCATTTCTTAGCAAATTAATCTTGCTTTTATCGATGTCTAATCCATAAACTTTTATATTAGCCTTCAAAAATCTTGACAGTAAAGGCAAACCAACATATCCAAGTCCTATAATGCATACACTGAAGTTCTTTGATTTTAATTTTGAAATTAGCTTTTCGATCATATAAATTTATTATTTACTAATATGTATTTTACATCCAAAATTAATCCAGTTTTTTTTATAGCTGAAGTTGGCTCTAATCATGAAGGCAGCTTTAGTGAGGCTAAAAAACTAGTCATAAATGCATCAAATAGTAATGCAGATGTCGTTAAACTTCAAATTTTAAAAGCAGAAAATTTAGTAGCAAAGAAATATGACAAAAACCGATTTAATCACTTCAAAAAACTTGAATTATCAGTAGATCAAAATTTAGAACTTTGCAAAATTATTAAATCTAAAAAAAAAATATGTTCAGCATCAATTTGGGATGTTGAACAAATTAAAATATTTAAAAATTTTATAGATATATTTAAAATTGGGTCTGGTGATGTGCACAATTTTGAAATTATTGATAAAATTGTAAAATTAAATAAACCAATGATTATTTCTTGTGGATTAAGCAATTTAAAAGATATTCAAAAAACACTTAAATTTATATCAAATAATAATAAAAATTTTATTAAATCTGGAAAACTATCAATTTTACACTGCAACACAGCCTATCCAACTCCTAAGAAAGATGTTTTTTTAGGAACAATTAATTATTTAAAAGATAAGCTAAAACTTACAATAGGATATTCCGATCATTCAATTGGAGATGAGATTATAAAATATGCATTTTTAAATGGAGCACAAATAATAGAAAAACATTTTTCAAATAACGTAAAAAAAAAAACTTTTAGAGATCATGAAATTTCATTAAATAAAATAGGTGTTAATAAGTACTTAGAGGATATTATTAGATTAAAAAGTTATTTAAAAACAAGATATGATTTAACACTAAGTGAAAAGTATCAAAAAAATTTATTTTCTTTTAGAAGATCTATTTATGCAAAAAAAAATATTAAAAAAGGGGAGATGTTTTCTTCTAAAAATATAATTAGTTTGAGACCCTTAAAGAGAGTTAGTTCAGATAATTACTTTAAAATAATAAATAAAAAATCAAAATTTAATTACAAAAAAGGAGATCCTATTAAATTATGATGAATGAACCAATTATTACTATATACATTACTAACAAAAACTATGGGAGATATTTAGAAAATTCTATAAAAAGTGCACTAAATCAAAATTTTAAATACAAAGAAGTAATTGTTATTGATGATGGTTCGAATGATAATTCAAAAAAAATTATTCAAAAATACGAAAATAAAAAATTATGCAGAGCAATATATAATAAAAAATCTAAAGGTTTAATTAAATCTTCAAACATTGCCATTAAAGCTTCAAGAGGAAAGTTTATAATTAGATTAGATGCAGATGATTATTTGCATCCTAATGCATTGTCTATTTTTTATGATAAAATTAAGACAGACTCAAGCACAGCATTAGTTTATTCAGATTATTATCTTGTAGATAAAAATAAAAATATTTTGTCTTTAGAAAAACAGTTTAATAGAAGTGGAAGTATCGATAATGATAAGCCTGTACTTGCAGCTTGCTGTTTAATAAGAAAAAATGCTATTTTTTCAGTAAATTTATATGATGAGAGATTTAATCGTCAAGATGGATATGATCTTTGGTATAAATTAATAAAAAACTATAAGCTGCAACATGTGTCTTTACCATTATTTTTTTATAGGCGACATGATAAAAATTTAACAACTAATCAAAACAAGCTATATAAAGTTAGAACAAAAATTTTACGCAAATTTTCTGAAAAAAAAAAAAAGATTATAAATTTAGATGTATATTGTGTAATACCCGTAAGAGGACCAAATATAGACAGATTGTGTAATTCTTTAGAAATTTTAGATAGAAAACCATTAATTTTTCATACAATCGATGAAGCTTTAAAAGTAAAGGAATTTAAGAAAATTATATTAACAACATCAGATGACAAACTAATTAAATTTGTTAAAAAAAAGTATAAAAATCGAATTTTTTACCACAAAAGAAGTAAAAACCTATCACAGCAAAATTTAAATTTTAAAGAAGCTGTAATAAATTCAGTTAATAAATTTAGTAATAATATTATTGATATTCTCGTTATTATGACTTTAGAAAACCCTTTTCGAAAATATTTTTATCTTGAACAAGCAATTAGTAATTTAATAATTCATGAAAGTGATCTAGTTGTAGGAACATTGCCCGATATAGAAAATACTTATTATAAATCTACAAAAAATGGTATCAAATTAATAAGCAATTCAAAGAATCATAAACTTAAATTAGAAAAAAATATAGTTTTTAAAGAAGTTGGTGCATTTAATGTATATAATTATAATTCATATTTGAAGGACAACATTAGAAAGATAACCAGTGTTGTTCTTGATGAACAACATTCTAAATTAATTAATTCAAAATCTGATTTAAGAATTGCAAAAACTATTTCTACAAATGTTAAAAAAACATTTTAAAAATTTAATATAAAGTTTTAAATTCTATGAAAAAAGTTAATGAAGTATATAAAGTTTTGAAAAGTTTAAAAATAAAAGAAAATTTTATTATTATTCATTCAGATATAGTGGGATTAGAGTTTCAAAATTTTTCCTTGTCAAAATTATGGGAAGCCATATATTATGGAATTGGATCTAATAAGACTTATTTATTGCCAGCATTTTCATTTTCAGATAATAAAACATGGAGCTATCAAAAGACTCCAAGCGAAGCGGGAGCCTTATCGGAATATTTTAGACAAAAAATATCATTAAAAAGAACAATCCACCCAATTCATTCACTCAGCATGTTTGGAAAAAACTATAGAGATATCCCTGATCACAATTGTTCATCTAGTTTTGGAAAAGGTTCAGTCTGGGAATGGTTATGTAATAGAAAAGATGTATGTAATCTGTCTTTGGGAGTTAAATTGAATGGTGGAGCTACAATTTGCCATTATCCAGAAGAACATGTAGGAGTCAATTATAGATGTTATATTCCAATTAAAAAAATCATCATTGGAAAAAATAAAAAAAAAATAAAAAAAAAATATAATTATTTTGCTAGGATAAAAGATAAAAATTTAGAGGGATGTAACAATTGGAACAAGTGTGAAAAAGAATTATTAGATTCAAAAATTTTGTTAAGAAAATATGTTTTTAAAAATAAATATCCAATTTCAATCATGAATACATATAAAGCTAGTCAGTTTATGATTAAAAAAATAAAAAAAAATCCTAATTATGTTGGAAAACTATTTAAAAAAAAATTATCTTCTTATTAGTTTTATATAAGAATGTGTTAGTCCAACACCAAAACCGCATAATAATATTTCATTAAATAAATTTATTTTTTTGAAATTTTGATAAAATACCAAAGGAATAGATGTTGAAACTAAATTTCCAAAATTTCTATAGTTAGTAGGCATAAAAATCTTACCTTTTTTATTAATTGAGTTTGAAACTAAATTATTTACTATTTTGCCTGCTTGATGAATTAATATCGCTTCTGTGCTAGGCTTGGTAAATTCTTTTAATTTGGGAATTACTTTACTGATAGCAAAGTTTACAATTGCGGGACCATCCATTTTTATATAGCGTTCTTTTAAATTAAGGCTATTCATTGCTAAATAGTTTTGACTTTTAGGTATACTTTCAGAATATTTTTTTTTTATAACCCAACCTTTTTTTGAATACGAAATCAAAGTAGCCGAACCTCCGTCACTAAATAGACATCTTATATATTTGTCCTTATTTCGAAAAAATTTAGAATAAGTATCAGATGTTGTTAATAAAATTTTTGATGATTTATTAGATTTTATTATATCATAAGCAATTGCCAAAGCATCAACATAGCCAGAACAACCAGAGTTAAGGCCCAAACAAAAAACATTCTTATTTGATAGTTTTAATTCACTTGAAATAAAATGTGCTATTGAGGGAAATGAATACGAAGGAGTATTTGTGACACTAATTATGTGAGTAACTTTATTTAATAAATTTATATTAATTTTTTTACAACAATCTATTGCTATTTTTTCTGATGTTTGAATTTTATTGCTAATATATCTTTGAAAGATTCCTGTTTTTTTAAATATTGAATTTTTCATTAAACCAAAATCTTTTTCAATCTTATAATTTTTAATTTTTTTTTCCCCCAATGTTACTGCAATTTTTTCAAATTTAATCATTAAATTATAATATTTTTTCCATTTAATTTTTTTGAACTTAAAATTTTTTTAAACTTTTTTTTAATATAATCTATTTTAACAAGCTTCGTTTTTTTGCTAATAAGAGGAATTGATTTGATTACTTTATTACCCATTTTACTCTCTAAAACTCCAATTGATATGCAATTAAATCTTAAATGTCTTTTTTTTTGTTCTAAATGTAAAATTTTATTAGCAAAATTTAAAGCAACTTTTGAAATTGCATATAGTGAATTTCCAATTTTTGGTTCTAAAGCAGCCAAAGAGGAAATAAAATAAATTGCAGAATTTCTGTTAAGAATTTTTTCAGATATACATAATTTTGTAACTAATAATGGTATTTTTAAATTAATATTAAAGATTTTATCAAATTGTTTTGTACTAAAATTACTTAAAAAAGATTGCTCAAAGACTCCATTAAAAATCAAAACATTATCAAATTTTATTTTGCTTAATTTTTTTAATTTTTTTTTTAATTCATTTTCAGAATAGTTTTTAATAATAAAATTTTTTTTATAATTTTTTTTTGTTTTGCGGCCTAAATTGTAAGAATTAGGTAATACTTCAGCGATATTGCAAGATATTTCACTTGAGCCGCCTATAAAAAGATTGTTCATTTTTTTATTGTAAAATTTATTAGTTCATCAAGTTCTTTTACTGTTTTTATTGACTTCATTTTTTTAATATTTATATTTTTATTATATTTTTCATTTATATAAGTTATTAAATTTATTTTAGCCATAGAGTCCCAGATAAAATTATTTAAATTACAATTAGGTTTCAATTTTTTTTCTTTTTCATCTAAAATTTTTGCAATTATTTTTATATGTTTCATAAAAGTTGAAATATGGAATTTTATAACATAAAAACATTTATGCTACTATAATTAAATCTTTTAGTAACAAAATTTAAAATTATCAACTATTAATGAATTTAATTATAATATAATAACATATTTTAAAAATAAAAATAAATTTTTATGATTAAAAAAAATTTTTTTCTTACTACAAGAATTGATCAAAACAATATGTATCAATTTATAACTGGAATGTGTTATAAAGATGCAAATCATAATAGAAAAAAAAAACTCATAATTAAACAAATAAAATTATTAAAAAGACCATCAATAAGTTTTCTTTTATTTATTTTTTTTTGTTTTTTGAAAGGAAATTTTTTTAGTAAAGAAAAAATATTAAAGATAAAATATAAGAAAATCAGAATTGGAAAATATGTTTTATCTTCATTATATAAAGATTATTTTTCCTATATTTCTAGTTATAGTTTTATATATAATCTTATTAAAAACATTTACTTAGCTTCTCTTCACATTAAAACTGCCGAATATTATTGTAAAAACATAATTTTTAATCATGTTTATTTAGATCACGTATATTACCTTCACGGAATTTATTTTGATTTTTTTGCAGTAAAAAAAAAAATTATTTATACAAATGATTATCCAGGAAGTATATTTAGAATTAATTTTCAATATAAAAAAAATCTACACAAATTATATTATGAAAATTTTATGAGAATTAAATTTTCATTAAATACCTTAAAAAAATCAGAAAAATTAAAAATATCAAAAATTAGAAATAAGGTTTTAGGTAATAAAAAGTATTTTGATTGGATTAAAAATGTAAAAATGGTCGAATTTAAAAAAATATCAAATATTAATAAATATAATTATATTATTTATACGCATTCATTTACTGACGCACAGCTAGTTTTTGGTCAAAGTGCTTTTGTAAATACTCTTGATTGGTTATTATTTACAATTCAAAAATTATTGAATAATGAAAAAAAAATTATTGTTAAATGCCATCCTTCTTTTTTAGATAGATTTGAGCATAATATTCATGATCGAAAAATATTTAAAAAATATTTATCAAAATATTTTAATAATCCAAATATTCTTATTTTAGATAATGCATATTCAAATAAAAGTTTAATTAATCATTTGAATGATAAATGCATAGCATTGACTCATCATGGTACAGTTTCTCTTGAAATGATGCAAAACAAATTTAAAGTAATATCTTCAAATTGCAATATATGGGACCAGAAATACAAACTTACAAATTGCTGGTCTTCAAAAAAAGAATATTCAAATTTATTAGATTATAATTGGGATGATCTTAAATTTCATAATGATATGCATTTTCAAAATTTAATATTTAATCTTTTTTGTGGAGATAAAACACACTTTTCTAAAAATGAACATGTAAGAGTAATTGTTAAATATCTGAAAAAAAATAGAATAAAATCTAATCAAGGAAATAATTTTGATGTAAATAAAAAAGACTTTGGTTTAAAAAGCGATATAAGTAAAAAATTATATAATAAAATTGTTAGTAATTATAAATTATGCATAGATTACAAATAAAATGTATAAATGAAATACAAAAATTACTTTTTTTTATTTTATAATATATTATTAATAATTTAATGATCAGAGTTTGGAAAACCATTAAACCATCAAAAAGAAAAAATATTAAGCAAGAACTTCAATATTTGAAAAAAAAAGGGATATTTTTAAGTCCCTGGATAGAAAATATTTATTTAAACAAAAAAAATAGAATAAAACTTTCGAAAAAAAATTTTAAACTTTATAGAATAAAAGTAAGAAATCTAGGTTTTAAAAAAGCTACTAAATTAGAAAAAATATATAAAAGATTGAAAAAAATGAAATTTTTATTAGTTCAACCAGATGTAGCACTAAGAGTTAGATTATATTACAAAGATCAAAAAAAAGGTGAGTGGTTAAGATTTGCAACTCCTCTAGACTCTATGGTGGATTCAGATGGAGTGCCACATTTACCCAAATTAGGAAGTGCTTTAAATAAATTATTTATTGAAACATATTGGTCGTATAAAGGAGCAATATTTCATCCACATAATGAGTTTGTTGTAACTAAAAATGATTTTTAAGAAAATTAAAATAAACAAAAAAATTATAAAAAACAGAATTGTTGTTTCACCCATGTGTCAGTATTC
>MDSW01136862.1_pt1 | contig 18292 bp, 15 predicted proteins | sample 811171 | NCBI WGS metagenome assembly MDSW01 (sample SAMN05326641, study PRJNA326480) | marine metagenome | isolation source: seawater | place: Atlantic Ocean: North West | collected 2012 | reverse complement strand
TACAATAGAGAAAAAATCTTATAAATCAATTTTTTCGAATGCAAAACGATTATCAATAATTTCCCAAGAAAGAATAACAGAAGAATTAAATAAAATCATCTTATCAGATTCCCCCTCTAAAGGTTTTCAAATATTATTTGAAACGCAATTACTACATCAATTCTTTCCTGAAATGGTGAAATTACATGGGGTAGAAAAAATAGGAAAACATGAACATAAAGATAATTTCTATCACACCCTAAAAGTTTTAGATAATATCAGTAAAAATACAAAAAATATATGGTTAAGATGGGCTGCTATTTTACATGACATTGCTAAACCTCAAACAAAAAAATATGAAAAAGGACATGGTTGGACTTTTCATGCTCATGAATTTATTGGAGGAAAAATGGTTCCAAAAATTTTCAAAAAACTAAAATTACCTTTAAACGAAAAAATGCGTTATGTAAAGAAATTAGTAACATTACATTTAAGACCAATTGTACTAGCACAAGATATTGTTACTGATTCAGCTATTAGAAGATTACTTTTTGATGCTGGAAATGACATAGAAGATCTAATGATTTTATGCGATGCAGACATAACATCTAAAAATCCTCAAAAAGTTAAAAAATATCTAAACAACTTTCAAATTGTTAGAAAAAAATTAAAAGATGTAGAAGAAAAAGATCATATAAGGAATTTTCAGCCTCCAGTTAATGGATTAGAAATCATGAAACTATTCAACTTACAAGCTGGACAAGAAATTGGAATTTTAAAAAATGCAATTAAAAATGCAATTTTAGATGGGAAAATAAGCAATAAAAAAGAAGAAGCTATTAACTTTATTATTGAAAAAGCCAAAGAATTAAATTTAAAATCAACTCAATGACATTTAATATTCAAGTAGTTTTAGAACACAAAAATGATGTGATTCGAAATATTGAAATACCTTCTAAAAAAACATTAGAAGATCTACATTATGCTATAATTGAATCATTAAAATTAAACAAAAATGAAATTGCCTCATTTTATATCACCAATAAAAACTTAGATCTACTTAATGAAATTCCTCTTTTTAAAATAGATGAAAAAACTAATTTTACAATGAGTAAAATAAAAATAGAAACTATTTTTGAAAATATTGATACTCAACTATTATATATTTATGATTTTCTTCATATGTGGAGATTTTCTGTTTCTTTAATTAGTAAAAAAGAAAATACATCAAATACAAGCATAGTAACTAATAGTATAGGAAAAATGCCAAAAGAAGCTCCTAAAATTATTTTTCAATCAAATCATAAAAATCATTTTCATGAAGAAGATTTAAATATAGAATTTAATGAATTCAATGAATCTGAATAGTAAAAAAGTAATATTTATTATTGGTCCTACAGCAATAGGTAAAACAAAATTAAGTATTGATTTAGCAAAAATATTTTCTTGTGAAATAATATCATGTGATTCAAGACAATTTTACAAAGAACTTAAAATTGGATCTGCACCACCAGATAAATTAGAACTTACTAAAATAAAACATCATTTTATTCAAAATTTAAGTGTAGAGGAAGATTATAGTGCAGGACAATTTGAAATTGACGCAATGGAACGCATAAAAAAAATACATAAAAAAAATAATTTAGTTCTTATGGTAGGTGGCTCTGGATTATATATTGATGCAATATGTAAGGGCCTTGACAAAATACCTAAAATCTCTCAAAAATTTAGAAAAGAAATTAATGAAGAATATAAAAATAAAGGTTTAATATGGCTGCAAGAAAAAGTAAAAAAAATAGATCCTGAATTCTATGTTAATAATGATTGTAATAATCCTCAAAGATTATTAAGAACACTAGAATTATTTACTCAAACAGGAAAAAATCTATCATCATTTCAAACAAAAAAAACAAAAAAAAGACCTTTTAAAATAATCAAAATTGGATTAAATACTAAGCGAGAAATATTATATAATCGTATAAATAAAAGAGTAGATAATATGATAGATAAGGGTCTATTAAAGGAAGTAAATTCATTAATAAATTTTCAACACAAAAATGCTCTACAAACTGTAGGATATAAAGAAATATTTAAATTTTTAGATAAGAAATGTTCTTTTGAAGAAGCAATAGATGCCATAAAACAAAATACTAGAAGATTTGCAAAAAGACAACTCACTTGGTTTAGAAAAGATAAAGAAATAAAATGGTTTGAACCAAATGAATTAAATGAGATAAAAAAGTTTATCTCAAAATCGTGACTGTACCTTTAATTGGATCAAAACCATTACCAATATCAATAGAATAAAAATAAACTCCATCAGGGACGTCATTTCCTTGCTCATTTTTTCCATCCCATTGTTTATTATAACCTATAGATTGAAAAAGTAACGCTCCAAACCTACCATAAATTCTCACTTCAGTATTTTCATATAAAAAAGTATCTTCAAGACTCCAAGTATCATTTATATTATCTCCATTTGGAGTAAATACATTTGGAACACATTCTGATGTCATAGTAGCTACTACAAAAGAAGTATCGACAACACATCCATTTCCATCAGTAACAAAAAGAGTATAATTACCAGGGTTTATTGCTAGATTCATTGGATTCTCTGTAGAACCATTTGACCATTCATAAGAATATGGCTCAACACCGCCAGTAGCTGAAGCTTCTAAATTAACATCTAAATTTTCTAAATTACATTCAATAATTGCAGTTGCAGGATCCAATGTAATTAATATTTCTTCAATAATAAATTCTTCTCTAATCATACAGCCATGAATATCTGTTACTTCAACCCAATGATCTCCAGGACAAATATCTGCATGCTGAGAAATTTCTCCATTACTCCACAAATAAGTATAAGGTCCAAAACCCCATAAATTATCATCTGAATAAATTGTAGTGTTAGTAATATCAACAATGCCTAATGGAATATAAAAATCTACTAAAATAGTATCCGTAATCTCACAATTATTTGACAAATCTATTGTATTTACAAAATAAGTACCTTCACACAAAACAGGAGATATTGTACCATCTCCAATGGAATCTCCAAATATGTTTAACCATTCATGCTCAAAAGGACCTAATGATGTTGTATTTTGTATTTCTACTATAGCAGTATGACTTAAACTATCATAATTTAATTCTGTATTTAATTCATAATAATTTAAATGTACTGTATCTGAAAAAGATGTACCACATGAATCTGTAGCTACCATCCAATATGTTAATTCCCATAAAGAATCAATGGAAAGTACCGTATCTCCTGTACTCCATAAATATGATATTGGTGAAACACCCCCATTAGTAATAACTGTTGCTGTAGCCCCGTCTACACAACTCATATCAGTATATGAAATTGTAATTTGTAATGGATCAGGTTCTGTAATAGTAATATTTGTAATCATAGAACATCCATTTGCATCAATAACTTCAACTTCATAATATCCTGCCCCTAAAATTCTTTGTTGACTTGTATCTCCATCTATCCAATTTATTGAATATGGTAAAGTACCTCCAGAAATTATAACATCAACTAAAGTTAAAGCTCCATGACATGGTAATATAGAATCCTCAGCTATTAAATTTAATTCAAGTATCTGTGGATTTTGCACATGATAATTAAAAGAATCTACACATAAATTTGTATCACTAACAACTAAAGTATAAATACCATCAGACAATCCATATAATGAATCAATAACACCAATACCATTTAACCAAAAATAATTTAATAACCCTACTCCTCCACTAACATTTATTGAAATACTACCATCCATCATACCACTGCAAGAAATAGGATATATTATAGCATTAGGATCCATCTGATTTGGTTGAAAAATTTCATATTCTTCGTAATGAACACATCCTATTGAATCAACAATATTAACTGAATATAATCCTGCTTCAAGAGATCCATAATTTACGCTTCCCCATTGAATATCATATGGAACATTTCCACCAATAATAGAATCAATAGTTACACTACCACTTGCCTCTCCAAAGCAAGCAACATGGCTAATAGTCTCAAAAACATTAATCTCAAATTGAGCATAACACCTAACAGGTACTGTATCAATACATCCAAAGTCTAAATCTTCAACATAAACATGATACCATCCTGAAGAAGCATATAATGAATCTTGATAAGGACCTTGAATTAAATCATAATTAAATCCATAATTTATATTCCCTCCCCCAATAATACTATCAATCATTAAATATCCACTATCTGACTCACATATTAAAGGAAATATTGTAGATGCAAAAGCTTCATATGGATCTGGTTCGATTAGTTCAAATGTATCATCTAATCCACATCCAAAAGAATCAACTACAGAAATAATATATTCGCCAGCAAATAAACTATCAAAAACAATTTGATATGGATTTAATATTGAAGAAAAATTAGAAGAAATTGAATCTCTATTTAAAAATGATACTGTATCATTTAAATTTAAATCAATTAAATAATAGTCATATCTTTCATTTACTGTATATTTTTTTCCACCAGAAAAAAAACCGGAAATATTTCCCGAACTAACATTTCTGCAATTAATATCAAAAGTCAATAATGAATCTAATTTTAATAATGATGGTGAAGAAATATTAGTAGAAATAGAATCTTTACATCCAATAGAATCGGTAATAATAATTTGATACCACCCTACAACTAAATTATCAAATAAAGTATCATTATAACCAGATGAATAAGCTAAACTATCCTTATGCCATTCATAGAAATAAGGGGGAGATCCTGAATGAGCAACTCTTTTTAACATCCCTGTAGAATCTCCAAAACATTTTACATTAAGATGATCGCCCCTAGATCCTAAAGGACATGGTATATAATAAAAAGATGTATCACCAGATACTACTACCTTATAACTACCACATTGTTGAGTAATTAATGTATCAAAATTATTTGAAAACTGAATATTTGGCATCGAAATAGCATTAATCCAACCTAATGAGTCATCATTAAAATACCAATATTCTATCTGAGAAGCTGGGAACAAATCTAAAAATATTGCACCATCATTATAACAATTGAAAGCTCTTACAGAATCATTAAGAATCTGTGATTTAACTATTAAGCTAAATGAAACAAATATAATTATAAGTAATCTTTGCATAATTTTATAATATATAATGCAAATATATCAATAAAAAAATCTAAATATTTTTAAAATCAATTACCATTCCTGGATAAGACAAATAAGAATTAGAAAACACATTAACAGTTTCTTCCAGTAAAATTGACAAATCTTTATACCTTTGAGAATAATGTCCAATAAGTAATTTTTTTACATTTGCTTTCTTGGCTATATTCGCTGCTTGTAAATTAGTAGAATGTCCTGTTTTAAATGCTCGATCTTGCAAGTCAGACATAAAAGTAGCTTCATGATATAACAAATCAACTTCTTTAATTTTTTTTATTAATAAATCATTGTATCTAGTATCAGAACAGAAAGCATATCTATATGGATCTGAATTTTTAACTGTTAAAGTATTGTTATAAATAACATCTCCATTTGGATCAATCCAATCTGAACCTTCTTGTAAACTATTTATTTTATCAAATGGAATATGATACTGCTCTATTTTTTTTTTAATTATTCTACGCGGTTTTTTCTTTTCTTCAAATAAAAATCCAGAACATTTAATTGAATGATCTAAAATTAAATTAGACACTTTAATATTATTATCTTCTAAAATTATTTTTTCTTCTTCTTCAGGCAAAGGATGGCAAAACAATGGGAAATTAAGCTCTGTACTAGATGCATTTAATTGTAAATCAATAATATCTTGTAATTCTTTATGAGCATAAATATGTAATTCTTTATTTCTACCTAAAAGATGCATACTACTAATTAAACCTATTAAACCAAAATAATGATCACCATGTAAATGACTAATAAAAACATGATTAATTCTTTGAAAACTTAAATTATATTTTCGTAATTGGACCTGAGTACCTTCTCCACAATCAATTAAAAAAAACCGCTCATTTACATTAAGTAGTTGAGCGGTTGGATTTCTATCAATTGTAGGAATAGCAGAACTACATCCTAAAATTGTTAATTTAAATGACATTATTTACTTACAACCATATTTTTAGTTTGTAATTGATTTCCATTACTTATTGAATATAAATATATACCATCAGAATATGAAGAAGTCTCTAAATAAATTGTGTTGACTCCTCTAGAACATAAAATTAATCTTGATTCTATTTCTTCTCCCAATAAATTATATACAGAAAATAAAATCTCTCCTTCTAATCCTGAAACAAATTGAATCTTTGCCTGATTATTTACAGGATTAGGATATATCTCTTTAAGTTCAAAATCATTAAAATCTAAAACATTTAAAACTGCTGTAACATCTGATATTTCTATATAATAATAATCAATAACATCGTCTTGAGTAATGGTGCCAATAAGTGGAACATTACTAGCATAAGCTGTTGTTTCAAAAATAATATCATATACACCTATGTCGGAAGATGTAGGATTAACTGTAGAATAAAGTTCAGCACATTTTACAGTTCCTCCTGGAAATCCACAACTTGGAGGATCACAAGAATAAGAAAAATTTGGAGGTAATCCTGAAACAGACATTAAACTAATACTATCAATAGTAACTTGTACGGGATTACCCAAAACATCAACTACTGTATCTGTAGGTGTAATCACAGTAATATTCTGAGAATAAGACTGTCCAACATATGCTGTCGCAAGACCAGTGCTAGTATCAGGATAAATTCCTGCAGCACTATATTGAGGATCTGGTATACACTGAGCATTTGTAAAAATAGCACCTAATAAAAATAAAAAAAGAAATAAAAAATTTTTCATATGAATATGTTTAGTTTATAATTGCCTTTCCATCTCTTCCATTTCAATATAATCATAGGCTTCCTGTAAAGTTGGAACAATTTTCAATTCCTCAGTAAAAGAAAATTTAGATACAATTACAAAAGAACCTTTTATTTTAGAAATAGTTTTGTCAAATGTAACAAATTTATTTTTAATATTTCTTAGCACTTCTAAAGATACTAAGCTAACATCAGCAATAAAAAATTTTACTCCGGCATCAATATTGTTCAAATCTTTAAAATCAAAAGCAGAACCATCTTCAGTAAGTTTAAATACTAATGTTTTTTCTTGAATATTCATTAATTATTATTTTATCTTTCTTGCTAATAAATATAGAATAGCCATTCTAATTGCAACCCCATTTTCAACCTGATCTAAAATAATTGAATGATGAGAATCTGCTACATCAGCACTTAATTCAACTCCTCTATTTATTGGCCCAGGATGCATTATAGTTATCTCTTTACTTAAACTTTCAAGTATTTTTTTATCAATACCATAAATCATAGAATACTCTCTTAATGAAGGAAAATAATTTACATTTTGTCTTTCCAATTGAATTCTTAATACATTAACAACATCTGACCATTCTAAAGCCTCTTTCAAATTAGAAAAATGAGAAACTCCCAAAGAATCAATATATTTAGGAATTAAAGAAGAAGGTCCACATACTTTAACTTCTGCTCCAAGCATTTGTAAACAATATATATTTGAAAGTGCAACTCTTGAATGTAAAATATCACCAACAATCAAAACTTTCTTTCCTTTTACTGTACCGTGTTTTTCTTTAATTGAATAAGCATCAAGTAATGCCTGGGTAGGATGTTCATGCGTACCATCACCAGCATTTACAATTTTAGCTTTTATATTTCTAGAAAGGAAAACAGATGCACCTGGATTAGGATGACGTAATACAATAATATCAACCTTCATAGCTAATATATTATTTACTGTATCTAAAAGTGTTTCTCCTTTTTTTACTGATGATAAAGAAGAAGAAAAATTTATTACATCTGCTGAAAGTCGTTTTTCTGCTAACTCAAAAGACAACTTAGTTCTAGTAGAATTCTCAAAAAAAAGATTTGCAATCGTTACATCTCTTAATGAAGGAACTTTCTTAATTGGTTTATTTATAATTTTTTTGAAATTATCTGCTATTTGAAAAATTAATTCTATATCTTGTATTTTAAGATATTTTATTCCTAATAAATGATCAACTGATAAATTACTCATAATTATGATTTACGAATTAACACCCTATCAAAACCTTGTTGTTCCTTCCACTCAACAATTACTTTTTCAGATTCAATAATATCAACCTTCTTACCAACATAATTTGGCTGTATCGGTAAATCTCTACTAAAACTCCTATCAATCAAAGTTAATAACTCAACTGATTTTGGTCTACCAAAAGATATAACAGTATCAATTGCTGATCTTACTGATCTACCAGTAAATAAAACATCATCAATAAGTATAACATCTCTACCCTCAAGTGAAAAATTAATATCCATAACTTGTGGAACAATAGGTGTTTCTCTTGTCATCAAATCATCACGAAAAAATGAAATATCTATATTACCTGATGCAATATTAACTTTTGGAAAAAGTAAATTTATTTTTTTAATAATTCTACTATTTAAAAAAGTGCCTCTAGGTTGCAAACCAATTAACACACTATTATTAAAATTATTATGAATCTCTATCAACTCATGACATAATCTATGAATTATAACATCAATTGATTCTTCATCTAAAATCTCTACTTCTTCTAACATATATCACAAAAATATAAAAAAAAACCCCAAATTAATGGGGTTTAAATCTTACTAATTAGAATCTAAATCTTTTTTCAAATTAGCCAAACTTTCTAAGTCACCTAAAGTGGATTGCTGTTTATCATCCTCCAACTTCTTTATTACTTTTTCTGCTTTCTTTTCTGCTTTTTTTCTAGCAGCTTCCAGTTCTTCTTTAAATGTAATCGTATGAGAAGCTAAAATCTTTTTATTTTCTTTAGAAAATTCAAGAATTCTAAACATTAAAGAATCTCCAACTAAAAGCAAAGAACCATCTTCTTTTTCAATGTGTAATTTAGGAATAAAGGCATCAACTTCATCTGAAAATGTAACAACTGCACCCTTATCAAAAACTTCCTTTACAAGGCCTTCATAATCTTTCCCTTCTTGAAATTCTTCAGCATATCTATCCCAAGGATTTTGTTCTAATTGTTTATGTCCTAAACTAATTTTTCTATTAGATTTATCAATTTCTAAAACTACAACGTCAAGTTTTGTGTCAACTTGAGTAAATTCAGCTGGATGCTTTATTTTTTTTGTCCAAGAAAGATCTGAAATATGAATTAAACCATCCACCCCTTCAACTAACTCAACAAAAATACCAAAATTGGTAAAATTTTTCACTAATACACTATGCTTAGATCCTACTGGAAATTTAGATGAAATATCAGCCCATGGGTCTGGAGTCATTTGTTTAACCCCTAAAGACATTTTTCTGGTTTCTTTATCTAAAGTTAATATTTGAGCTTTAACAGAATCCCCTTTATTATAAAAATCATTTGCTGATCTTAAATGAGTAGACCAAGACATTTCAGAAACATGTAGTAATGCTTCAACTCCAGCCTGTAATTCAACAAAAACACCATAATCAGCAACAACTACAACTTTTCCATTAACTTCATCACCAACTTTTAGATTCTCATCTAAATTATCCCAAGGATGTGCTCCTAATTGTTTTAAACCTAATTGAATTCTACTTTTTGCTTCATCAAATTCAAGAATAACAACATTAATAACTTCATCTAAAGATACAATTTCTTCAGGATGAGAAATCCTTCCCCAAGATAAATCAGTAATATGAATTAATCCATCAATACCTCCTAAGTCAACAAAAACACCATATGAAGTAATATTCTTAACAGTTCCTTCAAGTACTTGACCTTTTTCTAACTTAGACATAATTTCTTTCGTTTGTATAACTAAATCAGCTTCAATAAGTGCTTTATGAGAAACAACAACATTTCTAAATGCTTCATTAACTTTTACAACTTTAAATTCCATCTTCTTACCAACATAATCATCATAATCACGAATTGGCTTAACATCAATTTGTGATCCAGGAAGAAAACATTCAATACCAAAAACATCCACAATCATACCTCCCTTAGTTCTGCTTGAAATTTGACCGTTTACCACTTCTCCTGTATCTAAAGCAACATTTACTTTTTCCCAAGCTCTCAAAACTCTAGCTCTTCTATGAGAAAGTACTAATTGCCCATTTTTATCCTCTTGTTTTTCAACAAGAACTTCAACAATATCTCCAACTTTTAATTCTGTATTATACTTAAACTCATTATAAGAGATCACACCATCTGACTTAAAATTAATATCTACTACAACCTCTCTATCTGAAATAGCCACAACAGTTCCATCAAGCACTTGTTTATCCATAACCTCTGTAAGAGTAGATTCATATTCTTTTTCAAGATCTTTTCTTTCTTTAGAGGAATAATTATCATTTTGAATAACTTTATCCCAATCAAATTCTTCTAATTTAACTTTTTTAATCTTATCTGAAGCTTGTACTGAATCTGTTTTTTGATCTGAAGATTCTACTGAATCTATTTTTTGATCTGAAGATTCTACTGAATCTATTTTTTGATCTGAAGATTCTACTGAATCTGTTTCTTTATCCAAAATATCTACTAATTTATCTTTGGAGTTAACAGTTGATTTATTTTTTAGTTTCTTAGAACTTTTAACTGTTTTTTTAATTGATTTCTTTTTTTCTTCTGACATATTTTGTCATTTTATCTTTGTATCTTAAAAGTTATTAAGGCATGAATGGTTTTAACTTTAAGAGAGATTAATAATAATTACCTTTTTTTACCTTTAACCAAATAAAAAAGGTTTGCAAAATTACACTTTTAATCTAAAAAACAAAATATTTTTTCTATGCTAAATTTTCTACAAACTTCTGGACACTCTCCATTAACCATCTTGGTGTAGATGTAGCTCCACAAATCCCAACTGTTTTTGCATCTACAAACCAATCAGATTTTATTTCATCTATATCTGAAATAAAATAAGAATATTGATTTTGATCTTTACAAGATTGATATAACATCTTCCCATTTGAAGATTTTCTTCCACTAACAAATAAAATAACATCATTTATTTTAGCAAAATTCTTTAATTGAGGTTCTCTTCCAGAAACTTGTCTACATAACGTGTCATTAATTATATATTTAATATTATTACCTGAAACGTGTTTCATCCTTCTTTTTATCTCAAGTGTAATCTCTTCATATGCTTTTGGGCTTTTAGTAGTTTGGGAATATATATAAATAGATTTATTAAAATCAATTTTATCTAAATCAGCAATTGTTGCAACAACAATTGCTTTATTATTTGTCTGTCCAAGTAATCCTGCTACTTCAGCATGCCCTTCTTTACCAAAAATAACTACCTGCCCATCAATATTTTGAATTTCTTCATATCCTTCTTTAATTTGATGTTGCAATTTTAGAACCACTGGGCATGATGCATCTAACAATTCAATATTGTTTTTCAATGCCAATTGATATGTTGAAGGAGGTTCCCCGTGAGCTCGAATTAAAACCTTACAATCCTTCAATAACTCTAATTCTTGATGATCTATTATCCTTAAACCTAATTCATGTAATCGATCAACTTCTTTATTATTATGAACAATATCTCCTAAACAATATAACTTGTCTTCACTTTTCAAAATAGATTCTGCCATTTGAATTGCATAAACTACTCCAAAACAAAAACCAGAATATTTATCAATAACTACTTCCATTATAACATTTTTTCTATTAATTCTGAGATTTTGATATCTTGATCTTTAATTGTCATAAATGAATTATCAATTAATACTGCATCTTTTGCCATAATTAATGGATTTATTTTTCTTTTTATATCATTTTTATCTCTTTGATTGAGATTTTGTAAAATTTTGTTAAAAGAAATATCATCTCCTTTATTAACTAACTCATCATATCTTCTTTTAGCTCGAATCTCAACACTAGCAGTAATAAATAATTTTAATTTTGCATTTGGAAAAACCTTAGTGCCAATATCTCTTCCATCCATAACTACATTGTTATTCTTACCTATCTCTTTTTGCAAAACTATTAATTTATCTCTGACCTCTTTTACTTGAGCAATTAAAGAAACATGATCAGAAACTTCAATACTTCTAATAAAAGGTTCTACATTTTTACCATTAAGAATAGTTTCTGATTCTCCATTTACTAAATTAAATTGAAAATCAATAGATATATTTTTTAAATGGCTTTTTAATAAATCTATATTTAATTTATTTATTTTAATAATCTCATTATGCATGCAATATAAAGTTACAGCTCGATACATTGCTCCAGTATCAATATAACGCATACCATATTTCTTTGCAATTGATTGTGCAATCGTACTTTTTCCGCATGAAGAATGACCATCAATAGCTATGTTAAATGGCAAACTCATTAGATACCAAAACTACTTAAATTTGTAGAAATACTAAAATTATTTAAAATACCTGAAAGATGAAACGCTGACCTACTATAATCAAAATAATATTTAAATACTCTAAAACCTATACCCCAAGAAAAACCAACCATAGCTGGTTTATTAATTGTAGTCATATCAAATCTTCTTTGAAAATTAAATCCCCCCCTAATAAATAAGCTTTTTCTAAATGGATTTAATTCTCCACCTATAATAATATGTCGTAAAGCTGTTTTAGCAAAACTCTCTTGTTTTAACTCCAATTCTCCTGTTTCAATATTAGTTTGCATTAACAATTTATATGGTGACTTTATATTAAAATTCATAATATTATTATATGACAAATGATATCGAAAAGGAAGATGTGCTAATTCTTTGCTTATTGCAATCTGAGCTTCCCAAGGTAATTGTTCTTGTAAAGATGAATAATGATTAATCCCTCTACCAATATTTTTAATAAGCAATGTAGATGAAAAACGCTTTCCTTGATTAATATAAGTAGTACTTATATTCGATGATAAAGCAAAAGCATTATAAAAATCATAATGAGAATTTAATAACTTAATATTTACTCCAATAGAAAAATTAGAATGTATTTTTTTTCCAATACCTAAAGTTATCACTTGATCATGCGCAGAAAAACTACCTTGATTATATCCAAAAATATCATTCCTTTCAAAATTACCATAATTAACAGCCTGAACTGCAAAACCAAGAGTACCTAACTGTTTAAATTTCAAAACATATACACAAGATAATAAATTAATATCTGAAAAATAATCTCCATATGTAAAAAGTATTTTATTATTCATTGATGGATTTAATAGTGAAGGATTTGTTGTAGATAAAGAAATATCATTATCATATATTGCTATTCCGCTACCTCCTAAAGCATCTATTCTAGCTGAGTGTATAACATTCACAAATGAAAAAGCATGCAATCCTCCTTGCTGAGCAATAATACTCAAAGGACAAAAATATATTATGAATATATATATATATCTCATAAGATATAGGAACGAATCATATTTTAAGTTATTACAAAAAATATTAATCTATCTTAATAGCATTTTTTACCTTGTCTGATAAAAGAGCAATATCAATGACCTCTCTTAAGTTATCTACATAATAAAAAGTCATTCCTTTTAAATAAACCTCATTTATTTCTAATATATCTTTTTTATTTTTTTTAGATAAAATAATTTGATTGATTCCAGATCTTTTTGCTGCTAATATTTTTTCTTTTATCCCTCCAACTGGCAAAACCTTTCCCCGTAATGTCAGTTCTCCAGTTAATGCAATTTTTTCTTTTACCTTGCGTTGTGTAAATGATGAAACTAATGAAGTAAACATAGTTATTCCAGCTGATGGACCATCTTTTGGCGTAGCTCCCTCTGGAACATGAACATGGACATTCCACTTATCAAATACATCTGTAGAAATATCATATGTTCCTGCATTAGATTTTAAATATTCCATAGCAATTGTCACTGATTCTTTCATAACTTTTCCTAAATTACCAGTTACAGATAACTTACCTTTTCCTTTACTTAAACTACTTTCAACAAATAAAATATCTCCCCCAACTGAAGTCCATGCAAGACCAGTAACTACACCAGCAACTGAATTATCAATTACTCTTTCTCGATCATACTTTGGAGCTCCCAATACCTTTTCAATTATATTTTCATTTGGAGAAGAATCAAATTTTTGATTCAATGCAATGGATTTCGCAACATATCTGATCATTTTACTAATCCTTTTTTCTAAAGTTCTAACTCCAGACTCTTTAGTATATTCATCTATAATTTTTGCTAAAATTTTATTTGAAATAGTCAACTGGGTTTTATCAATTCCATGCAGTTTTAATTGTTTAGGCAATAAATGTTGTTTAGCAATCTGAACTTTCTCTTCAATAGTATATCCACTCATTTCAATAATTTCCATTCTATCAAGTAAAGCAGGTTGAATAGATGCTAATGAATTTGCAGTAGCAACAAACATCACTTTTGATAAATCATAATCTAATTCTAAATAATTATCATGAAATGATTCATTTTGTTCTGGATCTAATACTTCTAATAAAGCAGAAGAAGGATCTCCATGACTATCTCTTGTAACCTTATCAATCTCATCTAAAACAAAAACAGGATTTGATGATTGTGCTTTTTTAATAGATTTAATAATTCTTCCAGGCATTGCTCCAATATAAGTTTTTCTATGCCCTCTTATCTCTGCTTCATCTCTCAAGCCTCCTAAAGATACTCGTTCATATTTTCGCCCAAGAGCTTCTGCTACTGATTTTCCTAATGATGTTTTTCCTACACCTGGAGGACCAAAAAGACAAATAATTGGAGATTTCATATCTCCCTTTAATTTTAAAACAGCTAAATGTTCAATGATTCTTTCTTTTACCTCTTCTAATCCAAAATGATCTCGATCTAAAATTTTTCTTGCTTTCTCAAGATCAAAATTATCTTTAGTAACTTTATTCCAAGGTAAATCTAAAATTAATTCTATATAACTCCTTTGAACTGCATAATCTGACATAGAAGGATTCATTCTTTGCAATTTACGTAATTCCTTATCAAAAGCATTTGCAATTTCTTTATTCCACTTTTTCTGAGATGCTTGCTTACGCATTTCTTCAACTTCTTTATGAGAACCTGTACCTCCTAATTCCTCTTGTATCGCTTTCATCTGTTGATTTAAATAATACTCTTTCTGCTGCTGATCCAAATCAGTTTGCACCTTTGATTGAATCTTATTTTTCATTTTTAACATTTGTAAATCTTTAGTTAAAAGTTCCAAAGCAGAAACTGCACGTTTTTTCAAATCAATTTCTTCCAATAAACGTTGTTTCTCTGACAAACTAATATTCATATTTGAAGAAACAAAATTTATTGCAAAAGAAGAATTTTTAATATTTTTAATTGCTATTGCCGCTTCACTTGGAATATTAGGAGAAGCTTCAATTATCTTTAAAGATAAATCCTTAATAGAAGAGACTAAAGCAGAAAATTCTTTATCTTTAATATCTGGTTTTACTTCTTTAAGTTCAGTAACCTGTGCTTTGTAATAAGGATCATTTTTTATTATCTTATTAATCTTAAAACGCTTACGACCTTGTATTACAACAGTAATATTTCCATCAGGCATTTTTAACATTTTCAAAATATGAGCAATTGTACCAATATTATGTAAATCACTTATTTGAGGAATTTCGATATCAAAATCCTTTTGAGAAACTACACCTATTGTTTTATTTCCACTATCAGCGTCTTTAATGAGTTTTATTGACCTATCTCTTCCAATAGTAATAGGAATAATAACTCCAGGAAACAAAACTGTATTTCTAAGCGGTAGAATAGGTAACATTTCAGGGGCATCTTCTTTAGATATCTTAGCTTCATCCTCATCACTCATCAATGGTAAAAACTCTACATCTTCATTTAATAAATCTGAAAATTCTAAAGAGCTAATTGCTATATTTTTTTTCATAATAAGTTATATTTTTAAAAATAATACTACAATTAGTATGCCATAGAAGAAAAATAGTCGTTTTGTCAGACATTATTCATTTCGATATCGTTTTGTCATATCATAAACATGCATAAGTATATCTTTCTCAATTTGATCAAAGTTACATTTTCTTCTAAAAAGGACCTTCTCTGCAACCTCAAAAGCTTTTGACAATTTAAATATACTACTACCTGAAGAACCTCCCCAAGTAAAAGATGGAATAAAGTTTCTAGGGAAACCGCTACCAAAAACATTTACACTAACACCAACAACTGTACCAGTATTAAACATAGTATTAATAGCTGATTTTGAATGATCCCCCATTATTAAACCACAAAATTGAAGACCTGTATTTTTAAATTTGTTTGTAGAATAATCCCACAATTTAACGTCAGCATAATTATTTTTGAGATTAGAATTATTAGTATCAGCTCCTAAATTACACCACTCTCCAATGACTGAATTTCCTAAAAAACCATCATGTGCTTTAGATGAATAACCAAAGAAAACAGTATTATTCACCTCTCCTCCTACCTTACAATATGGTCCTAAAGTAGTTGATCCATAAATCTTTGATCCCATCTTGATAATTGAATTATTTAACATTGCAAAAGGACCTCTAATCATTGATCCCTCCATAATTTCTGCATCTTTTCCAATATATATTGGCCCATCAGTAGTATTCAAGATAGAATGATTTAATTTTGCTCCTGACTCAATATAAATAGGATTATTTCCAATCTTAATATTTTCTTTCTTAATTTGATCTAATGCTTTTAAACTACCTTGCCATTTTAACTTTGATTTTAATGAGAACATTAAATTAAAATCATTTTTTATTTCTTCACCATTATGCATAAAAATATCAGACAAACTATCTATAGAATTAAAAGATATATTAGATTCAATTTTATTAAGTTTTTTGGTATTAAAAATATTATTTCTAAACCCAATTAACTGCCCATCTTGAAATAATGATTCTCCCTTTCTCAAGCTGTTTAACTCAGTTACTAATGCTCTTGTTGGTAAAATTTTTGCATCAACCCAAAGGTTATCATCTAATTTTGTAAGAGAAAATTTATTTAATAAATAATCCTCTGTTTGAATAGAAACAGACTTGTAAAAACACTCCCACTTTTCCTTTATTGTAAGTATACCAACTCTAAAATATGCTATTGGTCTAGTAAAAGATAATGGATAATAATCAGCACGATTATTGTCAAATAAAATTAAATTCATATATGGCAAATTTAAACAAAAAAGCCCACACTTTTTGTGCGGGCTATAAATTCTAAAACAAAAATATAATTACTTATTAAACTTCTTATATTTATTCTTAAATTTATCTATTCTACCAGCAGTATCGATTAATTTAGCTTTTCCTGTATAAAAAGGGTGAGAGTCAGAAGATATCTCCATTTTAAATAATGGATATTCATTTCCATCTTCCCATTTAATTGTATCCTTAGTTTCAGCACATGATTTTGTTAAAATAGCAAAACCAGTGGATATATCCTTAAACACACACAATCTATAATTATCTGGATGTATACCTTTTTTCATTGTTAAATCTTATTAATTAGGGCGGCAAAAATAAAAAGTTTTATTATTTATTGCAACTTATATAAAAATAAATACTACAGACTTAAATCCTTAAGTAATAAATTTGTTGATTTTACTCCTTCAGCAGATTCTTTTAATTTATCTAATTCCATATTATCAAGATTAATAGAAACAATACGTTCAATTCCATTTTTTCCTAAAATTACTGGAACACCAATACATAAATGGCTTAATCCAAATTCTCCTTCTAATAATGCTGAACAGGGAAACATTTTTTTCTGATCACAAGCAATTGCATGAACAATACTACTAACTGCAGCTCCTGGCGCATACCAAGCAGAAGTACCCAACATACTTGTTAATGTTGCTCCACCAACCTTTGTGTCCTGAGCGACCTTTTGTAACCTTGCATCAGTTAAAAATTCATTTACTCTAACAGAATTACGAGTAGCTAAACGTATTAAAGGGACCATTCCCTTATCTGAATGACCACCTATCACCATACCATCAATATCTGAAGAAGGACATTTAATTGCCTCAGCTAGTCTATACTTAAACCTTGCTGAATCTAATGCCCCACCCATTCCTATTATTCTATTACTTGCTATTCCTGTAACTTGATGTGTTAAATATGTCATTGTATCCATAGGATTACTAACAATTATTAGTATTGCATTAGGAGAATATTTCAATAAATTTTCAGAAACAGTTTTTACAATACCTGCATTTATACCTATTAACTCCTCACGTGTCATTCCTGGCTTTCTAGGTATACCACTGGTAATAACT
>MDSW01077148.1_pt1 | contig 18292 bp, 15 predicted proteins | sample 811171 | NCBI WGS metagenome assembly MDSW01 (sample SAMN05326641, study PRJNA326480) | marine metagenome | isolation source: seawater | place: Atlantic Ocean: North West | collected 2012 | reverse complement strand
GTAAAAATCTGCATAGCCTTTATAAAGTTTTTCCCATTCCACTTTATCTTTTAATTGAATCTCTCTAATCATCTAAACGCAGAACTACGATCACTAAAATTTTTTTCATAAACCAATTCTATCAAATCTTGCGATATGTGACGACTCGTTTTTGGCGTCCTACTGGCGTTATTCTATTAACAAATTCTACTTTTCAATTCAAATTATTCGCAAATAATGTTACAAAGTTCGGGGCACCTGGCAACAGAACGCCCCCCATAATAAATAATCATTACAACTCAATAGTTTTTTAATTATAAAAATAAAAGTCGTTGATAGAGATATGGGAAAAATATCTAATATAGCCGAAAACTTAATTAGACACTATGTGGAGAGTAAGATTTAAATTTTAACTATGTATGATGGTTTTCTATAAAAATTTAATTTTGTAATTTTTAAACCTTTGTTTAATTTTAAAAACTCATCAGTCGCTTTTGTTGCTCCAAACACCTCATTATAATCATCAAGTAAAATTATACCCCCCTTAACAACATACGGAAAAAGTTTGTTTAAAGTAAATTTTGTGGGTTCGTAAATATCCATATCTAAATGTAAAAGAGATATTTTAAGACCAGGATGCTGCTTAATTAAATTTGGAATTGTTTTTTTTACGTCTCCTTTTACGAGTTCAAAATTTGAAAACTTTTTATCGTGTAAAATATTATTCAACTCCTTTACATCAATTCCATCTCCAGCATTTTTTTCCCATTTCTTTACCCAAGATTTATCACCTTGATTTTTTGCTTTTGGAAATTTTCCAAAAACATCAAAACCATAAATCTTTCTGGAATTATAATTTTCCAATATTTCGCGAAAAGTTAAAAACCTTGTCAAAGAAATACCCTTAAAAACTCCACACTCAACAATATCTCCAGGAAGAGAAATTATCTTCTTATAAATTTCGTAATGGTTTATTAAATTTGCTATCCTATATACATCAGTTTTTAAATAAAAAATATTTTCAGAATTCCATACATCATCTTTGCTTACATTTTTAAATTTAGAAACTGATTTCATAATTATTTAATTTAATTTTAAAAATCATATACCATTAAAAAAAATTAAACATCATTAATATTTGGTTGAAGTTTTACATTACAAATATTTTGTCTAATAATCTCTTCATTTGCGGCTTTATTCTGGAAAAAATTTAATAATATATTCCCATATTTTATTTTTTTTCAAATATCATATGCACTTCAGAACATGCTTTATTCCGGTCTAGCGCTGCTTGTAATTCATCCATATAGTCTAAAAATTTAGATTTAAATTCTTTAAAATAAATTTTTTTATTAATTTTATTTTTGTTAGCAATTATACTTCTCATTAAATCTGACATATCTGTGCCGAACCAATGCTCACCAATAATTTTAAGGTCATGTTTTTTTGCAAGGTGGTTAAGGGATTTCTCAGTATACAAATGCGTGTGTGGGCCGCCCAATTGTCTTGGGTAAACATTTTTGAAAGCATTTTCAATAAACACAGAAAATGAAAATAAAGGTACTGACACATAAAGATATCTTAATTTACTCTTTTTAAATGCATCAAAAATTGAATTTGGATTAGCCAAATGTTCCAAAACTGAAATCATAGATAGAGTGTTTGAGTTTTTGTTTTTTTTAATTATATCGTGAATTTCATTTTCTTTTATTAAAAAAAGTTCATTTTTTTTTAATATTTTTTTTCCTAACTTGATTAATGCAGAGGACATATCGAAACCAGTGCCACTAATTCTATTCATTTCAAGCGCTTTTAAGAAATGTCCAGCTCCACAACCAAAATCCAAAATTTGGATTTTTTTTTTAATAACTTTTTTTAAAAATTTAACTTTTGGATTATAAATTTTTTTTACTCTTAGATTATAATTTTTTTGATAATTTTTTTGATAATTTGCCGTATCTTTTGAGTAAATTTTTTTTATAAAATAATCAGTTAGTTCATATATGCCATTTAGATGTCCACACCTTGAACACAATTTATATTTTATACCAAAACTTTCGATGAAATCATTTAGTTTTTTTGAACCACAATTTATACAAAATTTTCTAATTGGTTGTTTTTTATATAAATTATTTATTTTTACGCTGTTTTTTAAATGTTTGACATTAGAGTCAACAAAATCTTTTTTTAAAACTGACAAATCATCTAAAGATTTTGAAAATTTTACAATCTTTTGCATCAAAATTTATTTGTTAATATTTAAGATAAAGTTAATAAACTATTATCACTTAAGATATTATAAATCAAAATCAATTTGACCAGATATCTATGCTCTGTTAAGCTTTAGAATTGTTGTGATCTCATATGTTTACTTAAATTATAAAAGGTACCTAAAAATAAAAAATACTTTCTTAAATTATGAAAAAAAGACTCCAAATCAGACGATTTTTTAAATTTGATAAAAACTTAAAAATAAATATTTATGCCTTTATCACATAGAACATTAAACAATCTTTTTGATCAATTATTTCCTATTTTAAGGAGTATAACTGGCGCAGGTTATTTAAAATCATTAAATATTTTATCGAAATACATAAACTTTAAGAAATTAAAATATCCCTCAGGAAAAAAAGTTTTTGATTGGGTTGTGCCAAAAGAATGGGTAATTAAAGATGCTTACATAAAAGTAAAAGGTAGAAAAATAATTGATCTAAAAAAAAACAATTTACATGTAGTTAATTATTCTGCGCCAGTTAATAAGACTATGTCTTCGCGAGAACTTGATAAATATCTATATTCAATCAAAGAAAAACCAAATACAATTCCATATGTTACTAGTTATTATAAAAGAAAATTTGGTTTTTGTTTAGAACACAATAAAAGAAAAAAATTAAAAGACAAAAGTTGTCAGGTTGTTATTGACTCAAAGTTTATTAATGGAAACGTAATAAACGGTATCGCCAAAATAAAAGGTAAAACAAAAAAAACAATTTTAATTTCATCTTATTTATGTCATCCAAGTATGGCAAATAATGAATTAAGTGGACCATTAACATTGGTTGGTCTGTATCATAAAATTAAAAAATGGAAAAATAGACAATTTAGTTATTTATTTTTAATAAACCCTGAAACAATTGGTTCAATATGTTATTTGTCAAATCATTTAGAATTTTTAAGAAAAAATTTAGACAGTGGATTGGTTTTAACATGTTTGGGAGGACCAGAAAAAAAGTTAAGTTATAAAAAATCAAGAATGGGAAACTCTAGTCTTGATAAAATTTTTTCAAATTTGTACAAGGAAGGCAATGTACGACTTAGAAATTTTGACCCTACTGAGGGTAGTGATGAAAGACAATATTGTTCGTCTGAACTAAATTTGCCTGTTGGCCAAGTTGTCAGAACTGGGTATTTTAATTACCCTCAATATCACACCTCCGCTGATAATAAAAAATTTATGAAAATTTCTCAAGTTATAAAGTCTATTAACGAAATTGAAAATATACTTCAAACGAATGATAATCTATATCCTTTAAAAAGGTATGTGCCTTATTGTGAATTACAACTGGGTAAAAGAAATTTATACCCCAACGTTAATTACAATAAAAGTTGGAGTCATTCTTCTGATAGTGTTGTTAAAAGTAGGAAACAATTAAATATTCTTTTATACATATTATCCTATGCAGATGGTAAAAATAATATTTTAGATATTTCTAATAAGTCAGGTTTCAAATTAGAAGAAATAAAAAAAGTGTTAAAGATTTGTATTAAAAAAAAATTAATAAAAAATTAATCTGATGATAGTTTTGCTTACTGGTGACCATTTAAGACATAAATATTTAGTGGATAGTTTTTCAAGAGTATTCAATGATTTAATATGGATTATACAAAAAAGAGAAGATTATATTCCAAAGATTAAAAAAAATTTTAATGCGGAAATTACAAAATTACAAAAAATTCATTTTGAAAAAAGACTTGATGCTGAAGTAAATTTTTTTAAGTCTAGTGCTGGAGAATTATCTAAAAATCGCATTAATCAAATTTTTGAGATTAATCAAAAAGATATTTATAATGGTAAATTAAAAAAAATATTATCGAAAATAAATTTAAATTTTTTAATATCTTACGGTGTTCAAAAAATACCAGAAAATATTTTAAAAAATCTTAAAGGATATAAATGGAATGTGCATGGTGGTTTGTCACCCTGGTACAGAGGTGTAGCAACTCATTTTTGGCCTACATACTTATTGGAACCTGAGTATACTGGAATGACATTACATGAACTGACGAATGATATTGATGGAGGTAATATAATTCATCAAAATGTATCAAGTCTTAACATAAAAGATGGAATTCACCAGAATGCTTGCAGAACAGTAAAAAGTTTTTCAGATACTTTACCTTCCCTTTTGAAAAAAAAAATCAAAAAGAAAAAAAAATTCAAAGGTATTAAAAGTAAAACTAGTGGAAGAATATGGATAAGCAAAATGTGGAGTCCTATACACTTGAAAGTTATTTATACGATTTATAAAGATAAAATTAATAAGTATTGCATCGAAAATAAAAAAATTATAAGGCCAAAAATAAAATCAATTTTGCTTTAAAAATATTAATGATAACTTATGTTAAAAAATTTGATCTTTAATTTATGTATTTAATCGAAAAATTTTTTAATGCCCTTTCCTTATACCATCACAAAAGGATATTTGAATATTTGAAAAAATTAAATATCAAAATATTAATTGATGTAGGAGCACATAAGGGTGAATTCTTAAATTCAGTTATTAAATTAAAAACAGTAGATAATTTTTATGCTTTTGAGCCTCAAAAAGTAATTTATAATCATCTTAGAAAAAAATTTTACGATAAAAAAAATGTTATTCTTTATAACAAAGCTGTTGATAGTGAAATTTCACAAAAAAAAATATTTATTAACAATTTTAGTATGACCTCTACTATGTCAAAGTTCAATGAAGATTCTTTTTATTTAAAATTAAAAAATTTTTTGTTAGGTACCAAAAAAAATTTCATTGAAGAATACAATGTTGAAACTACAACAATAGATACAATTTTTGAAAATATTGATTTAAGAAATAGCATGTTAAAAATTGACGTGGAAGGTTTTGAATACAATGTGGTTAAAGGTGCAGAAAAAAAACTAAATGAAATTTCAATAGTATTAATAGAAAATCAATTTGGAAATCACTATATCAATTCCAAGTTCAGTGATATTAAGAAATTTTTACTTGCAAAAAATTTTATTGAAACCAAAAAATTTGTTTTTCCAACTTTACATTATCAAGATATTTTATTCAGAAAAAAAGCAAATTAGTTTTATCTTAAAAATTTTTCTAGATTTGGTTTAAAGTAGTTTGGTCCCTTCATAACTTTACCTTTTTCGTTGTATATAGGTTTGCCATCGGAACCTAGTTTACTCATATTTGATTTCTGTACCTCATCAAAACAATCATCTAAATTTATTCCAAAAGCATGACCTGCGCCATAAGTAACATAAAGTATATCTGTTAATGCGTCAGCTGTTTCCTTTAAATCATTATTTTTAATTGCAGTTTTCAACTCATTTAATTCTTCCTCTATCAAATTTATTCTTAATAAATTTATCTTCTCTGAGGCAAAACTTGAGTCTGTCTTAACTTCTTGACCAAAAGTCTTCATAAATATTCCCACTTTTTGAAAATTTGTCATTACGCTCCTATATGATTTTTATTATTTATAATGTATAAGAATTATAGCATTATCCAAATGAAATTTAGAAAAGAATTCGATAGCATTGGTGGAATTAAAGTGCCCAATGATAAATATTGGGGTGCATCTACACAAAGATCAAAAAAATATTTTGACATTGGTGAAATTTTCGTCAACGATATTTTAATAAAGTCTATCGCTATAATAAAATTGGCTGCTGCAAAAGTTCATAAAAAAGAAAAACAAATAGAGCCAAAAGTTGCAAATGCTATTATGAAGGCCTCGCATGAAATAATTTCTGGAAAATTGAAGGATAATTTCCCTTTAAAAGTCTGGCAGACAGGGTCTGGCACCCAGACAAACATGAATGTTAATGAGGTAGTTTCTAACAGGGCGATAGAAATTCTTAATGGAAAAAAGGGTACAAAAAAACCAGTACACCCAAATGATCACGTTAATAAATCTCAATCTACTAACGATGTTTTCCCTACAGCAATGCATATTGCTATAGCTTTAGAAACTAAAAATAAATTACTACCATCTTTAAGGTTATTAAATAATGAATTAAAAAAAAAAGTAAAAAAATTTAAAAAAATTGTAAAAGTTGGGAGAACGCACCTTCAAGATGCAACACCACTAACTCTCGGACAAGAATTTTCGGGTTATTATTCTCAACTGAGTGAATGTATAAATCGAATTGAAATTGCGCTTAAAGAAATTTATTTTCTTGCACAAGGTGGGACTGCTGTGGGAACTGGTATAAACACAAAAAAAAATTTTGACATTAAAATATGTAGAGAGATCAGCAAAATTACAAAAATCAAATTTCAACCTGCAAAAAATAAATTTGCAGCCTTAGCGGCCCATGATCAGATTGTAAATTTTTCTGGTGCTCTAAATACTGCTGCTGTGTGTTTAATGAAAATAGCTAATGATATTCGTTTTTTGGGATCAGGTCCAAGGGCAGGTTATGGAGAATTGATTTTACCAGCTAATGAACCAGGGTCGTCCATAATGCCAGGAAAGATAAATCCAACGCAATGTGAAGCTGTAACTATGGTATGTGTAAAGGTAATTGGAAATCATAGTGGAATTACAGTTGCGGGTTCACAAGGTCAATTTGAATTAAATGTTTTTAAACCTTTAATTGCTCATAATATTTTACAATCAATTGATCTTTTATCTGATAGCTCAAATAATTTTGCAATTTATTGTATAAAAGGTATCAAAGCAGATAAAAACAAAATTAAAGAAGACCTTGATAATTCGTTAATGTTGGTTACGGCACTAGCTCCTAAAATTGGTTATGACAATGCTGCAAAAATTGCAAAACAAGCATTAAAAAATAAAACAACTTTAAAATTTGAAGCAATCAAGACTGGACTGATAAATGATAAAGAATTTGATCAAATTGTAGATCCACGAAAAATGACTCAGCCAGAATAACTTGATAAAATTTTATTTACAAAGCTTTTGAGACTTATCCAGTTATTAACTTTAATAGATTTGTTGTTAAAATCATAGATCAAGTTATCAAGTATTTCGTTATTCTCGTTTTTTTCATCGTTAACTGAAATATTGAAAATTTTTGTTTCGTAATTAGTTAAACTTACTTTAACACCAAATAATATTTTACTAACATCTTTTTGATTTTTTCTGGAAACAAGGAACTTTCTATAGAATTTATTTGAGTCAAAAATATCAAATATAAATTGTCCTTTAAAAACTAAATCATTATTTTCTTCAAGAATATTTCCGAATGGAATAGTTAATTTCCCAATTTTTTTATTTAAAAACCTGGAATTATTAAATTCTACTTTTTCTCCAACAAAATTCATGTTTATTAATAATTCATTAAAAAATTTATTATTTATGAGATTTTCGCTATAAATAGAAAATCTACCATTTAAATTATTATTTAATAAAAATTCTTTATTTAAAATTTCATCAAAAAATTTTAATTTAGTTATCGCATGTCTTAAGTCTATTTTATCAATTTTAGAATTAATATTAAAATCAAACGGTTCGAAATTAATTGATCCTTTGTATGAAAATTTATTCGTTCCAATAAAAGAATTATTAGAGGAAATATCAATTTTTTTTTCTTTTATTTGATAGTCTGAAATAAGTTTTGAACGTTTAATCTTCAGTATAAGATTTTTTACTTGATCACCAGCTTTAGACTCATTAGTTAAAATAAACTTTAAAGTATTAAACCTAACTTTCAATAAACTTGTTTCATATCTGTCTTTATTCCATTCTAAAGTAAAAGGTATATTAAAAATTTTTCCCTGTGATAAAATTTTATTATCCTTATTTACCTCATCATAAAAAATTGATACCTCTTTTATTTTTGATAATGACACTATTTGATTTCCGATATCTTTATAAAAAAAATTACTTTTAAAAATTTTTATAGGATGTGTTGAAAATTTATTTGACAAAAACTCATTCAAAAAATCAAAGTCTGTTTTTTCAACAAAAAAGTTTGCTTCTTTCAATTCAATTTTTTTAATCATTGATTTATTTTTAAAAAAATTTTTTTGATATATGAATATTTTTAAAGATTTTATTTGAGAGAATTCCTTCTGATATCCGTCTTTAAATGTAAATAATTTTACATCTTTAATAAAATAGTGTGGCTTTGGAAGTATTGAGTAATTAATGTCCGGGGACAATGCAAATTCTAAGTTGTATTCATTTTTAAGTTTTTTTCTTAATTCGTTTTGCAAATAATCCTGTTTAACTAAACCTGGGATTGATAAGTATAATAAGTAAAAAAATATGAAGATGCTGAAAACGAAAAGCAAATAATTGGCAGTAATTTTCTCATAAAAATTACTACTAGTTTTTTTTAACCTAATTGGACTTAATTTTACTTTTAATTTGTTGATTTGCTCATTGATAATTATAAAAAATTTACTAAAGTTTTTAAATATCCTATTAAATTTTTTTATGTTTTTAGTGAATGACATTAAATTTTAAAAATTTTTCATTGCTTTATAAGATGGTTTATAGTGATTTAATATAAATGATAAACTCTGAATATTTAAAAAATTTAAATAATAATCAAAAAGAGGCTGTTTTATATACATCTGGGCCTCTGTTAATTGTTGCTGGTGCAGGCTCAGGAAAAACTCGAGTTTTAACATCAAGAATAGCAAATATTGTTGAGAATAACCTTGCTTTTCCAAGTCAAATTTTAGCAGTTACTTTCACAAATAAGGCTGCAAAAGAAATGCAAAGTAGAATTGAAAAAATTTTAAACAAGAAAGCAGTGGGCTTCCCTTGGTTAGGAACTTTTCACTCTATTTGCGCTAAGATACTGAGAAAACACGCTTCCGCTGTAAAATTAAGTCAAAACTTTACGATACTAGATCAAGATGACCAGCAAAGATTAATAAAAAGTTTATGTAAAAGTGAAAATATTGATACAAAAAAAATTTCACCAAATTTTATTATATCTTTAATAAATAAATGGAAAAATAATGGATGGTATCCAGAGGACGTAAAGTTAAAAAAAAATGAAACTTTAGAGAGGAATCTTTTAAAGATTTATCAGATTTATCAAAATAAAATATTAAATTTGAATGCTTGTGATTTTGGAGACTTAATACTGCACTGTGTTAAAATGTTAGAAGAAAATAAAGATTTGAACGAAATGTATTCAAAAAAATTTAAATACATTTTGGTGGATGAATATCAAGATACAAATTTTATTCAAAGTAAATGGCTGCAGTTGCTAACTTCAACACACAAAAATATTTGTTGTGTAGGAGATGATGATCAATCTATATATAGTTGGAGAGGAGCGGAAATAAAAAATTTTTTAGAATTTGATAAAGTTTATGAGGGATCTAAGATTATTAGACTTGAAGACAACTATAGATCAACACAAAATATATTAAATGTTGCTTCACACCTAATTTCTAATAACGAGAACAGGCTTGGCAAAAATCTTAACTCAAACAAAGAAGAGGGAGAGAAAATTAAATTAAACTGTTTTAGAAATGGAAAAGACGAGGCAATAGGAGTCTCAGATATTATAGAAAAAAAACTAAATAAAAAATTTTCTTTCAACAATATTGCCATTTTAGTAAGAGCTATTTATCAAACTAGAGAATTCGAAGAGAGATTTTTGAAGATTGGTTTACCTTATAGAATTTTAGGTGGTACGAAATTTTATGAACGTGCTGAAATTAAAGATTGTGTTGCATATCTAAGAATAATTCATCAAGAAAAAGATGATTTAGCTTTTGAGAGAGTAGTTAACGTCCCTAAAAGGTCTATTGGTGAAACATCTTTTAAACAAATTAATGACTTTGCAAAAAAAAATGCACTTACTCTTGAAAAAGCTTCAAGAAAAATGATCGAATTAAATTTAATTAAACCAAAAACAAAAATTGGTCTTTTATCTTTTATAAATTCAATTGAAAAATGGAGAAACGATTATTTTAGGAAAAAATTTGATCACATTAAAATTTTGCAATTGATTTTAGATGAGTCGGGTTACTCTGAAGTTCTAAAAAATAAAAAAGATTTAGAAAATGAAAACAGACTTGAAAATATTAAAGAACTTTTAAGTGCCATGAAAGAATTCGATAGTTTAGAAAGTTTTTTGGAACATGTATCATTAGCAACATCAATCGATCAACAGTGGGAAGGAGAAAAAATTAATCTTATGACACTGCATGCCTCTAAAGGCCTAGAATTCGACATAGTCTTTTTACCTTGTTGGGAAGAGGGAATATTCCCCCATCAAAGATCGTTAGATGAAAAAGGACAAAGTGGACTTGAAGAAGAGAGAAGATTAGCTTACGTTGGTATTACTAGAGCAAAGGAACAGGCTTATATCTCCTTTTCACTAAATAGATTTTATCAGGGCGATTGGATTGACAGTTTATCTTCACGCTTCGTTGATGAGTTACCTGAAAAATTTTTAGAAAAAAATAACAACTTTGAAGATAATGATCAAGACTTTGAGTTTAATCAGGATATTGAAAACGAAAGTCAAGAAATCAGAAGTCCAGGATGGATACGCTATCAGAAAAGAATTAAATGAGTTTAAAGAAAATTCAAATTTTAAGAAAAAAAATAATTGAATTAAATCTTGACGGATATTTAATACCAAAAAATGATGAATATTTCTCTGAATACTCTTCTCGAGATCGACTGAAATACATTTCTGGTTTTGATGGCTCAGCGGGCATGGCGTTGGTATTAAGAAAAAAAAGTTTTCTTTTTGTAGATGGACGCTATACCCAGCAAGCAAAAAATCAAGCTGGAAAATATTTTAGAATAATTGATATTGGCAAGGGACTTCCACATAAATACATTAAGAGAAAAATAAAAATTGGGTATAACCCACTATTATTCACTTATAGAAGTTTGAATTTTTATTTTAAAAAAAATTTAGATTTTATCCCAATCGAAAAAGATTTAATTAATGCCCAAAAAAAAGTTACTTTTTTCAATAAATTTTATACTTTAGACCATTCGATAACAGGAGAAACATTTAAAAATAAAATAAAAAGGTTAATTAAAATTTTGAAAAGAGATAAATCTGATCATATTTTTATAACAGCACCTGAAAATGTTGCATGGTTGCTGAATATAAGAGGTAAGGATAATCCTTATAGCCCAATACCAAATTGTAGATTAATTGTTAATAAAAAAGGTGGAATGTATTTCTTTTCAGAAAGAGAAAAGATTTCTAACTTACTCTCAAAAAAAATTATAAATAAAAATAATTTTTTTGAAGAAAAAGAAATGTTAAATATTATTAAAAAGATCAAAATGAATAAGATTATAATAGACAGTGCCACTTGTTCAGTTTTGTTAGAAAAATTATTAAAAATTAATTCAAAAATATCAAAAATAAGTGATCCTATCTATTATATGAAATCAGTAAAAAATGAATATGAAATAAAAAATATGATAAATGCCCATGTAGAAGATGGAGTGGCATTAACAAAATTTTTATACTGGATTAAGAATATTAAAAATTTGAATATATCCGAAATAGATGCTCAAAAAAAATTGGAAAATTTTCGGAAAAAAAGTAAGAATTATTTATTTCCAAGTTTTAATACGATATCGGCTAGTGGTAAAAATGGATCTATAATTCATTATAGAGCTACAAAAAAATCGTCAAGAAAACTAAACAGAAAAGAAATTTATCTTTGTGATTCGGGTGGACAGTATAAATATGGAACTACTGATGTAACAAGAACAATTTCTTTTGGCAATCAATCTAATAAAATTAAAAGTATTTTTACGAAAGTTTTGAAGGGACACTTGGCTGTTGCTAACGCTAATATTTCAAAACTAAAAAATGGAGGAGCAATAGATAGACTCGCAAGACAGTTTTTAAAAAAGGATAATATGGACTACGCCCATGGGACTGGTCACGGAATTGGTTTTTTTTTAAATGTTCACGAGGGGCCACAATCTATTTCAAAGAATAATAAAGTAAAAATTCAAGAGGGGATGATATTAAGTAATGAGCCTGGTTACTATAAAAATGGAAAATTTGGAATTAGAATTGAAAATCTTGTTTATGTTAAAAAGACAAAAAATAAATTAAATTTTAAAAACCTAACTTTAGCACCAATAGATTTAGATTTGGTGAATTTTAATTTACTCAATGAAAAGGAAAAAAATTATCTGACTAAATATCATCTAGAAGTTTATACTAAGTTGAATAAATATTTAAGCTTACAGGAAAAAAATTGGTTACGTTCCTCAATTTAACAATTTTTTAAAATCATCTAGCTTAATTAGTTTAGTATTATTTTTTTTTGCCAATTCAACTTTTCTATTTGTGGGTTTTTCTCCAACGATAAGAAAATTTAATTTTTTTGAAAGACTGCTGATAACTTTTCCACCATTATTCTCAACTAAATTTTTAGCTTCAGCTCTTGATATATTTTCTAATTTACCAGTAAACATAAAAGTTTTTTTATTTAATTTTCCCTTGATGTGTGCACTATTATAATCTTGAATATTTAAAACTTTTATCAGTTTTTCAATTACCATTAGATTTATGCTATTGCTAAAAAAATTTAATAAGGAATTAATTTGTGTTTCTCCGATCCCATCAATTGAAATTAGTTCCTTGATTAAATTTTTATTTTTTAAGTCAAAAAAACTATTTGCTTTTTTAATATTTTCTGCAATTAATTTTGCGTTTTCTTGACCTATATGTCTTATCCCTAAAGAAAATATAAATTTTTCTAATTTTATAAACTTTGCTTTTTCAATAGAGTTTCTAAGGTTTTTAACTGACAAATCTCCCCAGCCATCCAAATTTGATATTTTTTTATAATCTAAATTAAATACGTCAAAAGGGTATTTAATAAATTTTAATTCCCAAAATTGTTCTATCACTTTTTTACCTAAACCTTCTATATTCAATGCATCTTTGGATACAAAATGTTTTAATTTTTCAATTGATATTTTATCACAAAGAAAACCTTCACTAGTGCAGCGTCTTACAGCATCATATTTTTTGGTTTGTTGGTTAAATTCTTTAGCTGTATTTGATCCACATGAGGGACAATTTTTTGGGAAAATAAATTTTTTAGACTTTTTTTCTCTTTTTTTAAAATCTACTGAAATTACATGTGGAATTACATCTCCTGCTCTTTCAATTTTTACGGTATCGCCAATTCGTATATCTTTTCTAATTATCTCTTCCTCGTTATGCAAAGTTGCATTTGAAACTACTACACCTCCTATATTTACAGGCTTAATTTTAGCTACAGGCGTTAATGCTCCAGTCCTTCCAACTTGAATGTCAATATCTTGAATTATTGAAATAGAGCTACTAGCAGAAAATTTATGAGCTATTGCCCATCTAGGTGCATTGGCTACGTTACCCAATCTCTTTTGTAAATTAAGGTCGTTTATCTTATAAACAATACCATCTAAATCATATTTTAATTGATATCTTCTTTTTTCAATTTCAGAGTGATAAGCAATTAATTCATCAATTTTAGAAATTTTTTTATTCAGATCTGATGTTTTAAATCCCCATGTTTTCAATTTTTCTAAGTACTCAGTCTGGTTTTTAATTTTATTTTTTGAAATAAAACCAAAGGTATATGCGATAAATTTTAAAGGAATTAGAGATGTTTTCTTAGGATCTTTTTGTCTTAAGGAGCCTGACGCAGCATTTCTTGGATTGGCAAATTCCGATTTAATATTCTCAAAATCGTCATTTTGAATAAAGACTTCACCTCTTATGTCTATATCCTCTGGAAAATCTGAATTTTTAATTTCTGCTGGAATATCTCTGATAGTTCTTAAATTTTCTGTTATATCTTCTCCCTCTTCACCATTTCCTCTTGATAAGCCTTTTTCGAATTTTCCAGACTTATATGTTAAAGATGCTGAAATGCCATCAATTTTAGGTTCAACGCTATATTCAAATTGATAGTTTTTTTTGAAATTAAGATAATTTACAATCCTTTTCTCGAAATTTTTTAAATCATCTTTATTAAAAGCATTAGACAATGAGAGCATTTTAACTCTATGTGAAATTTTTTTAAAGTTTTTTGCGGGCGCATATCCAACAGAATTTGATGGGGAGTCTTGATGAGAAAAGTTAAATTCATTTTCTAAATTTTCAATTTCTTTTTTTAATTTGTCGTATTCTTGATCGGTAATTTTTGGTGAATTTTTTAGAAAATAAAATTTATTATACTTTTTAAGTTGTTTAATCTTTTTTAAATATTTATCTTTATTAGAAAAAGATTTTTTCATACTAATTGAATATTTTCATGAATTTTTTAAAAACACTTTTTTTTTCTTTTTTAATCTCTAACTGAGATTTGTATTGTGTATTAAATATTTTATATGATTTTTCATACCATAAGCTTGAGTCATAATTATAACCTAAAATTGAAGCATACTTTTGAGATTCTTCAACCAAACCAATTTTATAATGAAGTTCGACTAACCTATGTAATGCTTCTTCAATAAAGATAGTTTTTTCATACTTCTCAATCACTGTTTTATATCTATTTATCGCAGCAATCCATTTATTTTTTTTTACATAATGGTAAGCGATATACATTTCTTTTTGAGCTAGGTAATCTTGTATAAGATCAAGTTTATATTTCGCGTCAAGCGCAAAATCTGAATTTGGATACTCTTTAATAATAAAGTTAAATTTATTTTGAGCTTTCAATAATGGTCCGAGATCTTTCTTTTCATCAACAATTTTTTCATAATAACATATTCCCAATAAAAAATGAGCATAAGAAAGATTTTTATCGTTCGGATATGTTTTTATAAATCTTTTTAATTCAGCTTCTGCATCATAATAATAATCTTGAGCATAATAAACGTATGCTGCCATTAAAGCTGCTTTTGGTGCCCATTCTGATTGAGGGTATAACAATTCTGCTTCATTAAATTTTTTTGCAGCAAAGAGAGAGTCACCTTCTTGAAACTCCTTGTATCCTTCTCTAAAAGCTGAGATCATTTGAAGTTCAAAATCTTCTTCTTCTATTATTGATACTTTTTCTTTTTTTGAACATCCAATAATTAAGAGGCAAAATATTAAAATATTTATAATTCTATAAAACATATTTATTTAGGTTTTTTACTAATTTAGAAAAAATTAATATTTATGCAATAGATTTTAAAATATTCTTGTTAAGGAAGGTATGAGGTATATTTTTTTCTTTAAGTTCTAACACTGAAAAATTGTCGTTTTCACTCAATAATTTTCTTAATCCTAGGTTAGTGATATTATGTCCCCCTTGGCTCGATGTAACTTTGCCAACTAGTTTATGCCCTGTAAGATATATATCACCCAAACAATCAAGGATTTTATGATTCACAAATTCCTTATCATTTCTTAAATTTTCCTTATTTAATATTTTATCTTTTTCAACAACAATTGCATTATCTAAACTTCCACCTTTTGCTAAATTCATTTTTTTTAATTTTTCAATATCTTCGTATAAGCAAAATGTTCGTGAATTATACATATTAGTTAAATCATCCATGTATATATTAATTTTATTTTTTTGATTACCAATCAAACTATTCGAAAACTTAATTTCAAAGTCTATTTCGAGACTGATGTTGTTTGGTTCAAACGTTATAAACTTTTCACCATCTTTGAATGTTACTTTTTTATTAATGGTGATTATTTTTATTGGATAATCACTAATATCTAACCCAACTTTATCAATTTCACTTGTGAATATTTTTGCTGAACCATCTAAAATTGGAATTTCTTCTGAGTCAATCTCAATTATTAAATTGTCAACTCCCTTGCCGCACAATGCTGCCATAAGATGTTCTACGGTAGAAACTGATACTCCACTTTCATTTGTTATTTTAGTACAATAAGAGGCACTTGTTACATTGAAAACACTTGGATAAATGAGATTATTGTTTTTTAAATCACACCTTTTAAATATTATGCCTGAATTTGGAGAACCAGGTAAAAGCTTGATATTAACTTCTTTTCCTGAGTGCAAACCTATCCCAGAAAGATTTATCGGTTTTTTAATAGTCTTTTGTTTTAAAATTGACATCAGAAATACTTATATTCATCTGTAAAATTAAAGAAAAAACAAGATATGTTACAAAACAATACAAGATTTAACCAAAAAAATTGAACATTTTCTCAAATAAACCTTGCTTTCTTGAGTAAAGGTTATGCATTATTACCTCTGAGGGATTAATACCATCAACCACTTTTTTTCCAGCAATACAAGGACTTGTATCCCTTTTTTCTGCAAACCCACTTGAATATTGATGGCTGATAATTTTTTTAACCTCAATATTACAATCTTTAAAGATTTTATAAAATGTTTTTGCAGTTGAGTTTTGAACTGTAATAAAACTAACTTGAACAATAAGCTCCCTATAACTTAAGTTCTCTGGAAATTCTAGATATTCCTCACCATCAACTATGTATTTATCAACTAATAAATGTAATATAACACATTCTTTATTATTTCTTATAATTTGCTGTTTTGCATCATTAAGCAATCTAACAACATCACTTTCTTTAATTTTATCAGAATCATATTTATTTTTTAAACTTAAAGAGAACTGATCATTCTTAGCATCAGTAATTAAATAAATTTTTTCAATAAAATTTCCAACATCCTTTTCAAAATCTTTAATTTTTTCTAAAATAAATTTTGAAAGAATGATTAGGTTTAGATTGTCGCCTAAAGTATCTGGCATTAAATAATTTTTATGATAACCAGAATTAGTATCTTTGGAATTAAAATAATCAATGTGCAAATTTTGACCAACTATTGCAAGATAAAAAGACTGATATTCTTCTTTAATCATAAGTTATTACCTTATTAGGAATTCTTAAATCTATAATTTTTGATTGAGTAAATTTTTTTTCGTTGATGACTCTAAAACCAAAATTTAAATCATCAATTGTAAAATTAATTGGAAATCTAATTTTTTTTTTATTTTCCAATTCTATATCTATTCTTTTACTTGGAAAAAAATTAATTTTTTCAATATTTTTATTGTCAAAGTCGGACTCACTAATAATTTGTATTGTTTGAAAAATTTTTTTTATATCATTAGTTCCAGTTATTTCTGGAACTTTTGTTGGCAAAGTTTTTAACTCAATTATTTTTCCATTGTTTCCCAAAATAATTAATTCATTTAAATATTTCACAACACCTATTGCCACAGCTGCCTCAATGTAAACTTTAATCTGATTTGGATATATTTTTTTTATATCATAACTTTTTATTAAATTGATAGAATCAATAAGTTCAAATGACGTTTTATTTAACTTAAAAATGTTTGATCCAATTAAATTTGTAAATTTTTTTTCTAAAGATAAATTATCTATCTTATTTAAACCAGTTACTTCTATTTTTTGTACAGTAAAAAAATTAGTGTATTTCAAATTTAGGTTGTGTATTGAGGATAAAATTAAAAAAATAATTAAATAGAAAAAAATATATTTTTTTTTATCTGATTTTTGAAGCATCTTTAATAATCCAGTCAATTAACGAAAAAAAATTCATTCCATTATATAATGCTATTTCTGGAACTAATGAAAGATTAGTCATTCCCGGCTGAGTATTAGTTTCCAAAAGATAAAACTTTCCATTATAAAATTTAAAATCAGATCTAGTTACTCCCCTACACTTTAAAACTCTGTGTGCTTTTAAGGCTATGTTCATCACATTTTGATGATCTTTTGGTTTAATATTTACTGGAATAATATGTTTTGTTTTAGCCTTAGAACTATACTTGGCCGTATAATCATAAAACTTTCTTTTTGGTCTTAACTCTATAGCACCTAGTTTTTTTTTACCTAGTATTGCAACTTGAATTTCTCTTCCTGGTATAAACTCCTCCACTAAAATTTCATCATAAGCTTTAAGCTTTTTTAAGTTTTTAATAATATTTTTCTCATTACAAATATAAACACCTAAACTTGATCCCTCATTTATTGGTTTAATAACCACAGGAAACTTAATTTTTTTTTTTAATAATTTTATAACTTCTTTTTTATTGAGATTTGTTCTTATTTTTTGAAATTTTGGAGTTAAAATTTTATTTTTAATAAATAATTTTTTTGAAATTTCTTTATCCATTG
>MDSW01092765.1_pt1 | contig 18293 bp, 17 predicted proteins | sample 811171 | NCBI WGS metagenome assembly MDSW01 (sample SAMN05326641, study PRJNA326480) | marine metagenome | isolation source: seawater | place: Atlantic Ocean: North West | collected 2012 | reverse complement strand
TGCACCAGATACACCAATTGCAGGTGCACCTCTAACAACAAGTGTACGTATTGCATCAGCTACTTGATTGTAATCAGTATACGTAACATATTCAAGAGTATTTGGCAATTTGGTTTGATCAATCATTATTACGGAATTATCTTTCCATTCTACAGTTTTTAGGCTCATACTAAGGAAATGATTTTGATGTATTATTATTTTTTTACATAAAATTTTGTAGTTAAGTATTTTACAAGAGATTTTAACAAAAATTAGAATGAATATAACAGATTTAGAAAAAATTGACATAAAACAGATGTATAAAGTCTATGATGATTGGGCAAAAATAGCAAGAGATAGTCTCAATAGTAACCCAAAGATATGCGATATGAAAGAAATTAATCATGTAGTTTTTGCAGGAATGGGTGGATCTGGTTCAATAGGAGATGTAATCAATTCCATATTATCAAAAGAAAATATTCATGTTAGTATTGTGAAAGGATATCAGCTGCCAAAAAATTTGGATTCAAGATCGTTAGTTGTAACAACAAGTGTTTCGGGAAATACTAAAGAGACATTAACAATTCTTGAGAGTGCAAATGAAAGTGATGCAAAAGTAGTAGCATTTTCTTCTGGTGGAAAAATGGAAGAGATTTGTAGAACCAAGAATATTTTTCATCAGAATATTCCATTAATACATTCACCAAGAGCATCATTTCCAAAATTTCTATTTACAATTTTGAAGAGTCTTGAACAAATAATTCCAATTAAATCAAATGATCTCTTAGAAGCAGTGAATGAGTTAGATAAAACAAAAAAAATGATTTTTTCTGGAAATTTAAAGAAAGATAACATTTCGTTACAATTAGCAGAATGGATAAAAGATATACCATTAATTTATTATCCTTGGGGATTACAATCTACAGCAATACGTTTTAAAAATTCATTACAAGAGAATTCAAAATTGCATGTAATAACAGAAGATGTTGTGGAAGCATGTCATAATGGAATTGTTGCATGGGAAAAGAAATCAAATGTAAAACCGATTTTAATTAGAGGAAAAGATGATTATTTTAAAACAATAGAGAGATGGAGTGTTTTGATTGAATTTTTTAAGAAACAAAATATTGAGTATTTTGAGATAGAATCGGTTAATGGAAATATTTTATCAAAAATTATAAATTTAATTTTTATCTTTGATTATTGCAGTATTTATCATGCAGTATTGAATAAAATAGATCCAACACCTGTTAATTCGATAGATTACATTAAGAATAACATATAGAATAATCTTGTTTTCTCATGATATTTTCTAAAGATAAAAAGTATAATTTTTGAGAAAATGATAAATTGTAATTTTTAATTCATTTATTATGAAAACAATTCTAATAGTGGGATTTGGTTCAATTGGTAATCGACATTTTAAGAATATTTTAGATAATTATAAAATGAAAGTTATTATTTGTACAAAAAGAAAAAATTTGGAACAATTAATTGGGAAAAATATTCTTGTTGTAGATTCAATCTCAAAAGCACTAATTCATAAACCCGATATTGCATTAATTTCAAATGAAACTAGTTTTCATGTCAAAACAGCTATTAGATTAGCAAAAGCAAAATTAGATCTTTTTATTGAAAAACCATTATCATCATCATCAAATGGTACAAAAGAATTAGAAAAAATTGCGAGTAAAAACCATTTAGTTTCATTAGTAGGATGTGATCATAGATTTCATCCATGCTTGAAAAAAATTAAAGAAATTCTTGAAAAAAAGAATCTAGGAAGAATTTTTTCTGTACAAGTTGAAAGTAGTTCTCTTCTTTCAGATTGGCATCCATATGAAGATTATAGAAATGGGTATTCTGCAAAAAAGGAACTTGGAGGAGGAATTGCAACAACAATGACACATGAATTAGACTTTTTACGATGGTTCTTTGGAGATGTTAAAGAAATTTTTTCCATTACAAAAAAAGTTAGTGATTTGGATATTACTGCGGATGATATTTCAATAATGAGCATGAGTTTTGAAAATAATGTAATTGGTGAAGTACATCTTGACTATTTTGCACGCCCACAGTTTAAAAGTTGTAAGATAAGAGGGGCAAAAGGAACTTTGTATTGGAATACAGATTCAAATGATGTAAAAATTTTTTATAACAATCAGAAAAAGTGGAAAATAGTTTTTAAACCAAAAAATTTTGAGCGGAATCAAATGTTTGTTAAAGAATTAGATTATTTTCTAAAGTGTGTAAAAAATAGAGATAAAACATTCAACGATATAAGTGAAGGAAGAAAAACATTACAAGTTATTTTAAATGCTAAAAAATCTTCACAATTGAAAAAAATGATTAGATTGAAATATTGAATTCAGAATAATTTTACTCTTTTTTGTTCAATTAGTAATTTTGCGATATCAAATTCAAATTCAGTATCAATCATTAAACCAGTTTCAACAGGTATTTCATAAGGTAAAGTTTTTGAGAGATCGGTTTTTTGAATTTGTAGGAATTTTTTTGTATTGTAAACATATAATCCATTTAATTGAAAAACAGGTGGTGCTTCTTGTCTTGAACGTGCTTTAATCTTTAATGGCTTACATAACTTCAAAAAACCATCAGATTTTGTTTCAACTATATTGAAATATGGGTTTAGGTGTTGACGATAAACACCTGTTACAATGGCTGCTTTTTTCTTTTGTAATAATTTTATGGCGTTTTTCACATGTTCAGATTTTATGAATGGAGTAGTTGCATCACGCCATACAAATACATCAAATTCATAATTTAGTTCACGCAATGTGCGTACTGCATGCAATAAAACTTTGTCCATAGGAGCAAAATCAGTTGCCAGGGATTGTGGGCGCTTGAATGGAACTTCTGCACCATATTTTTTTGCAATTCGGGCAATTTCAGTATCTTCAGTTGATACAATTACATGTTCGAATATTTTAGATTTTTTTGTAGCTTCAATAACATATCCAAGTAATGGCTTACCATTAATTTTTTTAATATTTTTTTTTGGAACTCCTTTAGAACCACCTCTTGCAGGAATAATACAGACTGCTTTCATGATAATTTTTTAATAGTGTTTATTATAACCATTTTTACACAATTATTATGAGTACAGAGTTTGAAGAGAAGATAAGAAGAATTAAACTTGTTATTACTGACGTTGATGGTGTTTTAACGGATGGTGGAATGTATTATAATAATGAAGGAGAATATATGAAAAAGTTCAACACAAGAGATAGTATGGGCATGGAATTATTATTAGATAATGGAATTAAAACAATTTTTATGACTAGAGAAAATTCAAAAATTGTTGAAGAAAGAGTAAAAAAAATTAAGATAGTAGATTTGTATTCAGACGTTACAAAGAAGGAAGTGATGATTCCTGAAATTTTAGAGAAGTACAACGTTGTTCCTGACCAAATTGCATACATCGGTGATGATTTAAACGATCTTCAAATAATGAAAGCGGTAGGAGTTTCTGCTACACCTTCTGATGGAAATTATATTATTAAAAAAAATGTAGATTATATATGTGAAATAGCAGGTGGCATGGGAGCATTTAGAGAATTTGCAGATTTAATTAACCAAAAAAAAACTGATTAATAACCACGAAATTTTTGTCTATTTTTAAGTTCACAATCTAAAACAGATTTATTTGAATTTCCTAATGCACTAAAAATTTTCTTAGAACGCATTACAATATCTTTCATTCCAATTGGTTCAATTGATGATGCATGATCAGGACCTTTCAGAGTTCTATCTGATGTAAAATGTCTTTCAATTACACATGCGCCCAATGCAACAGCAGAAGTACATATTGCTATTCCACGTTCATGTCCTGAATAACCTATTGGGCAACTGTATCTATTTCTTAATGAAGGTATCACAGCGAGATTTACATCTTCATCGTTTGTAGGATAACATGATGTACACTGTAATAAGATAAGTTCATCATGATGATTTCTTATCAATTCAACAGCTTTATCAATTTCTTCGATAGAAGACATTCCTGTGGACATTATGATTGGTTTTTTTGTTTTCGATACTTTTTCAATTAGGGGTAGATCCGTTACATGAAATGAAGAGATTTTGTAAATGGGATTATCGATTGTTTCAAGGAGATCGACGGAATCAGTATCAAAAGGAGTTGAGAAACATATTATGCCTAATTTTCTTGAAAATTCATAAATTTCAACTAGTTGTTCTTTAGAAAACTCAAGAGCTTGTTTATGTTCACGATATGTTTTCCCGAATGAATTTTCATTAACATATGAAGAATCGAGTAATTCTTGAGAGAAGGATTTCTCGATATTTTTGACTTGGAATTTAACTGCATCAACACCAATATTGTTTGCAGTTTTTATGAGTTCAAGCGCATTTTCGATGCTCCCATTATGGTTATTTCCAATTTCTGCAATAATGAATGGCGGTTCATTTTCACCAATTGCTCGATTTTCAGAAATTTTTATTTTGTTCATTTTAGAATTTTCCTAATGTGTTTTAAAAAGTTGATTACCAAGCACTCCATCCACCGTCTACTATTAAGTTTGAGCCAGTCATGTACGAGGACATATCTGAAACCAAGAACAGTAATGGACCAACATATTCATTTTTATTCGCCATACGTCCCATAGGGGTTTTTTTGGAATATAACTTAACAAATTCATCAGGATTGTTGTCATATACGCCTCCTAATGTCAAAGTATTAACTCGGATGTTATTTACAGCAAATCTAGTTGCTAAAAATCTGGTTAGATTAAGTACCCCAGATTTACTTACAGAATACCCTATAGGTTTTTCAATGGTTACTTCTAGTTCCTTTTTTTTGGAAGTTGACTTTTTATTAAAAACTTGGTACAGACTTTGATCTGGTGACAAGATTCCATATGTTGAAGAAATATTAACAATTGAACCACCGCCATTCTTTTGGAGAAATGGAATAACATTTTGAGTAACTAACATCGTACCAGAAAGATCAACATCAAAATATTGTTCCCAATCAGTTTTTTTCATTTTCAAGAACGGTTTATAGGTGGATTCTAATTCCTCATTACCAACTTGTTTAACCAATGATGCATTGTTAATTAAAATTTTTAGATCATTCAATTTCTTTTTTAATGATAAAAAAGTTTTTTTTACTTCAGATTCTTTGGTGATATCACATTCAACTAAAGTAATATTCTCAATTTTTTTAGTTTTTAAATCAACTAAAAAATTTTTTTTATTGATTTTTTTATCAAGTACAATTACCTTTGCTCCACATTCAACTAATGCAGAAACGTATACTTTACCCAAAAGACCTGCACCACCAGTAATTATTGCAGTTTGTTGTGATAAGTCTAGATTATTGTTTTGCAATATAATACGTTAGTTATAAAAAAAAGGTTAATTAATCTAACTACAAATTCAAGTGATAAAATGTTAGATTAAGTTATAAATCAATTATAATGTAACTTAGTAGTTTTGACAAATATGAAAGATACTGTTAAGAATTCACGAATTAAGGTGCCTTTTTTTGTTCCAAATATTTCAAAAGATGATAAAAAAGAAGTGCTTAACGCATTAGATAAACCAATTTTAACAGATGGACCAAAAGTGCGTGAATTTGAAAAAGTATTTTCAGAATTTGTTGGTACAAAATATGCCATAGGTGTATCAAATGCAACATCAGCTTTATTCCTTTCGTTAAAAGCGTTAGAAATAAAAAAAGGAGATGAGGTAATTGTCCCAAATGAAACTTTTGTTGCAACTGCAAATGCAGTTCTGCACACAGGAGCAACACCAGTTTTAGCAGATGTTGAAGAAGATAGTTACAATGTATCAGTTGATTCAATTAGAAAAAATATTTCTTCAAAAACAAAAGTCATCTTACCTGTACATATTGCAGGAAAGGCTTGTAATATTAAAGAAATAAAGAAAATTGCAAGAGCAAAAAACATACAGGTAATAGAAGATTGTGCTCATGCAATAGGGACTTCAATTAATGGTAAACATGTAGGAACATTTGGAGAATGTGGATGTTTTAGCTTTTACCCTACAAAAAATATAACCACTGTAGAAGGAGGAATGATTGTTACAAATTCACGAAGAATAGCGGATAAAATTCGAGTTAATAGAAATCATGGATTTACAAAAAGTTTGTCACAGAGATTTTCCAAAGTAAGACCATGGGATTATGACGTAATTATACCAGGACATAATTACAGAATTGATGAGTTAAGATCTAGTTTAGGTATTAACCAGTTAAGACGTATTAAGAAACTCAATTTACTTAGACGAGAAAAATGTAGATATTATAATACTAAATTAAAAAAAATTGAAGGTATTAAAACACCTAATCTAACTGGAAAAAATGATGATGTGAATCATTTGTATATGATACGAGTACAAAAAGAATCTGGAATAACTCGAGATAAATTATTTTCAAAATTATTAGAATTAGGAGTAAGTACATCACTTCATTATAAACCACTTCATAAATTTACAGCATATAAGAAATTAGCAGTGATTAGAGAATCATTAGAGAATTCAGAACAATTATACAAAGAAATTATTTCACTGCCTCTATTTCCAGATATCACAAAGAAAGAACAAGATTACGTGATAAAATGTATCAAAGATGTTTGTTTTAAGAATATGACTACACAAAGAAAAAGAAAACAGAGTGTTAAGTCATAATGAAAAATAAATTATTATTTTATTTAAATGCAGATTTTACTCATTTTGCGATAGCATATTTTTTACAACAAAAATACGACTGCGAGATTTATGCAATAATAGATATCACAGATAAACCAAAAGAGTTTTTTCTTAAACAGAAATTAGTTAATTTCAAAAAAATATGGTTTGTTCACGATCATGTTAATTTAGAAAATGATACCGTTGATTTAGAATATTTAAAAAAAATTGAAGATGAATTTGGAATAGATTTGTGGAAGATTATCATAAATGATCGAATTTTTTATAGGTTTTTTAATTTCCATAAATTCACAAGAAATGAGTTACTTTCCATAACTGAACAATTAACAAAAAAATTTTTAGGAATTTTAAATGATATAAAACCAGATTTCTTTATTTCGCAACAACCAGCTTTATTTCATTCAGAATTATTATACGAATTGGCATTCAATAGTGAAACAAAGTGTATGTTGTTAAGTCAACCAAAATTTGGAGGAAAAGCTTTGGTTTCAGAATCAGTACGTAGAATAGACAATATTGAAACATTGGAAAATTTACCGTTTAAAAATAGAACAGAAAATGAGTTAATGGAATACTTGAAAAATAATTCACAGAGAAAAATTTTCAAAAAATATTATGAGAATCTATCCAATTCTAGATTAGAATTTATTTCTGCAGGATTAAGATATATAGGAAATAACAACAAACATGAAGAAACACATTATACGTATTTTGGCCGAACAAAAATCAAAGTTATTTTTTCCACTTTGAGTGGAATTATCAAAAAGAAAATTAGAGAACGATATATGAGAAAGAAATTACCAAAGGAATTTCGAGAAGAAACACCATATGCTTATTTTCCATTGGCAGTAGATATGGAAAGAAATGTTTTGATTGATGCGCCATTTTATACAAATCAGATAGAAATAATTCGAACAGTTGCAAAATCGTTACCAATAAATTTTAAATTAGTCATAAAGGAGAATCCAGGTCAAGTAAGCAGAGAATGGAGAAAAATTTCTGAGTATAAAGAGATTGTAGAAATCCCAAATACGATATTCATTCATCCAGAATATCCTAGTGAAAAGTTGATTAGAGATTCATCATTAGTGATTTCACTAGCTGGTTCAACACCACTAGAAGCAGCATTTTACCAAAAACCTGCAATTGTTTTTGGCGATGTTGTATATTCACTAATTCCAAGCATCATTAAAGCAGAAAAATTGGAACAACTTCCAGAATTAATAAAAAGAACAATTAATACAAAAGTTGATTCTTCATATTTGAATAGATTTATAGATCTTATTGAAAAGTCAGCTGTGAATTTCGATATGTTTGGATTTCAAACAAAATTTAATTCAGAGTTTTATTATCAAGGAAGCCTTTTTGATGTAGACATAGAAGAAGAAAGATTAAAAAAATTTTTAATTTCCACTAAAGATGATTTTGATGAAATCGTTAATCATCATATCAAAAAAATTGATGAGTTTAAAAAATAATATAGAAGATTAAGCAAATAATTGATGAGTTTGCAATAATAGTTTTATTGATTAGATTGTTTTCAATGATATGAAAGGTTTTACATACAAAAGAAAAATTTCAAGTAAATATACAGACTATTGGAAAAAAGAAAAATTAGACAAATATTTCTTGCCAGTAAATAGAGAAATAGAGTATGAACCATATTTTAACATAAAAAAACAGAAATCAATTAGTTTTCCTGCAGACATTAGAGATTTAGTAAATTTACATAAATTAATTAGAAAAAGAAAAGTATTCACAGTACTGGAATTTGGAATTGGGTTTTCATCAATAATTATTGCAGATGCATTAAAAAAAAATAAAAATGAATTTAAGAAATTTAAAGAACGTGCTAAAATAAGAAAGAATAATTTATTTGAGCTTCATTCGGTAGATTCAGATAGATTTTGGATTAATAAAACAAAAAAACATTTTCCTATAGAACTAAAAAAAATATTTCATCCACAATACTCAACAACGGAAATTTCAAAGTTTGATGGAAGAATTTGTCATATGTTTAAAAAATTACCAAATATTATTCCTGATTTCATATATGTAGATGGACCTGCAGCATATGATGTTAAAGGTAGTATTAATGGAATATCATTTTCAAATATTGAACGCACCGTGATGAATGGAGATTTATTATCTATTGAACCGTATTTTACACCTGGCACATACATTTTGATTGATGGTAGAACAAACAGTGCAAGATTCTTAAAAAATAACTTTCAAAGAAAGTATATTTATAAACATAATAGAATTAACGACACCCATTCTTTTGAGCTTGATGAAAGTCCATTAGGCGTACATAATAGAAAGATAATGAGATACTGTGGTTTGTTGAAATAAAAATTTAGATTAGTATTGTATAAAATTTATAATTATAAATTAGCAACGTTTTTCTATTTTATTTAAGGGAAATATATATGGATAAAATTAAGATCTATTTAGGAGATCTAACATACGATACAGTCTCCTTATCCACTGATTCATTTCCATTATCGATAGGATATGTTGGAGCATACTGTAAAAAAGAATTTGGAGATAAAGTAGAAGTAGAGTTATTCAAGTATATAGAAGAATTAGAAGATGCGATTAAAAAATCTCCTCCAGATATTTTGGGCCTAACTAATTATTCATGGAATGAAAAAATTGGCATAGAGATGTTCAAACTTGGTAGAAGAATAAATAAAAATATGTTAACAGTGTGGGGAGGACCAAATTTTCCAATTGATCTACCATCTCAAAAAAAATTTATGTCAGATAATATTGATGCCGATATTTATGTTCCAATTGAAGGAGAGATAGGATTTGCAAATATTGTTGAAAAAGTTTTAGAGATTAATAATAGTGAAAATATGCGAGACAAAATTCTTTCAAGCACAATAGAGGGTTGTGTGGTTAACAATGAAGATAGGAAGTTAAGTTTTGGACTTCCAACTAGAAGAATTCAAGAGTTAGATGAAATACCATCTCCATATACAACAGGTATGTTTGATAAATTTTTTGATGGTAGATTAAGTCCAATGATACAGACAAACAGAGGGTGCCCGTTCCAATGTACGTATTGCACAGATGGAATAGATGAAAAACAAAAGGTGAATCGATTTAGTTTAGAACGTGTATATTCTGAAATAAACTATATTGGTAGACATGTACCTAAAAAAACAAATTTGATGTTTATAGCTGATCTGAATTTTGGAATGATGCCAAGAGATAAACAGATTTGTGATGCGATTGCAGAAATTCAGGAAAAATATAATTATCCAAAAAAAATTGATGTTTCAACTGGAAAAAATTCTCGTGATAAGATTGTTGATGCAATTAAAAGTCTAAACGGTGCATTATCGATTAAAATTTCAGTACAATCAACTGATAAAAATGTGTTAGAAAATGTAAAAAGATCTAATATTAGCACAGACCAGATGCTTGAGATAGCACCGGCGATCAGAGAATCACAATTACCTTCTCAAACAGAAATTATCATAGGATTACCAGGAGATACGTACGAGAGTAATGTCAATACACTAAAGAATATGTTAAAGGTGGATGTGGATGAATACTTAATCTACACTTTGATGCTTTTACATGGTTCCGAATTGAATACACCGATGGAGAGGCAAAAATGGGGATTTAAATCCAAATTTAGAATTTTACCAAGAAGTTTTACTCAATTTGAGGGAAAAAAGATTATGGAAATTGAAGAAGTAGTAGTATCGTCAAATTCATTATCATTTGATGATTATGTAAAATTACGACAATTAGCATTCTCAATGTTCATAATAAACCAAATTTCTTACAAACCTTTAATCAAATTCCTACGTCAAAATGAAATAGATCTTTTCAAGTTATTTGAGGTACCTCTAGAACCAGATAATTTACCTTTAGAGATAAATAAAATATTTGAAGAGTTTAGAAATTCCACCATAAATGAATTATGGGATTCACCTGAAGAAATTATCAATAATTTTCAGAAAGATGAAGAATATAATAAATTGTTAAACGATGAGTCAGGATTTAATGTAATGCAATTCTTCTATGCCAAAGTAGTTACTAAATTTTCAAATGAATTAACTGAATTCGTTATTGATTCAATAAAAAAACTTTTTACTGAGAACGGAAATTTTTCAGAATTAAGAAAAATGGAATTTGAGAACATTGCAAATTACTGTAGAGGATTAACATCTAATCCTCTAGAATTAGACGAAAACATAGGTATGAAAAAATTTAGCTTCGAATACGATGTTAAGAGATGGTATGAAAATGATGAAGGGGCATCTATAGATAAATTTGGATTTGAGAACAGGGAAGAGATCATGTTCTGTTATAGCAAGGAAGAATTAGAATTATTTGAAAATTTCATGAATGTTTATGGCACTACACCGAATGGAATGTCTCAAGTTTTAAAGAGAATTCCAAAGAGGAATTTGTGGAGACATGCTGTTAGATCAACACACGAAAAAGAAATTATCAATTTTGCCATTACAAGGAAAACAAGTGATTCAGACAATAACAGTTTTAGTAGATGTTAAAGGAAATACGGTTTAAGAAAAAGAAATTATCAATTTTATGGGATAAATAGTGTAAATACGATTTTTTAGCAGTAAGCTTTAGATTTAAAAAATTTAAAAAATTACCTAGGCGTAAACTGATTGTGGATATTATCAATGGAGAAAAATGTTTGATAGAATAAAAAATGGCGTTAAAAACCATATAGGTTTTGGAAATATTGGATTTTCAGATTTAACAGGTTCAGGTTTAGCAGTAATTTTTTGGTTATATCTAGCATCAGTTATGCAACCAGAAGAGTATGGTGAAATTCATTTTTTTCTTGGTATAGCTGGATTAATTCAAGTTATTTCAATGATTGGAAGTTTTAATTCTGTTGTAGTACTTTCGTCAAAAGAAAAAGAAGCTCATACATCTTTATTTTTACTTTCTTTAATTCCATCAATTATTTCAAGCATAATAGCTTACATGATTTTTAGTAGAATAGATGTGGGATTATTAGCAATATCATATGTAATATTTGAATCAGTAAATGGATTAGTTTTAGGAAATAAATTTTATCAAAAATATACAAAAATTATTTTAATTCAAAAAGTTTCAACAGTAGTTATAGGAATAAGTATATTTCATACGGTAGGTCATGAAGGAATAATTTTTGCATTGGTTTTAACTTATGTTACACATATGATAATTTTTGCAAAAGAATTTTCACATGTAAAAATAGATTTTAGCCTCTTAAAAAAGAATAAAGAATTCATAGTGAATAATTATGTGACACAATTATCAGGAGGTTTTAGAGGACAAATAGATAAAATTATTATTGCACCATTATTGGGTTTAGGTTTACTTGGAAATTATGCTTTAACACTCCAAATATATGCAATGTTAATAATTATTTCAACAATTTCATTCAAATATTTCCTGTCACAAGATTCTAGTGGAATTTCAAGTAAAAATTTAAAAAAAATAATTATTTTTTCATCAGTGATTATTTCAATTTGTGGAATAGTTTTTCTTCCTCTAATTATAGAGATGCTTTTTCCAAACTTTGTAGATGTTATAGATGCAATTAAAATTATTAGTATTGCAGTAATTCCTACAACAATAACTATGATTATTACCTCAAAGTTATTAGGAGATTTGAAAAGTAGATATGTTTTAATTGTAAGAATGATCTCTACGGTCACAATGATTATTGGTTTTATTTTATTTGGTCCTATTTTTGGATTAATGGGTTTAGTAATTATTCATGTTATTGTGGAAATCTTGATTGCAAGTATCCTAGTAGTTGTAAACAAAAAAAAATATGGGGAAACAATTGTATAGAATTAGTAATGATAATAACAAAAGATAGAAAGTATAATTAGACATTCTGTTAAGGTTTTTTTGTGATAATTGACGAAATTCGAACAATTTTAGAGAAAAATGGATACGAAATAGATTCAGAAACAGTTTCAAGAATTCAAGTAATGCTGGATTCAATTCGAGATGACAATAAAATAAATGAATTAGATAATGTTATTGAATGGTTTAAGGAAAAAAGGAAGGAATCGGATATGATAGTCGAAGAGATTCCGATAAATGATCTTGATAAATGGAATACGGATAATAATTCTGGAAACATTACTCATGAGTCAGGAGGATTTTTTGAAGTTATTGGGGTAAAGGTTTCAAATACATTTGATCGTGAGGTGGGCAAGAAAGGATGGACGCAACCAATGATTGCAAAAAACCCGGGTGGAATTTTAGGCATTTTGATGAAGAGGATTGACGGGGTACCACATTATTTACTACAAGCAAAAGCTGAACCAGGAAATATTGGTAAGTTACAATTATCACCAACTCTTCAAGCTACAACAAGTAATTTGTTAAAAGCCCATGGAGGAATGAAACCATTATTTGCAGAATATTTTGACGAACCAAAAAATGCAAAGATTATCTATGCAAAATGGCAATCAGAAGATGGAGGACGATTCCATTTAAAATCAAATTATAATATGATTGTTGAAGTAGATGAGAACGAAGTATTAGATATACCAGATTCATTCATCTGGGTAACATTATATCAAATAAAACAACTCTTAAAAATTGAAAATTTTGTAGGACCGCATATCAGAGGAATTATTTCATATTTATAAAAAATGACTCGTTTAAAATTTGGTATTATTGGTTGTTCAAGAATTGCTAAACGTTCAGTTATTCCTGCTATCCTAGAATCAGAATTTGCTGAATTAGAAATTATTGGTAGTAGAGATACAAAAAAAGCAAAAGAATTTTCTAATGAATTTAATTGTCAAAAATTTGGAAATTATGATGATATTATCTCAAATAATGAAATAGATGCAGTTTACATCTCAACCCCCATAGGAAAACATGAGGAATGGGTGAATAAAGCAACATCTGCTGGGAAACACGTTTACTGTGAAAAATCTTCTACATACAGTCTAGAATCAGCACAAAAAATGGTCAAAGGTGCAAAGCAAAACAATGTTCGACTAATGGAGGGTTTTATGTTTAGATTTCATCCTCAACATAAAAAAGTTCTAGAATTAATTAATGGAAAAAAAATTGGTGATGTAATTTCATTTAATAGTATTTTTGGTTTTCCAGCATTTCCTAGAGGTGATATAAGATATACTGATGAGATTGGCGGAGGCTTTTTGAATGATTGTGGATGTTATCCAATTTGTGCAAGTAGAATGATCTTTAACAATGAACCAATTTCTGTTTTTTATAGTAGACAAAATAGTCATCCAGATTCAGGTGTAGATGTTAGAGGTACATCAATTATGAGATACAAAAATGACAAGATTGCCACATTAACATACGGTAACGGTAATTTTTATCAGGCAAATTATGAAATTTGGGGAAGTGGCGGATTAATATCATTAGATAGAGCTTATTCTGTTCCTCCAGATTTTGTAGCCAAAGTGAATTTACAATATACTAAAGAAAATAATTGGGATGGTAGAAGAGAAGAAACTTTTGAAATCAAACCAGAAAATCATTTTCTCAGGATGATTGATACATTTTGTTTAGATATATTAAAAGAAAAGAAATCTTCATTCAATTTCGAAGATGAATTATTAAATCAAGCAAAAGTGATGGAGGCCCATAGACTTTCAGATAAGAGTCACAAAGAAGAATGGGTTTCAGATATTTCGTAATAATTTCTATAATGATTCAGTGATAATTTTGATTACTGCATCTTGATGTTTCTTTGAAATGTTTGGAAATAATGGAAGTGCTAAGATCTCATCATAGATTTTTGCAGTATTAACAACATTAGATTTTTTTGCAAACTTACGATATGCTGCATATTCATGAATTGGCATCCAATATACTGTTGTTCTAATACCATTATTTTTTAATTTCTTGTATAACTGATTTCTTGACAATTTAAAAGGGTGGGTCACACGAATTGTATACAAATGATATGAATGTGTTTTATCAGTTACCATATCTGGCAGAATTATTCCAGGAATATTTTGTAAATTCTTATGATAATAAAGCGATGCTTTTTTACGAAGTTCATTTATCATTTTGATTCTTTTTAATTGTGTTATTCCCAATGCAGCTCTAATTTCATCTAATCGATAATTGTATCCTGGTTCAACAATATCAAAAACCCAAGGATATTCACTCGAATAACGACTCTTTAGTGACTTTGTCATTCCGTGACTACGCAGTTGTTTTACTTTTTCTGCAATTACTTTAGAATTTGTGGTAACCATTCCTCCTTCGGCAGTTGTAATGTTTTTAGTTGGATAAAATGAAAAACATCCAGTGTTTCCTAGAGTTCCTACATGTTTTGATTTATGAAATGTTCCAATTGCGTGTGCACAATCTTCTACAACTTTCAGATTATGATCCTTTGCCAAATCTAGAATTTCTTCAATATTACAAACTTGTCCATAAATATGAACTGGGATTATTGCTTTAGTCCTTTTTGTAATATTTTTTTTAACATTTGAAATGGATAAAAAGAAATTTTCTTTATTAATATCAGCAACCACGGGTTTTGCATTACAAGCAAGTACTGCATTTGCATCTGCAACAAATGTTAAATCTGGGATAATTACTTCATCATCTTTTCCAATTCCTAATGCCAATAATGACAAATGGAGTGCAGCGGTACAATTTGATACAGCAACTGCATATTTTGCTTTTGAATATTTGCAAAAATTTTCTTCAAATTTTTCTAATTGTGGACCAAGTGTCAACATACTTTGTGATAGTGTTTTATTGATGGATTTTTTATCATCTTCAGAAATCCATGGTTCATATGCAGGAAATTTGATTTTCGAGTCTTCAAAAAAATCTTTTTTCATGCTTTAAACCTCTAAATCCTCTATTTATTATCATTATTTTCCAATATCTGTTCATATAATTTCAAAGAATTTTTTGCCATAGAAATACAATTACATTCTTCGTGAACAAACTCATATCCAGATATTCCTAATCTCTCTCGCAATTTATCGTCAAGTGATAATTTTATTATTGCTTTTGCAAGTTTGACAGAATTTTCAGGTTCAACGAGGATTCCATTTTTTCCATCTTTTACTGTAAATGGAATACCATGTGAACTAGTAGAAATTACCGGTTTTTTGAATGCAAATGATTCAAGTGGAACAAGTGGGGATAACTCCCATTGTGAAGGAAGAACTAAAAATTCACTTTTACCGTAAGCTGAAATAACATCTTCACGTGATGGATTTTTAATTACTAAAATTCTATCTAATAAATTAAATTTTTTAATTAATTCTTCCATTTCTTTTTCAAATCCAAAATCTACTCCCATAATGACTAATTTTGTATCTGTAATTTCATTTTCATTTTTTATTATATTAAATGAATGAATTAATGTTTCAATTCCTTTACTTTTTGAAAATCTACCTACAAATAAGATGAATTTAGAATCAATTTGGTATTTTTCTCTAAAATTTTGTTTGCTAACTAGTGTTTGAAGATTTACACCATTTCGAATGATTTCTATTTTTGATTTTTTATTAATTTTTAAGAAAATTTCTTTTTCATATTCATTTGCTGCACTAATTGCTGTAGAATCATTAATTATTTTTTTAATAAAATAGTTCTGGATTTTATAAAGAATTTGTAAAAAAATACTAGATTCGGTTAAAAAGGGATGAGTTGTTAATCCTCCCTGATCTGAAACAATTAGAGGAATGTTCAACTTTTTAGAAACCTTCCATGCAATGATTGATTGGAAACTTCTTAGACCTATAGTATGTATAATATCAGGCTTATCTTTTTCAATTTGTTTAGCCATAGAAGTATTAACAAAAAACAATTTTAAAGAAAACCAAACATGTGTGCGATTTATTTGAAAATTTTCAACATTCTCTATTCTAGGTAATTTTTTACTAAATTTGTTAGAACCATTACTAAAGTCTAAATCAGTTGTATATATTGTGACGTCATGTCCCAACTCTGAAATTTCACGTGCTAAATCAACAGCTAAAAATACTATTCCCCCAAATTGGGTTGCAGGAAGAGATGCAGGACAGACTAAAGCAATCTTCATAAAATTCTCGTTTTAGTATGCTTTTTAGAGGCTTCTACTCAATTTATTTTGAATTCTTCATAAAATTTTCAAATGATGTGAACTGAAAATCTTCTAATAGTTTTTCCATTTTTTTATATGCTTTTTCAATATTGTGATAAGTTACAAATTCATCTTTTTTTGACATTTTTACTCTTGACATAAATTCAGGTGTCAATTCCCATGAATGAATATAAAAAACTCCTGGAATCTCTTCTTTTTCATATCTTTTAATTGCATTTTGAATAACACGTAAAGGTAATGTTCTTAAATAAAATCCCCCTCCGGCGGGAATTTTCTTTCCTAAAAATTTTGTGACTAATAATGGAAATTCAATTATTTTACCTGTGTTTGAATTTTCTTCTAAATTATTACTAGAAATTTTATAAGGTTTTTTTTCAGCATTTGGAATTCCATATAAATTAGTTTTAGCTGGAACAACGCTGCTATCATATTTGTAATTACTTTTTTCTAATACGTCAATTAGCCATGAACTATTATTATTTAAAGAAAAACTTGGAGCACGAAATCCCTTTGATTTACCATTTGTTAATGTATGAAATTTTTTAATTTCATTTTCAAATATTGCTTTAAAATTTTCTGTATCAATTCTTGAATGTTTCATTGTATGAAATCCAATTTCATGTTCATTGTCTAAAATTTTGTCTAGTAATTCTGGATTGGCCTCTAAAAGCTCACCTACAACAAAAAATGTTGCTTTTGTATCGTGTTTATGTAATAATTTTAAAATTTTATCTATACCATGAATGATTTTAGGTTCGTGATTTACATTAGAGATATATTTTTGAATTAATTCTGGATGAAACCAATCTTCAAAATCTATGCCTAAAATATTCATTTTAATTTTAATGATTAATTTTTTTTATAACCCTTGCAGGATTTCCAACTGCAATACAATAATCTGGTATGTCTTGTGTTACAACACTTCTTGGTGATATAATTGAATTTTCACCAATTGTTACTCCTGCAATAATTATTGCACCGGGATTAATGACTGCTCCCGATTTTATTATAACTTTTGATACTTTTCTAGGGAAATCTCCTTGTTTTAAAAATAAATTTGCTGATGGATTACTATGAGCAAAAATCATCGAATGAGATCCTAATGTAACATTATCACCTATTTCAACCATTTTTGGATAAATCAAGTCAATTAACACATATGGATTAAAGTGACAATTTTCACCAATTTTTACACCTCTTGCTCGTTGCATATTTACTGAGAAATTAGATAATGGTGAAGAATATGATAACGAATGTAAAATCCATCCTCTAAGAAATTTAATTTTCATTTTAAATCGTCCAAAACATCCAGAATATCCATAATAATCCATTACTTCTTTTTCGTTAATTGGAAACGTGTCCTTTTCTTCATTCATACCAATCATGATTAAGGCATTTTTTTAAAATCTAAAGCTTACTGATGAAAAATAGTAGAATTCATACATAATATTTATTGTTGAAAAAATCATTTTCACTATAGAACATTGAAAAAAACACTTTCAGA
>MDSW01053744.1_pt1 | contig 18298 bp, 22 predicted proteins | sample 811171 | NCBI WGS metagenome assembly MDSW01 (sample SAMN05326641, study PRJNA326480) | marine metagenome | isolation source: seawater | place: Atlantic Ocean: North West | collected 2012 | reverse complement strand
ATTAATTTTATTATATTTCATTTAATAATTAATCTTGTTTTATGAATAATTTTTATAGAAAAGAAATAGATTTTTTAAGAGCGATCGCAGTCTTATTTGTAGTTTTTTATCATTATTTCCCCGAATTAATTCCAAAAGGTTATCTTGGAGTAGATTTATTTTTTGTGATTTCTGGATTTTTAATTTCTTTTCAAATTTATTATTTGACAGGAAAAAAAGAATTTAATTTAAAAGATTTTTATATTCGAAGAATTAAAAGAATATTGCCCGCAACACTGTTCACAATTTTAATTGTTTTTTTTGTTGCATTATATTTATTCACTTATAATGATTTTTACTCTCTTTTAAAAAGTATTATTTATTCTTTATTTTTTTCATCAAATTTTTTCTTTTGGTTAGATGGTGGATATTTTGGTCCAAATGATGAACTTAAACCTCTTTTACATTTTTGGTCTTTAAGTGTAGAGGAACAGTTCTATATCATATTTCCTATTGTATTTTTATTTCTCTTAAAATTTATTAAAAATATAAACTTAATAATCTTAATTGTTGTTGGCGTCATCACACTAAGTTTAATATTAAACATTTTTTTGATAAATATTGGAGGATCTAATCCAGCTTTTTTTTTACTTCCTACTAGAGTATGGAATTTAAGTTTTGGGGTTCTAGCTATGTTGATTTTTGTAAATAAAAAAAAGACACACTCTAATTTTGAAGCTTTAGCTCTAATCTTATTAATTTTTATAGGTGTTTCTTATGAAATTCCTTATTTACCTACAAATTTTTTAATTGTTTTTGCTTGTTTTATGTTTTTAAGAAAAAAATTGCCTAAAAAATTTATCTTTAAAAAAGTTTTTGAAAATAAATATTTTAATTATTTAGGTCTAATTTCTTTTTCATTGTATCTTTGGCATTGGCCATTACTAGTTTTTTTTAAATATTACTACGTATATGAACTAAGTATTTGGATTAAAATTATAAGCTTAATTATAATGTTTATTATTTCAATTTTTAGTTACCATTTCATTGAACTAACATTTAGATACAAATTTAATGTTAAAAAATTGATCTTAGGCATTTCAGCTATATATCTACTGACTGTAGGGATATTTTTTTATCAGAATAATTTCCAAAAGAATTTAGATTTTCAAGTACATACTCCTAACTTTATAGCAAGTGCATCTTTAACTAATTTCAAGTGTGATCCTAAGAATTTTTTTTTGTATAATAAAATGAAGGGATGCGTTTTAAATAATTCAGGTATAAATGAATATAATTTAGCTATAGTTGGAAACTCACATGCTCAAATGTATGCTCCATCTGTTTTACCATTTTTAAAAAAAAAAATCTGAAAAAGCTATTCTTTTACCTATGACAGGTTGTTTGCCAACCTTGACTTTAAATTTAAATGAAAATTGTTTAATTCAATCAAAAAAATATTTTAAAAAATATGCTGAAGACCCAAAAATTAAAAAAGTCCTAATAGCAACAACTTGGTGGCATAAAAGAGTTTATGATGGCAAAAGTTATATAAATGATAAAAATCATTTGTTACTTGCTAACTCCTTAATAAATTTAATTGATAAATTAGAAAATTTAAACAAGGATGTATATTTAGTTGGTCCTATTCAGGTACCGCTTTATGAATTACCTCAAGAATTATCAAGATTACTAAAATTTAATCATATAAACAAAGATCAGCTTGTAGATAAACTTATGGTAAAAAAAATAGTTTATAAGAATAATTATGAGGAAACAAACAAACTTCTAAAAAAAAGATTAGGAAATAAATTTATTAATTTGTCCTATTCTCAATGTGATGATAATTATTGTTATTATGCTGATGATAAAGGTGTTTATTTTGCAGATGGCAGCCACTTAAGTTATTATGCTTCAAATTTATTTTCAGATAATTTTAGAGTTATATTTGAATAGATTTGAAACTTTTTTATATGTATAAACATATAAATTTTAAATAAAAATGTTAAATAAAAAAATTCAAAATCATTGTAATACGATTAAAGATATTGAATATTTAGAAAAAGATATAAATAAAGTAATCGTTAAAATTTCAACTTTAATGAAAAAGGGAGGAAAAATATTATTTTGTGGGAATGGTGGATCAGCTGCTGACGCTCAACATTTGGCAGCAGAATTTTTAGTTAGGCTAAGGCCTAATATAAATAGAAAACCTCTTCCAGCATTAAGCCTTGCTGCAGATACATCAACTATTACTGCTTGTGGAAATGATTATGGTTTTGAAAATATTTTTAGCAGGGTTTTTCAAGCAATTTCATCAAGGAATGATATTTTGTTTGTAATTTCAACTTCAGGAAATTCAAAGAATATTATTAAAGTTTTAAAAGATTCAAAAAGAAAGAATATTTACTCAATAGGTTTATTAGGAAAAGGAGGTGGTTTAGCAAAAAAATATTGTAGAGATAAGATCATTATCAAAAGTAATAATACAGCTAATATTCAAGAAGCTCATATTTTTTTAGGACAATACATACTAGAAGAAATTGAAAAAAAAATTATAAAAAAATGACTAAAGTATTTTGTGATATTGCAGATTTAAAAGAAATTAAAAAATTTAATAAAAAAAAATTAGTAAAGGGTTTTACTACAAATCCAAGTTTAATGAGAAAAGCTGGAGCAAAAAACTATATATCTTACTCAAAACAAATATTGAAAATAACAAAAAAACCTATTTCATTTGAGGTTTTTGCTGATGATATAAAAGGTATGATTATACAAGGTAGAAAATTAAATAAACTGGGAAAAAACGTATATGTGAAAGTACCTGTATGTAATTCTAGAGGAATATTTATGGGGGAAGTAATTAAAAAACTTAATAATGAAAAAATAAAATTAAATATTACTGCTGTTTATTCATTCAAACAAACTAAACAAATTTTAAAAAAAATTGATAAAAAAACAAAAGTAATTATATCGATTTTTGCTGGCAGAATGGCAGATGTAGGTAAAGATCCAGTCTCGCAGATTAAAAAAAGCCTTAATATTTCCAAAAAATATAAAAATGTTGAAATTTTGTGGGCTAGCACTCGTGAAGCTTATAACTTTTTGCAAGCAAAAAAATTAGGCTGTCATATAATAACTACACCACCATCAATAATTGAAAAAATTGAAAAATTCGGAAAAACTTTTAAACAATTGACAACTGATACAGTTAAAGGTTTTTTATCGGATTCTAATAAGTCAAAATTTAAAATATAAATTCTTTTTTGGTTGCGGGGGACGGATTTGAACCGCCGACCTCAAGGTTATGAGCCTTGCGAGCTACCAGGCTGCTCCACCCCGCGGTTTAAAATCTATTTTTTAGTTTGTTTAATTTTTTAACTCTCTTTATGTTTTCTTGTAAAATTCTCTTTTTTTTTTCTGAAGGTTTTTCGTATGTATTTTTAAGCTTTATAATTTTAAAGAAACCATCTCTTTGAAGTTTTCTTTTTAAAACTCTTAAAGCTTGTTCTACATTATTATCTTTAACTTCTATTTTAATAACTACCTCCTAAAAAAAAAGATTAAGTAACATTATTAATTTATGTTGTCTATTAATATATTAACTTCAATTTAATTTTTTTTATCTTTCTCTTTTTGTTTTTTCTCTCTTTTTATCCTTCTTTCAGCTTTTTCGATTGCTTCAATCAAATCCTTTTGATTAAATAATCCAATAGAAACAGGATCTTTTGCATTTAGGTTATTAAAGTTCCAATAACTTTTGTTTCTTATAGCTGTGACTGAATTTTTTGTAATACCAACAAGCTTTGCAATTTGAGAGTCTTTTAATATTGCATGATTTTTTAAAAGCCATAAAGCAGAGTCTGGTTTGTCCTGCCTTTTTGATAGAGGCACATATTTTTTTATTTTTTTATTTTCCTCAGATATTTCATAATCATATATATTAATTTTTAATGCTCTAGTATGGTCTTTAGAAGATAATTCTATTTCATCCCTTGTCAATTGTCCTGCGATGATTGGGTTATAACCAACTATACCTTTTCCAACATCTCCATCTGCAATTCCTTGCACTTCAACTTCATGTAATTTACAAAAATCTGCAATTTGTTTAAAAGTTAATGTTGTATTTTCAACTAACCAAACAGCGGTTGCCATTGGCATTAATGGAGTATTTATCATTAGTTTTTCTTTTCTGATCTAAAGTTTTGGAATTTTTTATTAAATTTACTTACTCTACCTTTGTCCAAAATTTTTTGCTTTCCACCAGTCCAAGCTGAATGAGAAATTGGATCTATCTCTAACTTTAAAACCTCGCCCTCAGATCCCCAAGTAGATTTAGTTTCAAACTGTGTTCCGTCAGTCATTTCTACTTTAATTGTATGATAATTTGGATGTATTTTTTTTTTCATAGCAGGTTTTATAACAAATGAATTTTTAAAAACAATTAAAACTTATCAAGATTTTCAAGCATTTTTTCGTATATAACATTACTTGATGCATTGACTCTTAAAATATTAATACTTTTTTTGTCTATATCATTTATTTTGCCACCCGCTTCTAATACTAAAATTAAACCAGCGCCTATGTCCCAAATATTAAGTTTATTTTGAAAATATCCGTCAAATCTACCTGAAGCAACATAAGCTAGATCTAAAGCTGCACTTCCAGATTTTCTCACATTTAATTTTGACTCAATTTCTATTTGTCCTCCAGTAGCAAATAAGCATTCATTAATTTTTTTTTTATTTGACACTCTTATTCTCCGATTATTTAAATAAGCACCATTATCTTTTTCTGCATAAAACATTTCATCTTTAATTGGGTCATAGATTAACCCAGAAATAATTTCATTTTTATTCATTAAAGCTATCGAAATTGCAAAATGAGGTATTCCATGCAGAAAATTAGTTGTTCCATCTATTGGATCAATTATCCATAAATTATCTTTATCAGAATTTTCAATTTTACCAATTTCTTCACTTAAAATAGAATAATTTTTTTTTGATTTGTTTAGTTCTTCAATCAAAATTTTTTCAACTTTTTTATCAGTATTGGTAACAAAATCTGAAGGTCCTTTAACTGAAACTTGTAGTTTCTCGACTTCGCCAAAATCTCTTATAAGAGGTTTCGATGCCTTTTCGGCTGCTTTTATCATAATATTTAAATTAGACGAAATTGAATTCATGATTAAATTTTTTTAACATACTCCATTGTACGTGTATCAATAATTATTGAATCACCACTTTCGATGAAAGGGGGCACTTGGATTTTAATACCATTTTCTAAAATTGCAGGTTTATACGAAGATGAAACTGTCTGGCCCTTAATTGCAGCATCTGTACTTTCAATGGTACAATTAATTTGATTTGGAAGATCTATTTTTATAGCGATATCATTATAAATGCCAATTTTTATTTCTAATCCCTCTTTTAAAAATTTTGACTTTTCTCCAATTAATTTTTTTTTTATATTAATTTGTTCAAATGTTTTATTATTAATAAAATAAAACTCTTCTTTATCTTCATATAAAAAACTGTAATCAATCTCCTCTATTATAGCTCTTTCAACATTATCAGATGATCTAAACCTCTCATTTAGTTTCGTTTCTTTATTTATACTTTTCATTTCTACTTGATTAAATGCTCCACCTTTTCCAGGCTTAACATGTTGAGTTTTTAAAACTTCCCACAAATCGTTATTATGTTCAATTATCATACCAACTTTTATTTCATTTCCTGAAATTTTCATTTTAATTTATTTATAGCTTCTACTGGTTTTAGTTTTTTATTTTTCCAAATGAAGCTTGAGATAGCCAAAAAGTCAGCTTTATTCAACAAAAGATTTTTATAATTATCTTTATTTATACCCCCTATAGCTACTATTGGCTTATTTGTGAGAATTCTAAACTTTTTTAGATCATTTAAAGAAGCTCTAAATTTTGTTTTTTTTGTCTTACTTTGATTAAAAGCACCTATAGCAATATAATCAGATTTATTTTTAATTGCATCTTTAACATTTTTTAAAGAGTTATTACAAGTTATACCAATAATTTTTCCTTTAAGTATTTTTCTTGCTTTAATAATATTCATATCATTTTGTCCTAGGTGACATCCGTCTGCACCAACTTTATTCGCAAGAATAGGATTATCATTTAAAATAAATTTCACTTTATATCTATTACAAATTTTTTTTATTTTTTTTGATATGCTTATAATTTTATATATTGGAGTATTTTTTAATCGTAATTGAAAATACTGAACTTTTTTTTTTTTAAATATTTCTATTAAATCATCACAAAATTTTTTGTTTATTTTATTTGGTGATATTAGGTAAATAAATTTAGATTTTTGTTTCAAGTTCTTTTGACCATTTTCCTTGAGCAGCGAGCGAGCACATATTTGCTCGATGATTAAATATTTTTTGAGTTCCAGAAATGTCATCAATATTTTTAGACCAATGTCTTAATGCACTTTGTTGCAAAGCCCTACCATAAGAATACGTCATTATAAAATTAGTATTATTTTTTTTATTAATTAAATTCAGATTTTCTGTTGCCTCAACTTCTGATTGGCCACCGGAGAGAAAAGCGATACCAGGAACTTCTTCTGGTACTGAATTGTTTAAGCATTTGATTGTCAAATCAGCAACTTCTTGATTGGTTATTTTTTTTGTAGCGCTTGATCCATCTAGTATCATATTTGGTTTTAATATTATTCCACTAAGATCAACTTTATTAATTATTAACTCATCAAAACATTTTTTAATTACTTGAGAAGTTTTTTCAAAACATATTGCTGCAGAATGATTTCCATCCATTAATAATTCTGGTTCCACAATTGGCACCATTCCACTTTCTTGAACGATTGCGGAATATCTTGCTAAAGCATGTGCATTCGAATTAATACTTAACAAACTAGGGTATTTTTCTGATATTGAATATACTCCTCTCCACTTGGTGAATCTTGCGCCAAGTTTATAATATTCTTTTAATCTATCTCTTAATCCGTCTAAACCCTCGGTAATTTTTTCTTCTGGTGAGTTAGCTAATATTTTTGCTCCAGTGTCTACTTTGATGCCCGTAACAGCACCGTTATTGTTTATTAATTCTGGAATTGTTTCTGATCCAGTCTCTTGTTTAATAGTTTCGTCATATAATATAACTCCACCAATACAATTTTTCATACTTTCAGATGAGAATAGTGTTTTTCTGAAAAGAAGCCTATTTTTTTCATTTGAATCTACTTTAACTGCCTCAAGTCTTTTAGACATTGTTGCTGTACTTTCATCTGCAGCAAGAATTCCTTTACCTCCAGATAAAATTTTTAAAGCTATTTTGTTAAGTTCAGACATCAATTAAGTGCTCTTATACCAGGCAATTCTTTTCCTTCAAGATATTCTAAAAATGCTCCACCAGCAGTTGAAACAAAATTAAAACTATTTAAAATTTTCATATTATTTATCAAAGCAAAGGTATCTCCTCCTCCTGCAACTGAAAATATTTGATTTGATTTATTTTTTTTTGCAATTTTATTTCCAATTTCAAAACTTCCTTTTGAAAATTGTGGATTTTCAAAATATCCAACAGGACCATTCCATAGAATAGTTTTACTTAAGTCAATTACAGCGTTGATTTTATTGATTGTTTTTGGACCGATATCTAGAATAATATCATCACTTTCTATATCATTGAGTTGTTTGATAGTTGCATTACCTTCTTTTGATTTGCCAACAGCAACATCTTCAGGAAATATGATTGAACATTGATAATTTTTTGAATCATTAAATATATCATCTATAATTTTATCACAATTTTTCTCATGAATTGATTTTCCAATAGAATATCCCTTATATTTTAAAACATTATTTGCCATCCCACCTACGATAATTATATTGTCAAATTTAGGAATTAAATTCTTAATAATAGAAATTTTTGTTGAGATTTTAGATCCACCAATAATACAAGTTATTGGTTTTTTAATGTCTTTTGTTACTCTTTTTAAAGCATTTACTTCTCTATCAAATTGTATACCCATGTATGAAGGAAGATATTTTGTAATTTCGCATATTGATGCGTGAGATCTATGAGAACAGGAAAAAGCATCATTTACATATAAATCACCCAAACTAGCCAAATGTTTTGAGAATTCATTCTCATTTTTTTCCTCGTCTTCATAAAACCTTACATTTTCTAAAAAAATAATTTCATCTTTTGAACTTTCAAACAATTTTTGTTTATCTAAACTAAATATATCTTCCGTTATTAGTTTAATTTTTTTATTAAGTTTTTTTTTTAAACTTTCACAAACAGGTTTTAAAGACAACTCTTTCTTCCATTTCCCGTTTGGTCTACCAATGTGAGAAATAACAACTATTTTCGCTTTATTTTCTATTAAAAAATTAAATATTGGTAAAATTTTAATTATTCTAGTTTCATCTGTTATCAAATTATTCTTCAATGGTACATTTAGATCAAGTCTCAATAATACTATTTTTCCATCTAGGTTCTTGCAGTTTTTTATATTATTCATTATGAATTTTTATGAATAAACTCCGCTATATCACACATTCTATTAGAGAAACCCCATTCGTTATCATACCAAGCAGAAATTTTACCCATATTTTTTCCTATTACACTAGTGAGCGAAGCATCTACTATTGATGAAGCAGAGTTATGATTGAAGTCAATTGACACAAGTTTTTCATCCGATATTTCTATAATTTTCTTTTTTTGTTTCTTTGTGGATTTTTTAAAAGCAAGATTAATTTTTTCTACAGTTAAATCTTTTTTTGTACAAAAGACTAATTCTATCAAAGAAACGTTTGGTGTAGGAACCCTCATAGCTATACCTTCTAATTTTCCTTTGAGAGAAGGAATTATTTCACCAATAGCTTTTGAAGCGCCAGTAGAAGTTGGGACAATAGATTGGCTTGCAGATCTAGCCCTTCTTGGATCTTTGTGAGAGTTATCCAAAATTCTTTGGTCACTCGTGAAAGCATGAATAGTTGTCATGAAACCTTTTTCTATTATAAAGCTATCATTTAAAACATTTGTTACAGGCGCAAGGCAATTGGTAGTGCAAGATGCAGCTGAAATAATTTTATCATTTTTTTTAATATTCTTTTCATTAACTCCAAATACTATAGTTTTATCAGCATCTTTGCATGGAGCAGAAACTATTACTTTTTTAGCTCCATTTTTTAGGTGAGGCAATAATTTTTCTTTCGAATTAAATTTTCCAGTACATTCAAAAACATAATCAACATCAAATTTTTTCCAATGAATTTTTTTTAAATCTGTCTCCTGTCCAAAAGTAATTTTTTTTTTATTTATTATTAAGTGATTTTTATCAAAATTTATATTTGCTTTGAATTTTCCATGTATTGAGTCGTATTTTAATAGATTAGAACATGTCTCTGAATTAGTTCGATTATTAATATGTTTTATTTCAATATTTGAAAATTTGCTCTCAATGATTGATCTAACAATCATTCGACCTATTCTTCCCATACCATTAATTCCAACTTTTATTTTCATAATAATTCTTTAATTACTTTTATTATATTTTCTGAATTTAATCCTAATTTGTTGTATATTTCTTTGTAAGGTGCACTTTTTCCAAAACTATTTATTCCAAAGTTAAATCCTTTTTTATTGGTATATTTTTTCCAATAACTTGTTTCTGATGCCTCGATCGATATTATTATATTACTTTCACCTAAAATTTCTTTTTTATAGTCTTCACTTTGCTGGTCAAATAATTCTTGGCAGGGCATTGAAATAACTTTTGAATAAATACCTTCTATGGCTAATTTATGACAAACATCACATGCCAAGCTTGTTTCTGAGCCAGAGGACAATATTGTGATTTCAATTTTATTATTTGTTCTCATAATTTCATATCCACCTTGTAAACAAAGATTTTTTGAATCATATTTTTTTCTAACAGGATTTATTTTTTGTCTTGTTAAAGCAATCACACTTGGAGTATCTTTAAATTTAAGCGCCAGATCCCAGCATTCAAATGTTTCTATTAAGTCAGCAGGCCTGAATACATTTAGATTTGGAATAGATCTTAAGCTAGTTAATTGTTCAACAGGTTGGTGTGTTGGTCCATCTTCCCCAAGTCCAATAGAATCGTGAGTAAAAACATAGATTATCCTCTGCTTCATCATAGCTGCAAGTCTTATTGATGGTTTGCAATAATCACTAAAAATTAAAAATGTGCCTCCATAGGGAATCAATCCACTATGTAAGGATATACCATTCATGACACCACACATCGCATGTTCTCTAACTCCATAATGAATATAATTTCCATTAAAATTTCCTGGTTGAATAATTTTATGATTTTTAGTTTTTGTATTGTTAGAACCTGCTAGGTCTGCAGAACCACCGATTATATTAGGTATCTTAGATAGTATTTCTAAAAATTTTTCAGAACATTTTCTAGTTGCCATAGGATCTAATGATTTTAAATATTCTTTTTTGGTTTTTTCGGTAGCAGAATTAATATAATTTTTGATCAAATTATTTTTGGGTGGAAAATTTTTATTAAAATAATTAGTTAGATCCCATCCTAACCATCCTTTTTTAGATATTTCTTTTTTAAAATTTCTTTTATTAATTTCAGCTTTTTTTGAAGCTTTAATGCCTATTACTCTCCAATCATTCAAAATTTTCTTTGGTATAACAAAAGGTTTGTATTCCCAATTTAATTTTTTTCTAACTAATTCAATTTCATCATTCCCCAAAGGACTTCCATGTGAAGTTTCTTTTCCAGATTTATTTGGCGATCCAAATCCAATAATTGTTTTACAGGATATAGCAGTCGGTCTTTTTGAATTTTGTACCTTTTTTAATGCTTTAAATATTTCTTTTTCATTATGACCATTTATTTCTATAAAATCCCATCCATAACTATTAAACCTTTTTTTATGATTGTCAGAGACTGCTAAACTTGTGGGACCATCAATTGAGATAGAATTATTATCAAAAAGTAATATAAGATTTTTAAGTTTTAAATGACCCGCTAAGCTAAGAGCTTCATGACTTATTCCCTCCATCAGACATCCATCTCCTGCCAAAACATAAGTTTTATGATTAATAATATTTCTCCCTATTTTCTTTTTTAATATCTCTTCAGCTAAAGCGAAGCCAACAGCATTTGCTATTCCTTGCCCCAAAGGACCTGTGGTGGTTTCAATTCCAGAATTTGGATGATACTCAGGATGACCAGCACATATAGAATCTATTTGTCTAAAATTTTTTATGTCTTCTAATTTTATACTTTTGTAACCAGTTAAATAAAGCAAAGAATATAATAACATTGATCCATGTCCTGCTGACAAAATAAATCTATCTCTATTAACCCAATTTGGGTCCTTTGGATCAAATCTTAAAAAATTTTTAAAAAGAACTGTAACGACATCAGCCATACCCATTGGCATACCAGGATGTCCAGAATTAGCCTTCTGAACAGCATCGATAGACAAAAACCTTATTGCGTTGGATAAATCTCTATTATTTTTATTCAAAAATATCCTATCTAGACTTGGGTGAATCAATTTAATATTATAATTATATATATATGAAAACTCTTCATGAAAAAGAAAAAAAGTTAAAAGATACAATAGAAAAATTAAATTTAATTAAAACTGAGGATCCGAGTTTACAAAATTCAATCGTAGTTCTTGATAAAGAGAAAAATCAATTAGAAATTGAAAAAAAAGAACTTGAAACTAAATATTTAGAAATAAAGGCCAGTTATGACGAATTAAAATTAAGGTTAGATCAACTGAACCAAGATAGATTAAAAGAAAATAAAAGAGAGGCGGAGTTTTCAGAAAAAATTGATGAATTAAATCAAGAAACAGATACTTTGCTTGAGGAAATTGATAAATGGCAAATGTAAATATCAAATTTAATGGGAAAGAATTCTTGTTATCATGTGATGATGGACAAGAGGATCATCTAGAGGAGTTGTCAATTTATTTAAATGAAAAATTTAATAGTCTAAAGACTAGTCTAGGTAATATTGGTGAAAACAAACTTTTACTTATAACATCAATTAAAATCATGGATGAATATTTTGAAACAAAAAAAAATATTGATCAAAAATCTAATGAATTAAAAGAATTAACATTAAAATTTAAAGAATTAAAATCACTTATTTATGATTATAAAAATCAAAAAGAAAATGAAATTTATGAGTTAAATAAATTAGAAAATGATTTAAAAAATAGAATCGATGAAAATAAATCTGAATATGAAAAAATCATTGATGAAGCTACTGAGAAAATTGAAGATTTTGTAAAAAAAGCAAATATAAATAAACCTTTGCAATAAAAAATTGAGCAAGTCATCTTTAAGATATAAAACTATAAATTTAAGGAAATTAAAAAATCGGAAAGATATTAAGTTAGATTTAGCGAAGGTCTTAAATATTTTAAAGAAATTTAATTATAAAAAAAAAAATATTTGGGGGATATTATCCTATTAATTATGAAATGAGCGTTCTTCATATACTTAAAGAGCTAGAAAATCAAAATATAAAAATTTCACTACCAATAACTAAAAAAAATAATCAAATGGATTTTTATAAATGGACATCAAATGATATTTTAATTTGCAATAAATTTGGGATACCAGAACCGCAAAAGATTGAAAAAGTTATACCAGATATTTTATTAATCCCTTTAGTTTCATTTGATAATAATTTATTTAGAATTGGTTATGGTGGTGGTTTTTATGACAGATATATCGACAAATTTTCAAAAATTAAAAAAATTTTAAACATTGGTATTGCACATTCATGCCAAAGAGTTGGCAAAATTCCTTTTGATAAGTATGATAAAAAACTTGATATGATAATAACTGAAAAATATATAATATCATGAAAATCTTTTTTTTAGGAGATATAGTAGGTAAATCAGGTTGTTTATCAGTTAAGAAAAATTTAAAAAATATTATTGAGCAAAATGACATTAATTTTGTTGTAGTAAATGGTGAAAATGCAGCAGATAATGGTTTAGGTATTACCAAAAAGATAACAAATCAATTATTTGAATGTGGTGTTCAAGTGATAACTACAGGAAATCACGTATGGGATCAAAAAGAAACAGCAGGATTAATAGAAAATGAAAAAAGGTTATTACGTCCAAACAACCTATCCTCTACTTATCCAGGTAAAGGATTTAATATTTTCGAAATTAATGATTTTAAGGTAGGAGTTTTAAATTTGATGGGAAATGTTTTTATGAAAAAATGTGATGATGTGTTTGAAGCTTCAGTAAATTTTCTTAATAAATATAAATTGAAAGAAGATTTTGACTTTTTAGTTGTAGATTTTCATGGAGAAATAACTAGTGAAAAAATGGCAATAGGCCATCTATTTGATGGTAAAGCAACTCTAGTTGTAGGCACACATACACATGTACCAACAAACGATGCAAGAATTCTATCTAAAGGAACTGCTTATCAGACAGATGCTGGCATGTGTGGTGACTATAATTCCATTATAGGTATGGACAAAAATAATTCATTAAATCGCTTTATGAAAAAAAATTCGATAAAACATTTCCCCTCCGAAGGAGAAGCTAGTTTGTGTGGAGTTATAGTAACCTGTAATATTAAAAATGGTTTAGCTAAAAAAATAGAGAGTTTTATTTATGGAGGAGAACTATCAAATTAAATAATTATTATGGCGGGTCATTCTCACTGGGCAGGTATAAAACATAAGAAAGGCAGAGCTGATAAGCTTAGATCAAACTTATTTTCAAAGCTTTCAAGAGAAATTACAGTGGCAGCTAAACTTGGAGATAGAGATCCTGATATGAATGCAAGATTAAGATCAGCCATACAATCAGCAAAATCTGCAAATATGCCTAAGGACAATATTCAAAGGGCTATAGATAAGTCCGAACTAAACTCTGGTACTAACTATGAAAATATTAGATATGAAGGTTTTGGCCCAGATAAAATTGCAGTAATAGTTGAAACCCTTACAGATAATAAAAATAGAACAGCATCAAATTTAAGAACAATTTTTCAAAAAAATGGTGGAAATCTGGGAACTTTAGGATCTGCCTCACATAATTTTAATCAAGTAGGAGTTATTAAAATTCCTAAATCTGAAATAACAGAGGAAAATATTTTTGAATTAGCCGCAGAAAGTGACGCAAAGGAATTTATTTCTAGAGAACAATTTCACGAAATTCATTGTGAAAAAAACAAAATTTATAAAGTAAAAAAGGTTTTAGAAAAAACTATTTCCAATTTCATATCAACAGAAATTGAGTGGATATCGATTAACGATACAAAACTTTTATCAATCTCTAAAGAAGATTTCATGAGTTTTCTTGATATTTTAAATGAAGATGATGATGTACAAAACGTATTTACAAATGCTATTCTATAAAAATTATGCTTATAATTGGTATTGATCCAGGTATTTCAGGAGCCATATGTTTTTTTAAAAATGGTGAAGTTGTAGATATAATTGATATGCCATGCATGGCTGACGGCAAAAAAAACAAAAGACAAATTAATAGTCAACAAGTTTATAATGAAATTTCTCAAAGAATATTAAATATACCAAAAAAAGAAATAATTGTTGTTATAGAGCAAGTTTCTGCAATGCCAGGGCAAGGCGTAACTAGCATGTTTAATTTTGGACAATCTTTTGGTGTTTTGAAAGGTATTTGCTCTGCTATGCAACTTTCAATGTATTTTGTTAGACCTGCTAAATGGAAGAAATATTATGGTTTAATTAAAACTGAGAAAGATGCGAGTAGAACAAAAGTAATAGAAATATTTCCTTATATATCTTCTTATCTTTCGAAAAAAAAAGATTCTAATAAAGCTGATGCCATCTTAATAGCAAATTTTTTTAATAATACCTTCCAAAAGGCCGAATAATAGTAGTTTTTTATAGTCAAATTGATGACACATTTTAGTGTGAAACACATTGAATGGAAGCAGATATAACATCTCAAGCAGCTGGACTAGCAGGAGCTACAGATTTCTCAATTTTAAGTTTATTTTTGAGAGCTGATTTTATTGTTAAGTCAGTAATAATCATTCTTATAGCAGCATCAATATATTCATGGGCAATAATTATAGAGAAAATTAAATTATTTAGAAAAATCAATTTATCGTCCGAAGAATTTGAGAACAAATTTTGGAAATCTAAATCAGCTGAGACATTTTATAATAATTTGCCGACCACTACAGATGATCCCATGGCCAATCTCTTTAAAGACACAATGCAAGTCGTAATTAAATCCAGGTCAAGATCGAATTTAAGTGAAAGATTAAATAATATTCTCGAAGTAAATATAGAAAAACAAATGAACAAAATTGAAAAAAGTTATACCTTTCTAGCAACTGTTGGCTCAACAGCTCCCTTTATAGGATTGTTCGGGACAGTTTGGGGAATTATGAACTCTTTCCAATCAATTGCAATTTCAAGAAATACTAGTTTGGCAATTGTTGCGCCTGGAATAGCCGAAGCCTTATTTGCAACAGCACTTGGTTTATTAGCAGCTATACCTGCGGTAGTTGCATATAATAAATTTAATAGTGATTCAAAAAAATATTCTCAGAAACTTGAGAGTTTTTCAAAAAAATTCATATCAATTATTTAAATGGCTTTTAAATTAAAAAGATCTGATAGAGATCCTATGAGTGAGATTAATGTTACACCGTTTGTAGATGTAATGTTGGTATTATTAATTATTTTTATGGTAACAGCTCCTTTGCTAACAGTAGGTGTTCAGGTTGACTTACCGGAAAGTTCAGCTGATTCTTTACCAGAGGAAGTTGAACCTTTAACTTTAACAATAAACTCAAAAGGTGAAATTTTCATTCAAGAGTCTAAAATCGAATATGATAAGATCATAGCAAAAATTCTAGCTGTATCAAAAAATAGAACAGACACTAGAATTTATGTAAGGGGCGATAAAACTATTAATTATGGAAGAGTGCTTGAAATTATGGGAATGTTATCTGGATCAGGTTTCACTAAGGTTGCATTAATTTCAGAACCATACAAAGAGAGGTAAATTTGTATAAAAATGTGATTATCTCATCTGGTTTCCATTTTTTTATAATTATTGTTGCTACTCTTAGTTTGCCTTTTTTAACAAAAAAACCTATTGATTTGCCACCTATAGTTTCTGTTGAGTTAATTCAAATAACTGACAAAACAAATATTCCCTTTGCACCAAAGGCAAAAAAAATAATTGAAAAAGTTAAAAAAGAAGAAGAAAAGTTAGTTTCTGAACAGGCACCACCAAAAAAAGTCAAAAAAGAAAAGCCAGATGCAATTCCTTTGCCAAATGAAAAAAAGGAAAAAATAAAAAAAATTGAAGAAAAAAAGCAAAATCCTGAAAAGATTGATAATGAAGTAAAACAAGTTTCAGAATTTGAAAAAAAAGAAATATTTGATCCAAATAATATCGCTGCTTTAATTGACAAATCTAAGGAACAGATGGCTGAAACAAATGTAAAAACTAGCAAAGTAACACAATCCCAAGATCAAAATATGGACATTTCAGGACTTACTTTAAGTGAAGAAGACGCATTAAAGGCGCAAATATTTGGTTGTTGGAGCATTCCACTTGGTTTACCATATAATGAAAATTTACTTGTGAGGATAAAACTTAAACTTAAGCCTGATGGTTCAGTAGTTAAAACTGAAATTTTGGATCATGCTAGAATGAATAAACCAGGACAAGGTTTCTATAAAGTTTTAGCCGAAAGTGCACTTAGAGCTATACAATTATGTCAGCCTTTAAGAGTGCCAACAACTGGGTATGAAAGATGGAAAGATTTACAATTAAATTTTGATGCTAGAGAAATGTTAGAGGGTTAGTGAGATTAAAAAACATATTTATAATTTTATTTTTTTTTATAATTCCAATAAAATCTTATGGTTTAATTGAAGTAGATATTACCAGAGGAAACTTAAATCCCTTGCCAATTGCAATTTCCTCTCTATCATCAGATGACTCAACTAAAAATCAACTTTCAAACTTACTTAAAGTTCAAGACGTAGGTCTAGAAATCTCAAAAGTAATTGAAAACAATTTTCGCCAATCAGGATTATTTAATCCATTAGATAAAGATTCGTTTCTTCAAAAACCTGATATCGCACATTTAAAACCAAGATTTGAGGATTGGAATTTAATTAAGGCTCAAGCTTTAATAACAGGCAAGGTTTCTTATACCAAAGAAAAATTAAGAGTCGAATTTAGACTTTGGGATGTCTTAGCTGCAAAAGAAATGATGGCTCTTGCTTTTACTACTGTACCAAAAAATTGGAGAAGAGTTGGTCATATTATTTCAGATAAAGTTTATGAAAGACTTACAGGTGAAAAAGGATACTTTGATACCCGAATTATATATGTTTCTGAGAAAGGCCCAAAAACCCAAAGAATAAAAAAATTAGCTATAATGGATCAAGATGGTTTTAATACTAAATATCTGACTCTTGGCAATGAATTAGTTTTGACTCCTAGATTCAATCCTACAAATCAGATGGTTACTTATCTATCCTATTTTAGAAATTTACCTAGAGTTTATTTATTAGATATCGAAACAGGCATTCAAGAAGTTGTTGGTGATTTCCCAGGAATGACATTTGCTCCAAGATTTTCTCCGGATGGAAAAAAAATTATAATGAGTTTTGCGATGGATGGAAATTCCGATATTTATACAATGGATTTAGAAAATAGAATTGTTGAAAGAATAACAAATCATCCCTCAATAGATACCTCACCTTCATATTCTCCAGACGGAAAATTTATAACATTTAATTCTGACAGAAGTGGATACCAACAAATTTATGTTATGAAAAGTGATGGATCAGGTGTTAAGAGAATATCATTTGGAAAAGGATTATACGGAACCCCAGTTTGGTCACCAAGAGGGGATTTAATTGCATTTACTAAACTTCATAAAGGTAAATTCTATATAGGAGTTATGAGAACTGATGGAAAAGGTGAAAGACTATTGACTGAAAATTATTATCAAGAGGCACCATCTTGGTCACCAAATGGAAGGGTATTGATATTTTACAGAGAAACTAAGACTAATAGTGAGGGAAAGGGATTTTCTGCAAAATTGTGGTCGATCGATTTAACTGGTTATAATGAGAGGTTAGTTGAGACAGAAACAGACGCTTCAGACCCATCTTGGTCTTCATTATTGAGCAATTAGACGATTTTTAACAAAAATTTATTGATTTTTAAGCTTGTAAGATCTATTTAGGTGTGAAAAAGTTAATATAAATAAAAGATTTAAGGAGCAGCAATGATT
>MDSW01114000.1_pt1 | contig 18299 bp, 9 predicted proteins | sample 811171 | NCBI WGS metagenome assembly MDSW01 (sample SAMN05326641, study PRJNA326480) | marine metagenome | isolation source: seawater | place: Atlantic Ocean: North West | collected 2012 | reverse complement strand
GGGGGGGGGGGGGGCGTCGGGTCGGCGGGGGGGACGTTCGCGGGGGATGATGAGGGCGTCGAGGCGGGACGTGCCCGAGTCGCGGCGGGACGCGCGCGAGGACGCGGGAGGCGAAGGGGGAAGGGGAGACGCGCGGTGGGACGGCGATGCGTCTGAATCCCTGGGCCCCGCGGCGGGGGGGTTCGGCGCGGCGCGGGGCGGGCGGCGGGAGGGGGTCCGGGCGGGGCGCGCACCTCGCGACGCAGGTCTTCCCACGCGCCGGAGGGCACGGAGAGCTGACCCATGGTGCCGCCGCCGTTCGAGTATTGCATACTCCGCGGGCGCGCGCGCGGCGATGCTGACACGGCGCCGCGCCAACGGCACTTGCTTGAGACGGTGGAGCTTTCCACCACGACCACGACGTATCGCGCGTCGTCGGCGCGCATGTTCGCGCGCCGACTGTTGCTCAAAGTCGCTATCCTGAGGATCGGACCCGTCGTTCTCGTCTCATCACTCCGCTCGGCGTCTCCGTCCTCCTCGGCGCTCGCTCGCGCTCATGCACGCCGTCGCGTCGACCGCCGGACTCGCCTCGCGCACCCCCTCGGCGCTCTCGCGTCCCGGACGACGACCCCCGCCGCCCGCGGCTCCTCGCGCGACCTCCGCCTCCCGCGTCGTCGTCGCGTCGCATTCTCGCGCGCGATCGCTCGCCTCCTCGCGGTTTCGCCACCCGGGAACCCCCCCCCTCGCGCGCGACCGCGACCGCCGCTCGCCTCCCCGCTCGATCGAGATGTCTCGCGACGTCTCGTCGCGCCCGATCTCTCGCCCCGCCGCCGCCTCCGCCTCCGCCTTATCCGGACCCGCCGCCGCCTCCTCCGACGCGCTGTTCCTCGGGTTGGACTTCGGCACGTCCGGCGCGCGCGCGTGCGCGGTGGATGCCCTCGGCGCCATCGTCGCCGAGCGCTCGGCGCGGTACCCCCCCGTCGTCGACGGCGGCAAAGGCGGCGACGGCGTCCCCGAGGGCGGGTGGGCGGAGGCTTGGCGCGGCGCCCTGTGGTCCCTCCTCGACGGGCTCGACGCCGAGGTGCTCGACCGCGTCGCCGCGGTGGCCGTCGACGGCACCTCCGGCACGACCCTGATGGTGGACGCCGCCTCCCTCGAGCCGCTGGCGCCGGCGCAGATGTACAACGAGAAACGCCCCGAGTCGGTCGACGCGGTCGAATCGATCGCCCCGGAGGGCCACTGCGTGCGCTCCGCCTCGTCGGCGCTGTGCAAGCTCCACGCGTGGTGGCACGTGGACGCGGCGAGGGCGCCGGACCCGGACGCGCTTCGCGCGTCGGCGAAGCTCCTTCACCACGCGGATTGGGTGGCGGCGCTGATGCACGGGCGCGTCGGCGTCAGCGACCACAACAACGCGTTGAAGCTCGGGTTCAACCCCGCGGGGGAAGAAGGCGGGTTCTACCCCGAGTGGCTCACCGCGCAGCCGTACGCCGCGGCGCTCCCGCTCGAGGTGTACGCGCCGGGGACCGCGATCCCGAACGGGGAGGTTCGAACCCCGGAGGCGTCGCGGTACCTGGGGCGAACGCGGCCGTGCGCGGTGGTGGCCGGGACGACGGACTCCGTCGCCGCGTTCGTCGCGGCGACGTGCGTCGAACCCGGGGACGCGGTCACGAGCCTCGGCTCGAGCCTCGCCCTGAAGCTGGTCTCGAAGACGCGCGTCGACGACGCCGTGGCGGGCGTGTACTCGCACAGGCTCTGCGGCGACTGGCTCGTCGGCGGCGCGAGTAACCTCGGCGGGTGGTTGTTGCGGACGCACTTCACCGACGACGAGCTTTCGCGCTTGACGGAGGCGTTGGACGCGCGCTCGGACGCGTTGTCGGACGGCTCGGCGGTGCCCGAATACTTCGCGAACGTGTTGATGGGGTTCGGGCTGAGCGTGGAGGAGGCGACGGCGGCGATGACCCCTCGGCCGGCGTCGGACGCGGATTTCCTTCGCGCGATATTGGACGGCGTCGCCGGCGTCGAGGCGCGGAGCTACGCCGCGCTGGTGGCGATGGGCGCCTCCCACGCGCCCACGCGCGTCTTCACCGCCGGCGGCGGCGCGAAAAACGCCAAGTGGGCGGCGTTGCGGAGTCGGAAGATGGGCGGGGTGGAGGTGCGAGCGAGCGAACAGGCGGAGGCGGCGTTCGGGGCGGCGCTCTTGGCGAGGATGGGCGGATTGGGAGCAGAGACGTACGTCCCGTGACCACAGCGACGAGTCGTTGAAGCGCGCGAGACGCGTATGTCATAAAAACCTCCTCTTCGAGACGCGTCCGCCGCGAAGGACGAATTACCTCTCGGTCCATCACTCCTTTCCCGTGCCGAACGGGTTCATCCACTCGTTGAACTTGTCCATGAGGCTCTTCTCCGCGCTCGGCCCGCTCCCGTCCGCGTTGGGCTCGAGCAGCTTGACGTCCTCGAACGGGTTGAGCTTCCCCTCGGCCTCCCTGATCTGCTCCTCCGTGACCTTGGCGGCGTCGTCCCGCACCCTGTACCCGTACTCCACCTTGCCGAAGCACGGGGCGCGGAGCAGCGCGGGGTACATCTTGAACCCGGCCTTCTTCATGTCCGCCTCCGCCTTCCACATCTCCGGGACGATCATCCAGTCCTGCTTCACCGCCATCGGGCCGAGCGGGAACCACTGGTTCGGGCCCGCGGCGCGGATGAAGCACTCGTACACCTTGCCCCCCGCGTCGAGCATCTCGTCGTACCGCGCCGCCGCCGCGAGCTCGGCGGCGGTGGGGGGCACCTCGGGCGCCTTCTCGCCGGACGCCGCCTTGCGCCGGCGCTTCTTCTGGAGCGGGGGGGGCGGCTTGGCCTTCTTCGCCGCCTTCTTCGCCGCCTTCTTCGCGTCCTTGTTCTTCGTCTTCGCGGGGGCCGGGGGCGCGGCGGCGTCGACGGAGGGGGCCGGGGCGGAGGACGCGCCGAAGGAGGCGCTCTCGTCCGAGGGGGAGGCGCGGAGGCGATGATGAAGGTGACGATGGGAGGAGGCGCGGAGCGGGCGCGCGGGGGCGGGGGCGCCGCGGGGGGCGGCCGGGCGCGGACGCGCCGAGGCCGAGGCCGAGGCGGGGAGGGTGCACGCGGCGAGCATGGCGCGGGCGCGGGGAGTGGGTGCGCGCGCGGGGCGGCGCGGGGTGTGGGAAGCGCGCGCGGGCGGGCCGACGAGGCGCCGAGCGAGCGCCTTATCGACCACCACCGACGTGGCCCCCGCGAGGATGACAAGTGGCGCGCCGGCAGGCAACAGAAACAAAAGCGGCACCGTGCAAAAAATACAGACTGCTTTACGATGCAAACCTCGGACGACGGTTCGGCGCCCCCGCGCGGCTCGCCGAGCGCTTCTCCACCGTCGATTCCGGATGCGTCGCGCGCGGAGATTCGCCGATCGCGCGCGGCGGACCGCCTCCTCTCTCGTCGTACGCACTAAAGTGAGCCGCGGGGTCTGCCCGGCGCATTCCTCGCACGCACGCGCCCGCACCGCTCCGGTCAGCGCGCGCGGTCGGACCGCTCGGTTCCGTTCCCGTCCCCGTCGCTCGGCTCGCCCCGTCGCGCGCGCGCCCCGGACACGCGCCCACGCGGCGGAACACCCAGACGCGATCACGGCGCACGTTTCCGACGACGCCATCATCATGCCCAAGACGGCGCGAGACGAGCCCTCCGTGGCGGAGGTGCAGTTCGGCGACGAGCCCTCGGCGAAGAAGGTCAAGGACGCGGTGAGCGAGGGCGACGCGCACCCGGACAGGCACCCGCTCAAGAACCTCGCGCGCGGGAAGTCCGTGCTCGAACTGTGCACGTACAGAGGTGCGCGCGCCCGCGGCCGCCGATTCGCGATCGCGCGAAGCAACACCCGCCGACCGTCCGCGCGCGATCGGTCCTCGCGTCGTCGACGTCCGCCTCGTCGCACCTCGCGCGATCCTCCTCGATCTGACGCCTTCCCGACCCTTCCCGTCCCCCCCCGCCCCCCGCGCCCCTCCCCGTCGTCGTCAGGCGACTTCGAGCCCGCGTCTCTTCAGCCCTCGAAGACGGGCGAGGAGAAGACGCTCGAGTACCGCATCGCGTTTTCGCACAAGAACTCGACCATCTCCCCCTGGCACGACATCCCGTACCGCGCGTCCCCCACGACGTACCACATGATGTGCGAGATTCCCAAGTGGACGCGCGCGAAGTTCGAGATCGCGACGAAGGAGCCCGGCAACCCGATCAAGCAGGACGAGAAGAAGGGCGTCCTGCGCGAGTACAAGCACGGCGACATGCTCTTCAACTACGGGTTCATGCCCCAGACGTGGGAAGACCCCGCGCACGTCTCCGAGGACACGGGCTTCAAGGGCGACGACGATCCCCTCGACATGGTCGAGATCGGGTGCCGCCAGATGAAGTGCGGCCAGGTCGCGGAGGTCAAGGTGCTGGGCGTCCTCGCCATGATCGACGACGGGGAGACGGACTGGAAGGTGTTTTGCATCCGCTGCGACGACCCCCTGGCGGATCGCATCCACGACGTCGAGGACGTCGACAGGGAGCTCCCCGGCCTGATCGACACCATGCGCGAGTGGTTCCGCGAGTATAAGGTGGCGGAGGGGAAGCCCCTCAACGCCTTCGCGCTCGACGAGAAGTGCATGGACAGGGAGTACACCGAGAAGATCATCGAGGAGACGCACGAGAGCTGGAAAAAGAGCGAGGCGGCGCTCAGGGCGATTAGCAAAACCGCCCCCAAGGACGCCGCCGCGGAGGTCTCCCCGGCGGCGCCCGCCACCGCCGAGAAGACCAAGAGGTGAGAAGAAGAACGGCGGCGCTGACGAGGGAAGCGCGCGATATCACGCCGAGTGCGAAAACGACACTCGGTCACTATTATCATACTTTCGAAAGTAATACGAAAGTATGAAAGTATACTTTCACCGCGCGAGCGCCGACGCGCGGCGCGCCCGAGCGTCCTCTCGACGTCGACGCGTCGTCGCGCGGTCGTCGGTCGTCAGTGGGTGCTCCTGGCGACGGCCTCCACGGCGTCGACGAGCTCGTCCACGCTCCTCCCCGCGATCTTCGCCACCTCCTCCGCCTTCTCCCGCCTGAGGTCCAGGAAACTCTCCACGAGGTCCCCGTCGATGAAGTTTTTGCACTCCGCGGTTCTGTGTTCGTTGTGGAAGCTCCGCCACTTCTCGTGCGAGAACCCCCCGACGCCGGAGACGACGGCGCGCATCCCTCTCTGCACCGCGTCGAGCGCGTCGAACCGAGCCTCCGGAAGCCGAGCCAACACCCCCACCGCGCCGTTCACCGTCCCGAACAGGAGCGTGTCCAGCGCGCCGCCGTGAGCGGAGACGGCGTTTTTCGCGCCGCCGTTCTCCCCCCCCGAGCCCGACCCGGACCCGTCCGCGCCGCGACGACTCGGGGCCCGCTCGGGCGCCGACATGACGAGGCTCCCCCTCCTGAAACGGTTGACGAACTCGCCGAGGTGGTACGCGCCGACGACGTCGAGGCGGGACCGCGCCTCCTCCGTCGCCGCGAATCGGTCGCGGCGGAGCGTGAACAGGTTGAACGAGTTCTCCGCGCCGAGGTAATGGTCGTCGTCGAGGACGTCCACCGCGGTCATCCAGTTGGGGTTGAAATCGCGGGCGCGCTCCTCGAGCGTCTTTCGCTCGGGGTCGTACTCGAGCAACGACACCGACTTCATCAAATCCCCGACGACGATCAGATCGCCCCGGACGCGCGCGTACAGCGCGACGATGTGCCCGTGGTTCGCGCACTCCAACGCGAGCTCGCGAGGGGGCGAGGAGGAAGGACCGTTCGCGTCGGGACCCACCGCGCCGGCGCCGAGACCTTCTTTCCCTTTTCCTCTCCCCCCGGAGGCTTCGGATTCGTTCGCGTCGTTCGACTCGGGCCCCGAGTCGACTTCGCGCCACTCGAACACTTGTATTTTGCTGTTGACGCCGGCGACGAGCTTCCCTCGCAGCGCGTTGAGGTTGTACACGGCGCCCGTGGTTCGCTTCTGCGCGACGAGCGCCAACTTCCCCTCGCGCGCCTCGAACACCAGAATCCGCCCTTTGCTCGGCTCCACCTCCTCCGGGAGCTGGAAGGCGGTCCCGACGACGTAGTATTCGCGCGGATCGTCCGCGAAGGCGCACGAGACGACGGACGAGTCGCACTCGTCCCGCTCCAACGCGTGGCGATCCGTCGTCTCGAACGTCGCCGCGTCGATCAGGCGGACCCAGCTCGTCTGCTCGCGCGTCTCCGGGTCGGAGGACTGCGTCAAGACCGCGAACGTCCCGGTGCTCGCCTGGTGCGCGATCCGTCGCGGCTGCTCGTGAAGCGGCACGGTCCGAACGTGGAGCTTCTGGATGTCGTCGACGGCGCCGACGGCGAGCCCCGTCTCGGTGGCCAACGCGAGGGAGTCCGGGAAGCTCCGCGCGTTGAAGGGACACGCGAGCAAAATCTCGCGCGCGTTGACGCCCGAAAACGTCAGCTTGCCGTTCGCGCTGGAAATCACCGTCGGGCGGTCCGAGCCCGCGAAGACGTGCGTCGCGCCCTTGTTCGCGAACGCGCGGAGCGCGATCGGCCGCGTCCCGAGCGTGATCCGCTTGTGCTCGCCGAGGACGCCGTCCTCCCCGAGGTGAAAACGCAAGAGCTGACCGTCGCCGAGCCCGACGAACGCGTACGCCGCGCCCCCGAGCTCCGCGAGCAACGCCGACCGAGGAATCGCCGACGACGCCGCCGCGCCGGGAAGAAGCTCGAGAGACCCCGGGCCTGACCCCGCGCCCGGTCCCTCGTCGAGAGACTTGGCGCTCAGTTCGGTCAAGTCCGGCACGCGGAGCGTCTTCGCGTCCCGCGACCACGTGCCGACGACGCAGACGCCCCCCGACGCGTCCACGCACGCCACCTCCGCGCCGATCTCCGCGCGCGACCCCTCGCGAATCCAACCCCCGCCGCCGCTCGCTTTTTCGCCGTCGTTTTCATCCGGCGTGGCGACGAGGAGAGACACGAGCGCGCCTCGGGCGAAGCCGAGGACGACGGCGCCCGCTTCACGGTCGACGGCGGCGACGGAGACGGGGCCGAGCGACGCGGGCGGCGACCACGAGGCGAGCGGTCGCCCCGTCGCCGCGTCGGCGACGCGGACGCCCGCGCTCGTGCACTGCGCGACGGCGTTCCCGCGCACGTTCGCGCACGCCAGCGTCTCCTCGTCGAAGGCGAACCCCTCGACGTCGTGTTCCGCGAGCTCGTCGGTCTCGTCGATCATCGCGAGCGCCCTCGTCTCGCCGCGGAACGCGACGACCAGGACGGCGTCGTGCTCGTCGTCGTCGCCGCGCCGAAGGCTCCAGCACCCGCGCACGCCTGGGAGCTCGATCGCCGCCTGCTCCTCGATCCCGACGCCGTTGCGGATGATCCGGAGCGTGCCGTCCTTCGCGACGCCGGAGCACGTCACCGCCTGGCCCTGGCCGTGCCCGTCGAGGTCCACCGCCGCGAAGTCGACGATCGGGCCGAGGTTCGGGTACGTCTCCAAAATTTCCACGTACGAGGGGCGGCGCCGCTGGGACGCGTCTCCGCGATCCGCGTCCATGGGGGAGAGAGAGGGCCCGCCGGCGTCCATGGGGTCGTTCGTCTCCTCGTCCTTCACCGGCTGCGCGTGAAGCCTGATCAGGTGGCTGTCCCCGTACGCGCTCCCGACGTACACGACGCCGTCGTCGAGGTAGGAGAGGGTGCTCGCGACGCTCGTCTCGCCCAACGGCTCGAGCTTCAGCGCGTGCGCCCGCGCGCCGTCGTGCACCACCACCAACAGGTGAAGCGTCCCGAGCGCGTCCGATAAGAGCACCCGGGACCCGTCCTTATCCACCGCGCCGTAGGACATGATGAGGTCCGCGCGGCTCGCGACCGCCTTGACGAAACAGGAGGAGGAGCGAGCGCGGTCCCCTCGGTCGCGCGTGGGACCCGTCGAACCCGCCGCGCCGTCGAACCCGCCGCCGTTCCGAGGGGCCGCCGCCTCGGTCGCCCCTCGGTCGCCCGCGTCGTCGTTCCGGTCGTCGTCGTCCCCGCGTCCGTTGAGGTAGACGACGACGGTCTCCCCGATGACCAGGGCGCCGCCGAGGGGCGCGGGGACGGGGATGATCATCGAGGACCCGCCCTCGACGTCGTCCATGGCCCACGGCCCGGGCTCGAGGTCCCGCTCGGCGACGTTCACCTCGTACGTCTTGACGTGCCTCCCCTCCTTGGCGTCCTCGTAGAGAACCGCGAGCGTGGGTCGGGCGCCGCCGTGGAGAAACTTGAGGTCGATCACCTGGAGCTCCTCGAGCCTGACGTTGAACGCGTCCCGGAGCTGCCCGCGCTGGTCCATCGGGATGATCTTGAACAGGCCGTCGTACGCGTGCAGCCCGACGCACCGACACTCGGGGTCGACGACGCCGAGCTGGCCGCACTCCGACGGGCGGCCGATGCGGTCGCTCAGATCGCCCGACGCGCGGGTAATCAGCTCGCCCCGCGACGCGTCGTACGACAGGACGCAGAACGCGTGGCGCTCCGTGGCGATGAACAGGAGGTGCTTCGGCTCGAGGGGGGGTTTGAAGAGCTCGAGCGTCGCGATGCGGCCGTACATGGGGACGTCGTGGACCAGGCGGAGCGCGTCGGGGGTGAGCACGTGAATCTCCACGCGCGTGCACTTACTGCGCGCCGAATAACGCAGAGGGAAAGGGAGAGAAACGAGGGAGGTGGGCGGGAGGGGCGGGAGAGAGAGCCGGGAGAGGTCGGGAAGGTCAGGAGGGGAAAGAGGGAGGGGGTCTCCGCGAGTGAGCGGGAGGTGCGCGACGGAGGAGGAAGGAGGGCGTCGCGTCACGCGACGTCACGCGACGTCACGCGACGTCACGCGACGACGCGCGAGCGATCCCCGCGCCGGTCGTGTTGTTAGGGAAGAAGGAAGACGCGCGCGAACGACGAGGCGGCGGGGAACGGGCGGGCGAGGGACGCACGCGACGATGAGGTTGAGGTCGTTCTCGTCCGTGAAGTGCCCCACGACGCTGTGCGTCACGCTCGTGGGCTTGTGCGCCTGCGCGAGGCCGGGGGGAAGGCGTGGGGCGGAGGGAGGGGGTCAGATCCGAGCGCGGCGGGAGTGCCATCGCTTCGCCTCGGCGCGGAAAAGGGCGCGAGGAGGGCGGCGGGCGCGAGGGTCCCCGCGCGCGCGCGCACCGTCACCACGTAGTTGTACGCCCCGAGAGTCGACGCCATGGCGGATGCGCGGGACAAGACGCGCGGGCAAGATCGCTCGGCCCGACCCCGGCGTCGAAGGAAGGAGGTGGAGCGCGCGCGCGCGTCGATGGCAGAGCGCGGCGGCAGCGTGACGAGATTTTCGCACGCGAAGTCCCTTGCTTGATGGGAGTGTCTGGGCGGCCGATCAGCCCGCGCCTGGGCGCCGAGGTGCTCGCCGATTACCAACCACATCCAAAACCGGCGCGTGCATTCCGCGCCGCGTCTCGCCCCGGCATCGCACGCCCCCGCGTCGCGCGCCGAGACGAACGCTCGGGTGACTCGGGGCGACCCTCGCACGAGTCGCGGTAGGCCACCATGCCTCCCAAGAAGGTGCGCGTCGCGCCCGTCCGCGCGTTTTCCGGTGCCGCTCCGGCGAACCGCTCGTCCGCATCGCGAACGCGCGAACGCCGAGGGCGTCCCCCGGAACGAACACTCCACGCGCGCGTTCGAGGCTGGAAACCCCCTCGCGGCGCGCGCGCGATCCCACGACGGACCGCCGGCGGCGTGCGCCGCGCTTCACCCGCTCTCGCCGCGCTCGCGAGGGATGGGACCCCACGTTTCCGCGCGCGCTCGGGCGCGGCAAATTCCGCCTCCGCGCGCGCGTGACTCGAACGGCAACAACGGGCTCTCTTCGATCGATCTCCGAGCCCCCCCCGCGAGTCGACTGACGCGCTTCGCACCCCGCCCCCCGTTTTCCCAGGCGAAGAAGGGCAAGAGCGAGCCCGCGGCGGATGCGTTCGACGAGCCCACGACGCGGGTGCTGAAGCCCGAGAATCAGCTCGACGTCGCGGCGGTGGCTCGCGCGGTGAACGTGGAGAAGCTGCAGAAGAAGCTCGGGCCCAAATTTTCAGATCTCGGCGGCGGCGACCCCAGCGAGCACGAGAAGCTCGTGGACGAGATGACGACGCCGACGGAGGAGGACATCACCAAGGTGTTGGAGGAGGAGGTCACGAGGCAGCTCACGGCGAACAACCCGAACGCGCCCTCGAACATCGCGCGATACTCGTCCAAGGAGCGCGTCTTTTCGTTCGAGCCCGTGGTGGACCAGCTCGTGATGCACTTCGCCATGGACGGTTTCCTCATCCACCAGGACTCCGACGACGCGAAGCGCCAGATCCAGCTGGAGGAGATAGAGGCGCAGGTGATGGCGATTTGGGCGGCCGGGGGCAAGCCCAAGCCCAAGAAGGGCGAGGGCGAGGAGGGCGAGGAGGGCGAGGAGGGCGCGGGCGAGGGCGAGGAGGGCGGAGAGGGGGAGGGCGCGGCGGACGCCGCCGAGGAAGAGCCCGACGAACCCGCGGAGCCGCACGACGACTCGAAGGAGCTCAGGAACCAGTTCAACTTCGCGGACCGCGCGTCGCAGACGGTGAATAACCCGGCGCGGGATCGCGCGTGCGCGACGGAGCCTCCCGCGACGACGACGTTTAACGGCTCGGCGACGCAGTGGGAGATGTACGATCACTACATGGAGGACCAGCGGCGGATCGCGCTGCAGAAGGAGATGCAGAAGAAGAAGAAACCCGGGGAGGAGGCGAAGAGTCCCGAGGAGAAGGACGGCAAAGACGCCGGCGAGGGCAAGAAGAAGCCCGAGGTGATGTCCGGGCCGCAGATGACGCGCGCGGTGAAGGTGATGGAGCGCATGGTGAACCAAAACTCCTTCGACGACCTCGCGCAGGACTTCAAGTACTGGGAGGACCAGGGCGACCAGTTCAGGGAGGGCGAGGGGCGGTTGCTCCCGCTCTGGAAGTTCCAGAACGAGCGCGCGAAGCGGCGGCACGTCACCGCCATCTCGTGGAACCCCGAGCACCACGACTTGTTCGCGGTGGGGTACGGCAGCTTCGACTTCGTCAAGCAGATGTCCGGCTTGATTTGCTGCTACTCGCTCAAGAACCCCAGCCATCCCGAGTACACGTTCGCGACGGACTCGGGGGTGATGTGCCTGGACTTCCACCCTCAGCACTCCAGCCTGCTCGTCGTCGGCCTGTACGACGGCGGGGTCATGGTGTTCGACGTCCGGAACAAGGGGAACCGGCCGATCCGCCAGAGCGACGTCAAGACGGGGAAACACACCGACCCGGTGTGGCAGGTGCGGTGGCGGGAGCAGGACGCCGGGGACAAGAGCCTCAGCTTTTACTCCGTCTCCTCGGACGGGCGCGTCACGCTCTGGACGATGTCCAAGTCCGAGCTCGCGCACCAGGACGTGATGGAGCTCAAGCTCCCCGCGGAGGACGCCTGCGGGTCCGACGGCGGCGGCGACGACGGCGACGACGCGACGCTCGGCGCGCTCGCGGGCGGGTGCTGCTTCGACTTCAACAAGCAGCACGACCACCTCTTCGTCGTGGGCACGGAGGAGGGCCACGTGCACAAGTGCAGCACGATGTACGACTCGCAGTACCTCGAGACGTACGTCGGGCACCACATGGCGGTGTACACCGCGAAGTGGAACACGCACCACCCGCGGGTGTTCATCACCGCCGGCGCGGATTGGACGGTGAAGATCTGGGACCACGGCGTCGCCAAGCCCGCGATGAGCTTCGATTTGAACAACGCCGTCGGCGACGTCGCGTGGTCGCCGAAATCGCTCACCAGCTTCGCCGCGGTGACGAGCGACGGGAAGGTGCACGTGTTCGACCTGCACGAGAACAAGCACGAGCCGATGTGCGAGCAGAAGATCACGAGGAAGGCGAAGCTGACCAAGGTGGCGTTCAACCCGACGCACCCCATCCTGCTCGTCGGGGACGACCGGGGGTGCGTCACCAGCCTCAAACTCTCGCCCAACCTCAGGAAGGGAAACAACGACGTCGAGCGCCTCGCCGCCATCGTCGACGTCGCCCTCAAGGGAGACATGTGAAGAGAGGCCCGTGCAGCGAACGCGCGAATCCACGCGGGCGCTGACACGTAGGAGACGACGCGCGAGACGACGCGCGGGAGAGTGACGTCGCGTCGCCTAGAGAGGCGAAGACGTTCGTCGTCGACACAGTAGTCTGATGATGTGATAGAAGCGAAAAAAAAAAATACCCTCGTCCCGTTCTTTTGTTACAAGGGCCAAACAAGCGTCGTCCCACCCTCCCCCCGCCGCATCGCGCACCTTCGTGACGTCCCCGTCGTTCACGATTCAGCGACTGGTCGGCATCTCGTCCCTCGATTTTTCGCGGTCCCCGGAGGCAGCCTCCTTCGCCTTCCTGGCGTTCCCCAACAGATCGTGCTCGGCGACGGCGTCGGCGAGCTTGTGCGACTTGCTGAGCGACGCGGAGAAGCTCGCCACCTTGCCCTCGGCGCCGCGGTAGAGCTGGAAGAAAGGCAGCACCTTCACCCCCATGCTCCGGCACATGTCCTTGTTATCGTCGAACTCGACCTTCAGGACGATCACGTCGGGGTTCGCCTCGGCGATCTTCGCGAGCTTGGGAGCCAGAGCCCTGCACGCGCCGCACCACCGCGCGTAAAAGTCAACCACCACGAGGCGGTCGCCCGCCTCCGCGACGCACGCGAGAAAATCGTCCATGCCGCCGCACTCGCGCATGTTCGCGGCCTCGTGCTTCGTCCACCACTTGTCGCTCGGGTCCACGCGGCGGCCCATCGCCTGGGCGGAAGCGAGCGCGAGGGGTTCGGAGGTGGGGGGGGCGAGGGGGCGGGGTCAGAAGGCGCGACGGGGGGCGGGGGGAGGGGGGAAAAAGAAAAGTGCACGCGGGAGGCGTCGAAAAGGTATTTGAACGAACGTTCGGATGGATGCGGGTCGGGAGGAGGGGGAGGGAGGAGGCGCACCGTGATGGTCGCGGCGCCTCGCCGAGGACCGGGCGCCCCCCGGGAAACGCGCGCGGGCGCGCGCGCGATCGCGCGCGCGTTCCCGCCGAACGTCCCGACCGCGCGGCGTCCGAGCGTCGCGCACGTCCTCGCGTGCGCCGCCGACGTTCCCGAGGCGACGCGCGAAGCGACGGGGCGCGCGGGGTTGGCGAGCGCGCGAGGCGCGGGAGCGAAGGGCATCGTCGCCGGCGTCGCGCGCGAGACGAACGCGAGAGGCGCGGTACGTGCGGCGGCCGGCGCGCGCGGGTGCGTGCGCGGTGTGCGCGGCGGCGACGTCACCCCGCTCATCTTAAACCTATTCGCCGCGGCCGGTTATCGTCGTTATCGTCGCCAACAGTCTGGCGCTTTTTCGACCTCGAACCGGCGGTCTGAAGGCAAAAAGTGCAGACTGCTTGCCCCACATGGGCAGATATTCACGTATCGCGTTCGGGCGGACGACGACCACCCTTTCACCATCGACGTCTCGACGCGCGTTTTCTCTCGGGCGTCTCGCCGCCGCCTTCCCGGCGGTCTCGGCGCTCCAGACTCGGCGCGCTCGCGCCGTCGCGCGCCATGGGTCGCGGCGAGGACGGGGCGGAGCTCCCCCCCCCGCGTCCTTCGCTCGCCGGGCTCACGACGCGGTGGGACGGCGGCGCCTCGGGCGTCGACTCGCACCGTCTGTCCGTCGCGCCCATGCTCGACTGCACGGACACGCACTTCCGCCGCCTGTGCCGCCTCGTCTCGCGTCGGACGCACCTGTGGACGGAGATGATCAACCAGGACGCCGTCATTCACGCGCGTCGCAAGAACCCCGACATGCTGCGCCACGGCGAGGAGGAGCACCCGATCACCGTCCAGCTCGGGGGCTCGGACCCCGCCCGCCTCGCCCGGGCGGCGGCGGTGTGCGACGCGGAGTATCGCTACGACGAGATCAACCTCAACTGCGGGTGCCCGAGCGCGAAGGTCGTCGCGAAGCCCGACGCGTCCAAGTGCTTCGGCGCGGTCCTCATGCGCGACCCGGAGCTCGTGGGCGAGTGCCTCCGGCGCATGCGCGAGGCGGTGGACGTCCCGGTGACGATCAAGCACCGCCTCGGCGTCCGAAGTCGCGAGCGAGGATCGAAGCCGCGCGCCCGCGACAGGGCCCCTCCTCCGGACGACCTCGACGCCCTCGACGCGTACGCCGACGTCGTTCGCTTCGTCGACGCCGTCGCGGACCTCTCCGGCGTGGACCACTTCATCGTCCACGCGCGGTGCGCGATCCTGGGCGGCCTGAGCCCCAGCGCGAACCGAACGGTCCCGCCCCTGAGGCACGAGGAGGTACACCGCCTCGCCGAGGACTTCCCGCGCCTCGGCTTCACCCTCAACGGCGGCGTGGAGAGCCTCGACGAGGCCGTCGAGCACCTCGCGCGGGGAACCGTGCGAGGCGTCATGATGGGACGCGCGGTGTACAGAAACCCCGCCGTGTTGGCGGAGGCGGACGAGCGCGTGTACGGCGAAGCGCCCGAACGCGTCGAACGATCGTCGGACGCCGGCGCGTCGGACGAAGAGCCGCCCGACGCGCCTAGGGCTCTCTTCTCTCGCGACGGGTGGCGCGATTCGGAACGGGGGAGCCTCGTTCGAAGCTCGTTCTTCGACCTCGAGTCGTCCCCCGCGTGCACCACCCGCGCGGAGGTCCTGAGGCGCTACGCGCTGTACGGCGACGCGGCGCTTCGACGGAAACTGTCGGACGACGCGGAACTGTTCGAAGGCGCACGGCCGAAGTTTCCGACGGCGCTCGCGAGGCAGCTCGGGAAAGCCGCGCACGGCCTCGCGTACGGCGTCCGCGGGGGCGCCGCGTTCCGACGCGAGATGGAGGCGAGGTTCAGGGCGTGGCAGGAATCGATCGCGGCCGGCACGAGCGGAATCATCGACACTACCGCGGGAGATGACTCCTGCGGTGGGGGTATCGGTCGAACGGGCGGCGCGGGGGTCCACGCGGGGTGGCGGGAGCGGCGGCGCGCGCTCGGGGGGACGTCGCTGGCGGAGTTGGCGGAGGGGTGCGTCGCCGCCACGGGGGAGTGGGGGGCGCGGGATTTCCGAGCGCCGATGCGGCGCCCGCTCGAGACGGTCCGGGACTGGAAGGAGAACCAGACGGCGGCCGGGGGGGTGCGGCGAACGCGCGAGGACGGGGGGGAGGGTGGAGGAGGGGAGGAGGGGTCGCGGGAGGAGGGGTGACCGCCGCGAACCGAAAGATTTTTCGACTCAACATTTAGTGCGTCACCTCACTCGACTCGAAGTACACTGTCGCCTGACTCAGATTGTTGGCGTGGGCAAATTTGAAGCGGCGCCTCGGGGCTCGTCGTCGCCCCCGGGCGGGTCCGGCTCACTCGCCCCCCGCGCGGGTCGGTTGGACGGCGGCGCGGCGTTTTCGTCTCGGGAGGTGCGCCCCGAGCCTCGCGGTTCACGATGCGGTTCAAGACGCAGTTCAACGGGTACTCCCTGGCGTTCTCTCCGTTCGTGGAGGGGCGCCTCGCGGTCACCACCTCCCAGAACTTCGGCATCATCGGCAACGGGCAGCAGTACGTCCTCGAGATGGCGCCCGGCGGGCGGGGCCTCGTCGAGGTGGCCCGGTTCGAGACCGCCGACGGGCTGTACGACTGCTGCTGGAGCGAGGAGAACGAGAACGTGCTCGTGAGCGCGAGCGGGGACGGGAGCGTGAAGGTGTGGGACGTCGCGGGCCCCCCGAACATGAATCCCTTGCGCTCGTTCGAGGAGCACACGCACGAGGTGTACGCGGTGCACTGGAACCAGGTCCGGCGGGACGTCTTCCTGAGCGCCTCCTGGGACGACACCGTGAAGCTGTGGACGCTGAACGGCCCGCCCGGTTCGGTTCGAACCTTCGCCGAGCACGCCTACTGCGTCTACGCGTCGGTGTGGTCGCCGCAGCACGCCGACATCTTCGCCACCGCCAGCGGCGACTGCACGTTGAAAATCTGGGACGTCCGCCAGCCGCACAGCACGCTGACGATCCCGGCGCACGAGTACGAGATCCTGAGCTGCGACTGGAACAAGTACAACGACTGCGTCATCGCGACGGGGAGCGTCGACCGAAGCGTGAAGCTGTGGGACATTCGAAACCCCAACCGAGAGTTGGCGGTAATGCCGGGGCATCAGTACGCCGTGCGTCGGGTCAAGTGCTCGCCGCACGCCGAGAACGTCGTCTACAGCGCGAGCTACGACATGACGCTCGCGATGTGGGACTGGAAAATCGCCGCGAGCGGAGCCGGGGACCCGATGCTCAGGCGGTGGGCGCACCACACCGAGTTCGCCGTCGGGCTGGACTGCTCCGTGTTGAGGGAAGGGTTGTTGGGGAGCTGCGGGTGGGACGAGATGGTCTACGTCTGGCCGGCGCAGGGTGACCCCATGACGTTCTAGAGACGGGAGGCGGCGCGCGTGCGATCGACCGAACCGTTCGCATCCAGAACTCGCGCGGAGCGCGACGCGTGACCAGTCTCGCGATCGACCTCCCCGCGCTCGGAAATAGTCTATGTACGACCGACTGTTCGATTCGGGGCGCGACGGTAGAATCTGATTAGTACACGACCGCGTCACACCCCGTCCACGACGCGCGCGCACTTCGGCGCACCGCGCGACATGTGATAATTAGCACCACTGGAACTTCGGGACGCCGGGGCACTTGCACCCGGACTGCTGGATGATGGCGTTGGCTCCGTAGTTGCCGCCGCGCACGCACTCCGGGATGTCCTTCCCCGTGACGAGCTGGGAGAGGAATCCGCCGACGAAGGCGTCGCCGGCGCCGTTGGTGTCGACGAGGTCCTCCTTCGCGAGCGGGATGACGGGGTAGGTGTACAGCTTGCCCTCCTTGGCCACGATCGTGGGGTCCATGCCCTGGGTGAAGACGACGGTCCTGGCGCGGTGGCCGGAGGCCTTGGGCATCTTGGAGATCTTCATCGCAATCTCCGCGACGTCCTTGGTCTCCCACCCCTCCGACTCGGCGAAGGTCACCGCCTCGGATTCGTTGCCGAAGAGGATGTCGACGTACGGAAGCACCTCCATCATCGCCGCCTTGAACGGGGGCACCTGCATGAGGAAGGGCGCGGAGAGGTTGAAGCAGTAGCACTTGCCCCGCTCCGCGCTGTGCTTCGCCACCTTCATCATCGAGTCCGGGGAGACGGTGAGGAAGAAGCCGGCGGAGTAGTAGAACCTCGCGTCCTCCACGAGCTTCCAGTTCTCGGGCCGCTCGAGGTGCGCGATCTTGTAGTTGTTCGCCGCGTTCAGGGCGGCGACGAGGGAGCGCTCGCCGTCCTTGACGAGGACGCCGCACGTGCCCGTGGGGGTGGCCTCGTCGACCATGTAGTTGGCGTTGACGCCGTCGGCGACGCACGCCTTCTTCATCTCGTCGGCGAAGGCATCCTTGCCGACGCAGCCCATGTACGCGGTCGCGAAGGGGACCTGGAGCATCCACTGCGCGACGCGGACGGAGTTCTGCGTCGCGCCGCCGGCGATGTACTCGACCTCGAACTGCTTGCACATGTCCTCGTACATCGGCGCGTGCTTGTCCTCGGCGAGGATGGCGTCGTTGAGCTTGACGCCGTACTTGTCGAGGAACTCCTGCGGGACGACCGCGGAGATGTCGAGGAGGGGGTTGCCCATGCCGAGGAGGACGCCGGCGAGGCCGCCGGATTCGAACGTCGTGGAAGCCTGACGGGGGAAGGGTCGGCGCGCGGGGTGCGACGGTGAGTTCGGTTCGTTCGGTTCGACGCGGGTCGCGAAGCGGCGGAAAAAAGTGCGCGTCGACGATCGGCGTCGCGATCGGTCGCGCGCCCGCGACGCGTCCGCCCGGGAACCTCGCGGCCAGGCGACGCCGCGGCGTCCCGAGGCTCGCGCCGCGATCGCGGGACCGAGGGAGCGAACGACGCGCGCACCATTTTTCGCGTTTCTACGCGGGGAAGGTGGAGGGTGTGCGGAAGAGTGAGGCGCGCGCGCGCGCGCGACGGAACGCCGGAACGCCAGCCGAGGCGGCGGAGCGCGCAGAGCCTCAGGATCTCACCCACTCTGAACGCGCGGACAGTGGCCGCGGGCGCCGGAGAACGGTCTGGTATCGAAGCGTTTTTTCACGGACGTCGAATCCGAGGGTCTATCGACTCAAAGATTTCCCCACTTCGGGGCGAAGGCGCGTGTCTCTCGGACGCGGCGCGATGAAAACGCGCGATTTCGACGTCGATCCCCCGCCCGTCGCGCCGCGCTCAGTACGGCTGTTCCCCCTCCCTCCCCCCCCCGCCCCCCCCCCG
>MDSW01015090.1_pt1 | contig 18299 bp, 19 predicted proteins | sample 811171 | NCBI WGS metagenome assembly MDSW01 (sample SAMN05326641, study PRJNA326480) | marine metagenome | isolation source: seawater | place: Atlantic Ocean: North West | collected 2012 | reverse complement strand
CTATTCTTTAATAATTGGTGAGCCGTGATGGACTCGAACCATCGACCCATTCCTTAAAAGGGAATTGCTCTACCAACTGAGCTAACGGCCCAACGATGATCGTTATATTGATTTTCAATCATTAATCAACTTTTAAAATAATTATAATTTTCCAAAATATTTATTAAAGAAATGATCAAATGTACCATTTTTAATATTATTTCTAATAGCTTTCATCAATTCTTGATAGAAATTTAAATTATTAATAGTTAGCAACATTGACGCAAGCATTTCATTGGTATTGAAAAGATGATTAAGGTAGTTCTTTGAATACTTATTTAAACTAAAATTGCTTGTATTTGGATCTAAAGGTGAATCATCATTTTGATATTTAGAATTCCTTATTTGAATTCTACCATTCCAGGTAAATGCTAATCCGGTTCTTCCTGACCTTGTTGGCATTACGCAATCAAACATATCAATACCTCTTTTAACAGCTCCCAAAATATCAGATGGTGTACCAACTCCCATTAAATATCTTGGTTTATCTTTAGGCAAACTGTCTTTTAAAAAGTCTAGTGTATCGAACATTTCTTTTTGACTCTCTCCAACAGCCAATCCTCCGACAGCATAACCATCAAAACCTATTTCAATTAAATTTTCTAAAGATTTGTTTCTTAAATCATCAAATAGACCCCCTTGTACAATTCCAAATAAACCTTTTTCTTTATTTGAACCAAATTCCTTTTTGGATCTCTCAGCCCAGTATGTAGAAAGTTCCATAGATTTCTTAATTAAATCATAATCATTTGTTTTTTTTGGACATTCATCCATAACCATAACAATATCTGAATTTAAATCTTTTTGAATTTTAATACTTTCTTCAGGACCAAGAATAAACTTTTTACCATCAATGTGAGATTGAAATATTGCACCTTTTTCTCTATCAATTTTATTTAGTTTAGATAATGACATAACTTGAAAACCACCTGAGTCTGTTAGAATTGGCAGCTTACAATTCATGAATTGGTGTAATCCACCTATACGTTTTATTCTATTTACACCTGGTCTTATCATAAGATGATAAGTATTTGAGAGAATTATTTGTGACCCAGTTTTAATAATGTCATCTATGAATGCACCTTTTACTGTTGCCTGAGTACCAACAGGCATAAATGCAGGAGTATCTACTTTTCCATGAACTGTATTGATATATCCTAGTCTTGAGTATTTATCATTTTTAATTAATTTAAATCTGAATTTATTTATTTCCATATGGAAAATAAACTACATAGATTTAAAACTCAAAATCTTATCAGGTTCTGAAACTGATCCATTTGCTCCATCACCTCTTTTAATTTGATCAACAAACTCCATTCCTTCGATTACTTTACCAAATACCGTATAGTTTCTATCAAGATGTGGCGCAGCATCAAAACAAATAAAAAACTGACTATTAGCACTATCTGGATCTGATGATCTGGCCATTGATAAAGTTCCTCTTAAATGTGGCATGTTATTGAATTCTGCTTTCAGATCTGGCAAATTAGACCCACCTGTGCCTGCCATTGATAAATTAAAATTATTTGAGGAAGAATTACCAAATTTTACGTCTCCTGTTTGAGCCATAAATCCATCTATTACTCTGTGAAATACAACATTATCGTATTTTCCATCATTTGCTAATTTTTTAATTCTTTCAACATGATTTGGTGCAACATCTGGATATAATTCTATTTTAACATCACCATTTTTTAATTTAAGTATCATAAGGTTTTCCTTTGCGTTAGGTTTTGTTGTTATTAATAAAAAAAAAAATAAAAATTATATTAAATATTTTGTTCATATTTTTTTTTTAAAGCTTTTATTGTGTTTTTGGTAGTAAATTTTTTTAAATCACCGTTGAGAGACGCTATTTCCTTAACAAATTTAGATGAAATAATTTGATTTTCTATATCTGACATCAAAAAAATAGTTTCAATTTTATTATACAGTTTTCTATTCATACCAGCTAATTGAAATTCATATTCAAAGTCAGATACTGCTCTTAATCCTCTAAGTATTATATTTGATTTATATTTTTTACAAAGTTCTGTTGTGAGGCTATCAAACTCTATTACTTTAATATTTCTTTTTGAAAATTTAAGATCTTTAAATAGTGCGGTTTTTACTATTTCAATTCTCTCATTTTTATTAAACAAAAATTTTTTTTCACTCCCATCAGAAATTGCTACTATTAAATTATCTACTAATTTTAATGATTTTTTAATTACGTCTATATGACCAAATGTTATTGGATCAAAGGTACCAGGATAGATAGCATTTTTTTTCATCAAATAAGATTATCATCAATTTTAATAGCCGAAACCACTTTCTCATCTGATTTTAATTTTTTAATCCTTACTCCTTGAGTATTTCTACCAGCAACTCTTATTTCTTTAACAGCAGTTCTCATCACATTTCCTTTATTTGTTGATATCAATATTTCATCTCCCTCAAATACAGGGAAGGATGAAGCAACATTTCCATTTCTTGCTGATGTATTGATTCCTATTATGCCCTTACCACCTCTATTCGTAGTTCTAAAATCATAATTAGATGTTCTTTTACCATATCCATTTTCCGTAATTGATAAAATAAATTTTTCTTTAGCATTAACTTCAGATGACTTATCTTTTGTCATTTTTCCATTTTTTTTAATATCATGATCAATTATTGACAATGATACAATAGTGTCCTCATTTGATAAATTTATCCCTCTAATACCTTTTGATGATCGTCCCTTGAAAACTCTTAATTTTTTTGACTCAAACCTTATACATTTTCCTAATTTAGAACTTAGTATAATATCTTGATTTTCACGACATATTTTGACACCAATAATTTTATCATCAGAATCCAGTTTCATTGCAATTTTACCAGTTGCATTAATAGAAGTAAAATCATCTATTTTATTTTTACGGATTTTACCTTTGCTTGTTGCGAAAATTATTGAAAGATTTTCTGATTTATTCTCTGTATCTGGGAAAGGCATTATTGAACTAATGGATTGATGGTTTTTTAATGGAAGAATATTAAATAAAGATTTTCCTCTTGATGAAGGTGTACCTTCAGGTATCTTCCATGCTTTAACTTTATATACTAATCCCTCAGTCGAGAAAAATAAAACTGCAGTATGGGTATTAACAGATAATGTTTGTACAACAGAATCTTCTTCTCTTGTTTTAATACCAGCTTTACCCTTTCCACCTCTTTTTTGTTGTTTTACACTACTAAGTGCGCCTCTTTTTATGTATCCTTGTAATGTTACTGTAATAATTACAGCTTCTTTTTGAATCGTTTCCTCAATATCGTAATTTAAAACTGCATCTATAATTTTTGACCTTCTCGGCACTGAATATTTTTCTTTTATAAGTTTGAGATCATCGCTTATAACTTTTAAAAGTTCTTTTCTAGAATTAATTATTTTTTTATAAATAATTATTAGTTTAGATAACTTTAAAATTTCATCTTCAATTTCACTTATTCCTAAAGAAGTAAGCTTTTGTAATCTTAACTCCAGTATTGATAAAACTTGTTTTTCACTTAATGAATATAAATTTGTTTTTTTTGTTTCTATTAGTTTAATAATTTTTTGAGATTTATTAATTTTCCATTTTATAGAAAGTAGTTTTGATTTAGCTTCATCAGGAGTTTTTGATGATCTAATAATTTTAATTACTTTATCGATATTCTCAACACTAACTGTTAATCCTATAAGTATATGTGCTCTCTCTTCAGCTTTCTTTAAATCAAATTTAGTTTTCTTTACTACAACATCTTCTCTAAATTTTAAAAAGTTCTCTAAAAAATCTTTAAGATTACATTGTTTGGGTTTTTTATCTACAATAGCTAAAGTGTTAAATCCAAAAGAACTTTCAATTGAAGTATATTTAAATAATTGTCTTTTTACTGTTTCGGGTTCTATATTTCTTCTTAAATCAATAGAAACTCTAATTCCTTCTCTATTTGATTCGTCTCTTATGTCACTTATTCCTTCGATTTTTTTTTCTCGAACCAATTCTGCAATTCTTTCATTTAAATTAGATTTATTTACTTGATAAGGTATGGATGTAATTACAAGTCTATCTTTGCCATTTTTTAAACTTTCTACTTCAATTTCACCTCTTATTTTAAATGATCCCCTTCCACTTTTATATCCTTGTTTTATTATATCTTTACCAATTATTATTCCTCCGGTTGGAAAATCTGGTCCAGGAATATGTTTCATTAACTCATTAATTTTAATATCTTTATTTTCAATAAGTGCGAGTGTTCCGTCAATAACCTCCCCTAGATTATGTGGTGGTATGCTGGTCGCCATTCCAACAGCTATACCACCAGCACCATTAACAAGAAGATTTGGATATTGTGCTGGTAAGACCTCTGGTTCTTTTTCAGTTTCGTCGTAATTGCTTTTAAAAGAAACAGTATTTTTTTCGATATCTTCAAGAATAAATTGGGCTATTTTTGATAATCTAGTTTCAGTATATCTCATAGCAGCAGGTGGATCTCCATCTATTGATCCAAAATTTCCTTGACCATCAATTAAAGGTAAACTCATTGAGAAATCTTGTACCATTCTAACTAATGCATCATAGACAGCCTGGTCTCCATGTGGATGATACTTACCTATAACATCTCCTACAACTCTTGCAGATTTTCTAAATTGTTTTGACCAATCAAAACCACCTTTATACATAGCAAACAATATTCTTCTATGAACAGGCTTAAGACCATCTCTTATATCTGGCAAAGCTCTACTAACAATGACACTCATTGCATAAGATAGATAAGATGAACTCATTTCATCATACATTGAAATAGATTTAATATTTTGCTGATTGGAAAATTCAGTTTTTTGCATTTTAATTAAAATGGTATATCGTCGTCTAATTCTGAAGATGCTTGGTTAGTATCGTCTAAAGATTTACCTGTATCTTGAGAGGGAACAGAATTAGAATTACCTCCACCAAGCATTGTTAATGATGAATTATAACCTTGTATTATTATTTCTGTAGAATATTTATCTTGACCAGATTGTTCATCCTTCCATTTTCTAGTGCTTATTTGTCCCTCAACGTATACTTGTGCACCCTTTTTTAAATATTGTTGTACAACGTTAACAAGACCTTCGTTAAAAACTACAACTCTATGCCATTCTGTTTTTTCTTTTTTTTCACCTGTATTCTTATCTTTCCAACTTTGACTAGTTGCTAAACTAAGTCTAGCAACACTTTTGCCATTTACCATTTGCTTGATTTCTGGGTCTGCGCCTAATCGCCCAATTAATAATACTTTATTTAAACTACCAGCCATATTATTTTAATAATGTTATGATTTTTATTATATCACAATATAAGGTGAATATTAATTTTATTTAATTAAAGCAACTAAAATTATGCTCAAAAAGATAGTTATTAAGGGTGCTAAAGAACACAATTTGAAGAATGTTTCCTTAGAAATACCAAAAGATAAATTTGTTGTAATTACAGGTCTTTCTGGATCAGGAAAATCATCACTTGCATTTGACACCATATACGCTGAGGGTCAAAGAAGATATGTTGAAAGTTTGTCAGCTTATGCTCGTCAATTTTTAGATAAGATGAAAAAACCCAATGTAGATCTTATTGAGGGTTTGAGCCCAGCAATATCAATAGAACAGAAAAATACATCAAAAAATCCAAGATCAACTGTTGCAACTGTAACTGAAATTTATGATTATATGAGGGTTTTGTTTGCAAGAGCGGGAATTCCTTATTCTCCATTTACCGGGAAACCAATTAAATCACAAACAATTTCTCAAATTGTTGATAGAATAAAAGAAATACCAAAAAAATCTACAATATTTTTATTCTCACCAGTAGTACGTGGCAGAAAAGGAGAATATAAAAAAGATATTTTAAATTATAAAAAAAGAGGTTTCAGAAGAATTAAGATTGATAATATTTTATATGATATTGATAAAGTTCCTGAATTAAATAAAAAAATAAAACATGATATATCTGTATTAGTAGACAGAATAGTTTTAAATTCAGATTTAGGTAATCGTTTAGCTGAAAGTGTTGAAACATCAGTTAATTTATCAAATGGTCTGCTGAATGTAGAATATGAAAATGAAACGCTTCCAAAAAAATACAGAAAAAAGGAAAACTTAATATTCTCTACAAAATTTGCATGTCCTGAAAGTGGCTTTACCATTGAAGAGATAGAACCTAGATTATTTTCTTTTAACAGCCCGTATGGAGCTTGTGAAGAATGCGAAGGTATTGGTGTTAAATTAAATGTTGATCCAAAACTAGTAATACCAGACGAAAAAAAAAACTATAGCTGATGGCGCTATAGAACCATGGTCAAAATCAAGTTCTTTATATTATGCACAGACTTTAGCATCTTTAGCCAAACATTATGATTTTTCCTTAAATGATAAATGGTTGAAAATACCAAAAAACATAAAAGATATTATCCTTTATGGTTCTGATGATGAGGAAATAAAGTTTTCTTATGATGATGGATATGAGAAGTATTCACATAAAAAAACTTTTGAAGGGGTTATAAATAATTTAGAGAGGAGATATCTTGAAACTGACAGTGATTGGAAAAGAGAAGAAATTTCTCAATATCAATCTGATACTAAATGTGAAAAATGTAATGGTCAAAGACTGAAGGAAGAAGCTCTTTGTGTTAAAATTAATCAACTAAATATAAGTGAAGTTACCGAAAAATCTATCATAGACGCAAAGGATTGGTTTAAATCTTTGAATGTCAATCTTGATAGTAGACAGTTAAAAATAGCACAACATATATTGAAAGAAATAAATGAAAGATTAGATTTTTTATTAAATGTGGGTTTAGATTATTTAACTTTATCAAGAGAGTCCGGAACTTTATCTGGAGGTGAAGCACAAAGAATTAGATTAGCATCACAAATTGGTTCTGGTTTAACGGGCGTTTTGTATGTTCTAGATGAACCATCAATAGGTCTTCATCAAAAAGATAATGTAAAATTAATTAATGCCTTAAAACGTTTAAGAGATCTAGGAAACACAGTAATCGTAGTTGAACATGATACTGAAACAATTGAAAATGCAGATCATATAATTGACTTAGGACCAGAGGCTGGAAGTAAAGGTGGTGAAGTAATAGCAGCTGGAAAATATGAGGATATATTAAACAATAATTCTAGTATTACAGGTAAATATCTCTCATTTAAAAACTTTATACCAATTCCTAAAAATAGACGAATAGCAAAAAATGGTAGATTTTTGCAAATAAATGGAGCTACAGGGAATAATCTTAACAAAGTTGATTTGAAAATTCCCTTTGGATGTTTCACATGCGTAACAGGTGTATCAGGAAGCGGTAAGTCAACTCTTGTGCTTCAAACATTGTATAATGCTCTTAATCTTAGTTTAAATAATAATAAAACTAGAAAAATACCAAAACCATTTAAAGGTTTTAAAGGAATTGAACTTATAGATAAAGTTATAAATATTGATCAATCTCCTATAGGAAGAACGCCAAGATCAAATCCAGCGACATATACAGGAGCGTTTGGACCTATAAGAGATTGGTTTACAAGTTTACCTGAGTCAAAATCTAGAGGTTACAAACCTGGGAGATTCTCTTTCAATGTTAAAGGAGGAAGATGTGAGGCATGTGAAGGAGATGGTGTTATTACTTATGAAATGCATTTTTTACCCGATGTATATATTACCTGTGATGATTGCAAAGGAAGCAGATACAACAGAGAGACTTTAGAGATAAAATTTAAAAACAAAAGTATAGCAGATGTACTTAATATGACTGTTGATGAAGGATGTGAATATTTTGAGAATATTTCTAATATTAGGTCTAAACTATTAACATTAAAAAAAGTAGGTCTTGGCTATATTAAGATTGGACAGCAAGCTACAACTTTGTCTGGAGGTGAGGCTCAAAGAATTAAGTTAGCAAAAGAACTTTCTAAAAGATCAACTGGTAGAACAATGTATATTTTGGATGAACCTACAACAGGATTACACCAACATGATATAAAAAAACTACTTGAAATACTCCATACTTTCGTTGCGACAGGTAATACAGTTGTAGTAATAGAACATAACTTAGATGTAATAAAAACAGCGGATTATATAGTTGATATGGGTCCAGATGGAGGAGTAAAAGGAGGAAATATTATAGCTGAGGGTAAACCTGAAGATATATGTCAAATAAAAGAGAGTTACACAGCTAAATATCTCAAACCAATGTTAAATAGCAAGTTTAAAAAAATTGCATAAAAAAATTATCTAGTGTAAAATAAAAACTATGTCAAAACTATTGCAGTCACTCTCAAAAACAATTCATGCATCATTAGGATTGTCAATTATTTTGTATGTTTTTTTATTTTTAAATAATAATGGTTTTGAATTTGATCGGCTTTTTTGGAGTTGGTTATTTAGATTTATTCATGTAGTTGTAGCTATAATGTGGATTGGTTTGTTATGGTATTTTAATTTTGTGCAAATACCAAATATGCCAAAAATACCTGATGAGCAAAAACCAGCTATTGGAAAAGTTATTGCACCTGCAGCTTTGTTTTATTTTAGATGGGCAGCATTTGCTACGGTATTGTCTGGTTTAATATTAGCATATATCAATGGTTATGTGCATGATGCGATGTCGCTCGGTATTGGAAGTGGTGGTGGAAGAAATACCGCAATTGGTATTGGTATGTGGTTAGGCTTGATAATGGCTTTTAATGTATGGTTTGTAATTTGGCCAAACCAAAAAAGAGCTTTGGGTATTGTTGAATGTGATGCTGATAAAAAAGCACAATCTGCAAAAAAAGCGATGCTATTTTCAAGAACTAACACGTTGTTATCATTACCAATGTTGTTATCTATGGTAGCAGCACAAAACTTATATTAAAAAAAAATTTTACTTATCTTTATCTTTTTCTAAAGTTTTTGAACTAACCTTAAGATAAACGAGTATAGGATTAGCTATATAGATAGATGAGTATGTGCCAAGTATTACTCCTAAAATCATAGCGAAGGAAAAACCTCTTAAAATTTCACCCCCAAATATATAAATAGATATTAATGCTAATAAAGTAGTAACAGAAGTAATTATTGTACGAGATAATGTTTCATTTATTGATTGATTTGTTAAATCAAAAATTTTTAAATCAAGATATTTTCTTAAATTCTCTCTCACTCTATCAAAAATTACAACGGTATCATTCATGGAATAACCTACGATAGTAAGAATTGCTGCAACAATTGATAGATTTATTTCCAAAGATAATAAAGAAAAAATACCTAATGTTAATAATACATCATGGAAAAGAGCGATTATTGCACCTAAGCTAAATTGCCATTCAAATCTAACCCATATGTAAAATAACATTGCAAATAACGATACACAGATAGCTATAATACCTGAATTTAATAATTCTTTACTAACCTTAGGCCCAACATTCTCAACTCTTCGAAATGAAAAATTATTTCCAATAGAACTGCTTAATTTATTTTTAATATTTTCTATGAACTTTGGATCTGATGAGTTTTTTTTCTCAAATTTAACTATAAAATCATTATCATTTCCAAAATTTTTGACAGTTACATCACCAAGTTTCATTTGATTAAAAGAATCTCGTAAAGATGAAATATTTATTTTATTATCTGTTGTACGAATTTCTATTAGTGTACCACCTTTGAAATCGACACCAAAATTTAAACCTTTAAACAATAATAACAGTATAGATATAGTTATTAACATTGCTGATACATAGCCTAACAACTTATATAAACTGTTAAATTTAATATCTTTCATATTATTTTTTCTTTTTCTTTATTTTTAATTAAATACATTACCGTCATAGTTCTTGAAATAAAATATACAGATATTAAAGATGTAATTATTCCTACTCCCAAAGTTACTGAAAAACCTTTTATCGGTCCACTTCCCATAAAAAATAAAATCGTGGCTGCTATAAAAGTTGTTACATTTGCATCGATTATTGTGGTTTTTGATTTTGTATAACCTCTGTCAAAAGCGATAATTTTATTTTTTTCAGATTTAATCTCTTCTTTTATTCTTTCATAAATTAATACATTTGCGTCTACGGCCATACCTACAGTTAAGATTATTCCTGCTATACCTGGTAATGTTAATGTAGCTTCAAAAAGCGTTAATATTCCGATTAAAAAAATTAAATTTGTAATTAATGCAATATTCGCAATTAATCCAAAAATTCTATATTTGTAGAACATAAAAAGTATAACTAGAGTAAATCCAATTATTAAAGATAATATTCCAGCCTCGATAGAATCTTGTCCAAGATCAGGTCCAACAGTTCTTTCCTCAACAATTTCCAAAGGCGCTGGTAAAGCACCAGATCTTAATAATAAAGCTAAATCAGTAGCAGACTGAAAATCAAATCCTCCTGTTATTTGACCAGATCCTCCAATAATTGGTTCTCTAACACTTGGAGCACTTATTATTTTACCATCTAAAATTATTGCCAACCTTTTTCCAACACCTGTTGTTGTAGCTTTTCCGAATTTTTTTGCTCCAACTCTATCAAGAGAAAATGAAACAACAGCTTGATTACTTTCATTATCCATCACTGGTTTAGCATCGATAAGATTGTCACCACTTAAAATTATTCTTTTGCTAACCATCTCTTCTGTTCCATCTTCAAAACTCATTTTTTTTGTTCCGAATGTTTCCTCTTTTGATGATGATATAAATTGAAAAGTCAAATTTGCAGTTTTTCCTAATAAAGTTTTAATTCTACTCGGATCATCTAACCCTGGTAATTCAACTAAAATCCTATTATTACCTCTTTTCATAATATTAGGTTCATTTGTACCTAATTCATCTATACGTCTTCTTACTATTTCAATTGCTTGCTCTTGAGACGAATTTTTAAGAATTACCAATCCGTAGTCAGATAAGTTTAAAATTAAAATGTCATTATCTTTTGTTACATTGAATTGATTAGTTTTAAATTTAGGATAATATGGGTTTATGGAACCTTCCTTATCTGTCAATAGATTGTAAATTTTTTCAATAAATAAATCGTTAATTATAATTTCGATTTTATCATTAATAATTTTAATATTTTTAATTTTAACATCTTCATCTTTAAAAAATTTTTTTAATTCAACAAATTTGCTTTGTACAGTTTGAGTTACTAAAGGAGTGTTGTCAATCTCAAGTAATAAATATGAACCACCTTGAAGATCTAAACCTAATTTAACCTTTTTATTAAATAAATCATTTTCAATCTTTGAAAAATTTGAAAAAGTTATTACTGAAAATAATATTGTAAATATAATTATTAAAATTACTCTTATTTTTGAAAAGTGTAACACAAGTTAAGCAAAATTTTTATTTTTTTTGGTCTGGATTATTTTTAACAAGTGCTTGGATTCCTGAGATTCTTATTACTTCAACTTTTACATTTTCAGAAATTTCAACTTCCACTTTTTCGTTATCAATAATTCTATCTATTGTTCCAACAATTCCACCAGTTGTAATAACTTTGTCACCTCTTTTTAAATTTTCTACCATTATCTTGTGATCTTTTACTTTTTTTTGCTGAGGTCTAATTAGAAAAAAATAAAAAATTACGAAAATTAGTATTAAAGGTATAAATTGTCCGATTCCTGCATCCATTGTATTTAAAATTAATTAGCGATTATTTATACCAAATAACGTTTTAAAACAACTCTTAATTAGAAGAGATTTTATCTATGCCACTCATATATGGTTTAAGAATATCTGGTATGGTTATTGATCCATCCTTATTTTGATAATTTTCAATAATAGCGATTAATGTTCTGCCAATAGCTAAACCACTACCATTTAATGTTCCAAGAAAACTTATTTTATTATCTTGATTTTTATATCTAGCTTTCATTCTTCTTGCTTGAAATGAACCACAAGAGGAGCAACTTGAAATTTCTCTATACTTATTCTCAGATGGTATCCATACTTCGATATCGTAAGTTTTTTCTGCACTAAAACCCATGTCACCAGTACTTAAAATAATTTTTCTATAAGGTAATTTCAGTTTATCTAAAATGTCGGTTGCGCAATTTGTCATTCTTTCAAGTTCTGCTGAACATTTATTATTTTCCGTTATACTTACCATCTCTACTTTATAAAATTGATGCTGTCGTATCATTCCTTTTGTATCTTTGCCATAACTACCAGCCTCCTTTCTAAAACAAGGGGTTGAAGCAACTAATCTCAACGGAAGATCTTTAATTTTTAAAATTTGATCTCTTACCATATTTGTTAATATTACTTCAGCAGTTGGTATTAAAAATTTCCTCTCATTTTTATCGTCTAATTTTATTTCAAACTGATCATTTTCAAATTTTGGTAATTGACCAGTCCCAAACATGGAATTTTCGTTTGAAAGTAATGGCGGTGAAATTTCTTTATATCCATTTTTATTTACATGTATGTCTATCATAAAATTAGATATTGCTCTTTCAAGTAAAGCCAGCTTATCTTTAACAAAAACAAATCGTGATCCGGTTGTTTTGGTGGCTAAATCAAAATCAAGCATGTTAAGATCGACACCTATCTCATAATGAGATTTTGCTTTGAAATCGAATTCTCTGACTTTTCCTTTTTTTTCAATCTCTTTATTAAATGTCTCGTCTTTTCCAATTGGCACGTCATCAAGTGGTACATTGGGTATTCTTGAAATTATACTATCTAGTTCATAAGATACTTTTTTTTGTAGAACTGATAATTTTTCTATTTCATTAGTTATTTCCCTTGATTTTTCAAATTGTGATTTATCTTTAGTTTTAGATATATCTCTTTTTTCTTTTTCAAGAAGTTCTTTTCTTTGAATTAAAGATCGATTTTTCTCATCCAAAGACAAAACATTTTCATAATTAATCTCAACATTTCTGGTGTTTAATTTCTTTTTATAAAAATCTAAATTTTGTCTTAACTCTTTAATATTATGCATTCTTACTTTCTATTTTTTTTTCAATAATTTTTACAGAAATAATAGATAATTCATACAATATTAATAATGGTATCGCCAAACCTATCTGCGTTATAGGATCTGGTGGAGTTAATAACGCAGCTGCAGCGAAAATAATCACTACAACATATTTTCTTCTTTTTTTTAAAAATTCTGAATCTATAACCCCTATTCTAGCTAGTAGGCTCAATACAATTGGTAACTGAAAACTAATACCAAATGCAAAAATTAATTTCATTACTAATGATAAATATTCATTTACTTTAGCCTCAAGTTGAATTGGTAAATTTGTATTTAATCCTGTGCTTTCAAAAGATAAAAAAAACTTAATAGCTAATGGCATTATTAGATAATAAACAAGCATTCCACCTAATAAAAAAAGAATTGGAGTTAATATTAAATAAGGCATAATTGCTATTTTTTCATGCTCATAAAGTCCTGGGGCTATAAATTTCCAAACTTGGATTAATATATATGGACTAGTAATAAAAAAAGCTGCAAAAAAAGATACTTTAATATATGTCAAAAAAGTCTCCTGCAATGCTGTAAATATAAGTCTTCTGTCTATATCATCATTTTTAACTGCATGAGCATAGGGCTCTACTAAAAAGCCATATATATAATCTGAAATATAATAACAAAAAACAAAAAGTAAAAGCAAGATTACAAAAGAATGAATTAATCTTTTTCTTAATTCAGTTAAATGACTAATAAAACCTGTTTCTTTATTTTGTTTCGTCATTGTTTTCTTTTTCGTTTAATTTTGTTTTTTGTGGATTTTTTTCATCATCAAGTTCACTCAGTTTCGAGATTTCTTCCTGAAAATTATTTATATATGTTTTTACAGAGCCAATCCAAGAACCGATTTTCTTTAAAACAAAGGGAAAATCTTTTGGTCCAATTATTATAATAGATAACGATACTATAATAAGTATTTCTAACCAGCCAATTTGTGGCATTTGGACTATTCTTTTTTATTAGTATCTTGGCTATCTACATCTTGGTTTTTTGATGTATCCTCTAAAGTGTCAGACGCCATTCCTTTTTTAAAACTTTTTATTCCTTTAGCAACATCTCCCATTAAACTGGAAATCTTGCCTCTACCGAATAGTAACACAACAAGTATTACAACAATTGCAATTTGCCAAAAGCTTAAACCCATAATTAATTATAACCTTTTAATTAAATTATTTAAAGAAACTTTTTTACTTTTTATCATCAGTTTCTAAGGTTCCACTTAACATTTCATCGATATTTGAATAAATATTTTCTTTCTTATCTTCTTGTTTTTCTTTATAAAATTTTCCTGTTCCAAATATACTAGAATCTATAGAAGAACTATCTATTAACCCTGCTGCACCCAACTCGTCGACAGTTGGAAGATCTGATAGTTTTTGCAAACTAAAGTGGCTTAAAAAATCCTCTGTTGTTACATACTGAATTGGTTTTCCAGGAACATCTTTTCTTCCATGTGGTTTTACCCAGTTTAACTCCATAAGTATATCTAGAGTGTTTGTGCCAAATGCTACTCCTCTAATTTCTTCAATTTCAGCCCTTGTGACAGGTTGATGATATACAATTATTGATAGTGTTTCTATTGCAGCTTTAGATAGCTTTTTTTCAACTGTTTTATGTTCTGACATTAATTTCGATAAATTACTAGCAGTTCTAAACGACCATTTATTTGAAATACAAATTAAATTAAAACCTCTATTTTCATATGTGATTTTTAATTTCTCTAAAATTTTAGTTACATTAATATTTTTAGAAATTTTTGAAGTTATTGTTTCAATGTCTAAAGGTTCTGCTGCAGCAAATAATATTGCCTCAACTTCTCTTTCACCTTCTAAAGTTTTGGAAGGAAAATTTAAAATATTACTTTTTTTATTTTTTTTCATTTAATTTTTTTAATATAAATATCATCGAATAGCTTATTCTGTCTAATAGAGATATTTCCTTCTTTTGCTAATTCTAAGGACCCAGCAAAAATTCCAGCTCTACCTGTCCTCTTAAGTTTTTTTGATTTCTCGTATTGTGAGGGTATTAAATCATTTATATTTTTCCAGTCTGTAAGTTTTCCAAATAAATTTGTTATTGCTTTGATTCCGTCTTCTGTAGTGAAAACTGGAAGTTTAGGAATGCTTATAGTTAAAAAATCTTTGGTCATAATAATTGATGAATATGTTTTTAAAATATCAAATAATTTAAGTGAATATTTAGAAGAATAAATTGATTTAATTCCTCCTTTAACGCCTCTCATAAAAATATCTCTTCCGAGCCTTTTTCTTTTTAACATTTGATCTGATAAAAGTCTTATCAACTCTAATTTTTTAAGTTGTAATTTTAATTTTTCTGCAACTTCTAATGCTTTAAATTCCTCCTCGTCAGATTCAGGTAACAAAAGTTTTGATTTTAAATATGTTAACCAAGTTGCCATTAGCAAATATTCAGATGCTGTTTCTAAATTTAAATTTTCAGATTTAGTTATAAATTCATGAAATTGATCTGCTAGCTTTGTGATAGATATATTTTCTAAATTAACTTTTTGTGATTTGGCAAGATCAAGTAATGTCTCTAGTGGTCCTGAAAAGGTGTTTAAATCAACATTAAATGATTGTAAATTATTAGAATCCATTTAAACTATCTTATAGTATTTTCAAATTCCTTTGTCTTTTTTTTTATAAATTCACTTATAAAAGGTGAATTTTTAGCAACAATTTTCATTTCTCTCATTTTAGCATTGCAGTGTAAAACTAAATTACAACCAGCAATAAATGCCTTACGTGTATTAAATTTAATATTTTTATTTAATGATTTCATGGAAATATCATCAGTAATAATTAAATTTTGAAAACCTATATTTTTTCTAATTATATTAATTAATTTGTTGGACAATGTAGCTGGATTTAAACCATCTATATGAGGATAAGCTATATGAGCAGTCATAGCAAATAGTGCTTTTTTTTTTCTAAAGGATTTAAAATCATTTTTAACGAGATGCTGATGTTTTACTTTCGCTATTGGTAATCTAAAATGGCTATCAATTTTAGATATACCATGACCAGGAATATGTTTTATGACATTACAAATTTTATATTTTTTATATAAATTGATACAAATATTACCAATCTTGGAAACAACTTTAGGATTTTTAGAAAATGATCTATCACCTATAATATTTTTTGATCCATACCTTTTTAAATCTAAAACTGGTACTGTATTTATGTTAATACCTAATTCTTTTAATAAATAACAAATTTGTTTTATATGAACTCCATAATACAAAAGAAATTTTTTATAATTTTTTTTATATAATTTTCCATAATATTCAGAATTTAATGATTTATTTTCTATCAAACTTGATAATCTACTTACTCTACCACCTTCTTCATCAATTAATATAGGGTAATTCATGTTACCGTATATTCTTTTTATGCTTGATGTTAAATTTCTTGCTTGTTTTATTGATTGAATATTTCGTGAAAAAAGAATTATACCCCAGGGTTTATATTTTTTAATAAATAATATTTCTTTTTTACTTAATTTCAGACCTTTTATACCACATATGAAAGCTCTTCTTTCTTTAATCATTTAATCAAATTCCAAAATGAATATTCTTTTTTCTTTTTAATATTGTTATCAACATATTCTATTATATTATTAGTATCACTCTCAATTAATGGTAATTCTTTAACAAATTTATTTAATTTTTTTTCATAAGAAATAATTTTAATATTAGATTTTTTTATATTTTCGTCTGAAAAATAATATTTCAAAATGAAAAAAACAAACAAAAATATAGTTACTACAAATAACAAATACTTTAATTCTTTAATCATTACATTTTTTCTGGTGTTTCAACGCCAAGAATTTCCATACCTAATTTTATTACAAAAATAACAGATTTAAGCATTGCAATTTTTTCATCAGAAATTTTATTATTCTCATCTAAAAATCTTTTATTCTTATTCTCTTTTCCTAAATTCCAATACGAATGAAATTGCGATGATAATTCATATAAAAAAACTGGAATTCTGTGAGGTTCAAATTTAGAAAATGATATTTCAATACATTTAGGCCATTGTGATATTTTTTTTAATATTTCAATCTCATCTTTTGTATAATTAAAATTAAAATTTTTTATGTTTAAATCTTCATTAATATCTCTATTAGCTAGTCTAAATACAGAGCATATTCTAGCATAACAATATTGAACATAGTATAAGGGATTATCTTTAGTTTTTTCTTTTACTTTAGCAAAGTCAAAGTCGAGTTCAACGTCGCTACTTCTATTTAACATGATAAATCTAGTTGCGTCTTTCCCTACTTCATTAATCAAATCATCTACAGTAATATAATCACCTTTTCTTTTTGACATTTTAAAAGGTTTTCCATCTTTTATTAATTTAACAAGTTGGCTTACTTTACATTTTAATTTGTTATTTTGATTTGATAACGCCTCTACAGCCGCGGATATTCTTTTAATATATCCCGCATGATCAGCTCCTAATATGTTTACAAGAATATCAAATTTTCTTGAGAGTTTATTATTATGGTAAGCAACATCTGATGCAAAATAAGTCCATGATTTATCAGCTTTTTGAAGAGCTCTATCTTTATCATCACCAAAGTCTGTTGATTTAAAAAGCATTTGGTTCCTTTTTTTCCAATCAGGACTTTTGTCATGTTCTGGTGCATCTATGTTGCCCTCGTAAATAAATTTTTTCTCTTTAAGTATTTTGATAGTTTTTTGAACCTCATCATTTTCAACTATATTTGTTTCTTGAACAAAATTATCATGAGAAATACCGAGTTTATTTAGATTAACTTTTATTATTTTAAGTGATTCATTAACTGATAAAACAGTTAATTTTTTACTGATAGGTTCATAGTCCGTAAAATCCATTTTCGGATTTTGTTTAATGATATTATTTGAAATATCTATTATGTAATTTCCAGGATATAAATCTTTATCATCTGGAAAGGGCTCTTTTTTTAAAATTTCTCTAATTCTATAAAAAACAGATTTTGAAAAATAATAAATTTGTTTTCCATAATCGTTTACATAATATTCTTTTGTTACAATCTGATTATTAAATATTAAAAGATTTGATAAAACATCACCTAAAATAGCTCCTCTACAATGACCTACATGAAGTGGGCCAGTTGGGTTAGCAGATACAAATTCAATTAAATATTTCTTTTTATCAATATTTGAGTCTGACCCATACTTTTTTGAATGTATTACTTCTTTAACAAAGCTATTCCAAAATAATTTATT